>ERZ1673697.3699-NODE-3699-length-10811-cov-4.639457_pt1 | contig 10811 bp, 8 predicted proteins | sample MGYA00580227_ERZ1673697 | MGnify/ENA primary metagenome ERZ1673697 (study PRJEB41218, sample SAMN15661759) | gut metagenome | host: Homo sapiens | place: Canada: London | collected 2015-08-20/2019-03-30 | study: EMG produced TPA metagenomics assembly of...
CAAGGAGGAAAATCCTCTGCTCCTGCAAAGGCAGTCGCATTTTGCTCCGCAAAACTAAAGGAGGATTAGAACGTGAAAAAATATGCACTTAAGAGAATCGTAACGTCTCTGTTTACGCTGCTTGCAATTTTACTCGTTCTGTTTATTTTGATGCAGCTGATGCCGGGTTCTCCATTCAACGATGAGAAGTTAAATGCAGACCAGAGAGCAGCACTGTATACGAAATATGGACTGGATCAGCCGCTGCCGGTACAGTTTGTGAAATATGTAGGCAATATGTTAAAGGGAGATCTTGGCGTAAGCTACAATATCTCAAAGAATACACCAATTTCCCAGTTGATAAAAACAAGACTTCCGATCTCCATCAGTATCGGAGGATATGCGGTGTTAATTGGTGCCGTGGTCGGGCTTCTGCTCGGGCTTCTTGCGGCGTTAAAGCATGATACGATATGGGATTCGTTAGCGACGATCATTTCGGTTATCGGTGTGTCGGTGCCATCGTATGTGTTTGCGCTGGCACTCAGCTATAACTTCGGATTTAAATTAGGATGGTTCCCGATGCTGTTTTCGGAGAGCGATATTTTCGGATCAAGCGTGCTGCCCAGTATCTCACTTTCGATGTTTACGATGGCGTCAATCGCCCGTTTTACACGAAGTGAAATGTTAGAAGTGCTCGGCAGTGATTATATGCTGCTTGCGGAGAGCAAAGGAATTTCGGGTTCAGCGCTGATTTTCAAACATGCGCTTCGAAATGCATTGATCCCGATCATCACTGTGCTTGCACCGCTGATCGTCGATCTGATGACCGGTTCTCTGGTTGTTGAAAAAATATTTGCAATACCAGGTGTCGGAAGTCTTCTGGTAAATGCCATTCAGTCGAACGACTACAACGTGGTTATCGCATTAAGCTTTATTTATTCTGCAATGTACATTGCCATCATGCTTGTGGTAGATATCCTTTACGGAATCATTGACCCGAGAATTCGTCTGGCAAAGAAAGGAGACTGATATGGTGTCACAGGAAAATACCATGAATGTGGGAAATGATGCTGCCGGCTACATACCGGTCGAGGCAGATTTTAAATTTAAACATACGGATGGCGAACTTGCGTTAGATGACAACTTTGCAGCACAGAGTTTCTGGAAAGACGTATTGATCCGCTATTTCAAAAAAATCAGTGCAGTGATCGGTCTGATCCTGATCATTATCATTACGGTATTTGCAATTATTGGCCCGGGGATGAATGATTTCAGTTACTCCGAACAGTCACTGACACAGAAGAACTTTGCACCGAGGGTAAAAGGTCTTGAAAAACTTGGTATCTTCGATGGTAGTGAAGGCATGAAAACAACGACCGGAACCAAAAAGATCAATTACTATGAAGAAAAAGGTCTGGATGATCTTTACTACTGGTTCGGAAGTGATAACTTCGGACGTGATATCTGGACACGTACCTGGTCCGGTGCACGCGTTTCCCTGATTATCGCCGTAGCAGCCGCTATCATCGATATGGTGATCGGTATGAGCTATGGACTGATCTCCGGATATTTTGGCGGGAAAGTCGATATGTTCATGCAGCGGTTTCTGGAGGTCGCGAACGGTATTCCGCGTCTTGTAATCGTAACACTTTTGTTACTGGTACTGCAGCCGGGTATGCTTACCATTATTTTTGCATTGATGTTGACGGAGTGGGTCGGCATGAGCCGTATCGCAAGAGCTGAGATGCTGAAATTAAAAGAGCAGGAATTTGTACTTGCATCACGGACACTTGGAGCAGGAAATTTCTTTATTATTTTTAAAGAAGTTCTGCCAAATATCATTGGACCGATCATTACACAGGTAATGTTCTCCATCCCGACAGCGATCTTTACCGAGGCATTCTTAAGTTTCGTAGGTCTTGGTATTCCGGTGCCGCAGTGTTCACTTGGTTCACTGATCTCCGAAGGATTTAACAGTTTTACCACACATCCGTACCAGATCATTCCGCCGATCGTTGTAATGGCTCTTTTGATGTTAAGCTTTAACCTTGTAGCAGATGGTTTACGTGAAGCATTAGATCCGAAGCTGAAAGAAATGTAAGAAAGGGGATTCGTATATGTCAGAGACAAAAGAACAGATTTTAAAAATACGGGACCTGGATATTACGTTTCAGACGACTGCAGGAAGCGTGCACGCCATCCGTGGAGTCAATATTGACCTGATGAAGGGCGAGACAGTTGCGATCGTTGGTGAGTCCGGCTCCGGTAAATCCGTAACAATGAAAGCTGCCATGGGTATTTTGGCATCCAATGCGAAAGTAACGGGCGGTACTATAGAATTTTCCTATCATCATGCGGATGGAACACCGCAGACGGTAGACATTTTAACAAAAGATAAAAAGTGGATCAGACGACATATCAATGGAAAAAGAATTGCTATGGTATTCCAGGATCCGATGACGAGTCTTGATCCGACCATGACGATCGGAAAACAGATCATGGAAGGTATGATCTGGCATTTTAAGACACCGAAGAAAGAAGCCTGGGATAAGGCAGTAGAACTGTTAAAAGAGGTTGGTATCGAGGATGCGGAAAAACGTATGAAAAACTATCCGCACCAGCTCTCCGGTGGTATGAGACAGCGTGTGGTCATTGCCATCGCGCTTGCCTGCAACCCGGATCTTCTGATCTGTGATGAGCCGACGACTGCACTGGATGTTACGATTCAGGCAAAGATCATCGAGCTGATCCGCAGGGTACAGAAAGAGAGAGGCATTTCCGTTATTTACATCACACATGACCTCGGCGTGGTTGCCAAAGTGGCAGATTACGTCAATGTCATGTATGCCGGAAAAATCGTTGAGAAAGGTATGATCAATGAGATCTTCTATGATCCGAAACATCCGTATACCTGGGGACTGCTCTCTGCAATGCCTGATCTTGACACTGCGGATGAGAGACTCTACACGATCCCTGGTTCGCCGCCAAACCTGTTAAACGAAAAACCGGGCGATGCGTTTGCACCGCGTAACCAGTTTGCGCTTGAGATCGACGACAAGGCAGATCCACCAATGTTTCAGGTGACAGATACACATTATGCGGCTACCTGGCTGTTAGATCCGCGGGCACCGAAGGCAGAGATGCCGCCTGAATTAAAAGAGCGTATTGCGCGAATGAAGAAGGAGGCAAAGATCGATGACGGTGAATGAAAACAGTAAGCCTCTTCTTACCGTGAAAGGCTTGAAACAATATTTTAAGGTAAGTAATAATTATACCGTGCATGCGGTGGAAAACGTAAGTTTTCAGATCTATCCGGGTGAGACATATGGTCTGGTCGGGGAATCCGGTTCCGGAAAATCAACGATCGGAAGAAGTATCATAAGACTTTATGATCCGACCGCCGGGGAGATCAATTTTAATGGAATGGACATCAGCGGCAGGATCAATAAGGCAAACAGCCAGGCACTGCGCACGCAGATGCAGATGATCTTCCAGGACCCGATGGCATCCTTAAATCCAAGAAAAAAGGTGCGCGATATCATCGGCGAGGGGTTAGATATCCATCATATGTACAAGACACGCGCAGAGCGTGAGGAAAAGATCAAAAACATCCTGGCAAAAGTTGGACTTGCGCCGGAACATGCGGGCCGTTATCCGCATCAGTTTTCCGGTGGACAGAGACAGCGTGTCGGAATTGCGAGAGCGCTGATCATGAACCCGAAACTGATCATTGCAGATGAGTGTATCTCTGCGCTGGACGTTTCCATTCAGGCACAGGTCGTTAACCTGATGAAGGATATCCAGCAGGAGACAGGAACCGCGTATCTGTTTATCGCACATGATCTTTCCATGGTCAAATATATTTCGGATCGCATCGGGGTACTTCATCTGGGACATCTCTTAGAGACCGGAACAACGGAGGAAATCTTTGAGAATCCAATCCACCCATATACGAAGAGCCTTCTTTCTGCGATACCTGCACCGAATCCGGTCGTGGAAAAAAATCGTGTGGCACTGAGCTACGATTACAAGACTTCCGGCATTGATTATAATAAGGGAACGGATCATCTGGTGTCCGGGACACATTATGTGAAATGTACGGATGAAGAATTTAAGAAGTGGACAGAATAATATAGCAGGAAACCATCACAAACCGGGAGCCGGGGAGTGGTGGTTTTCTTTTTTGGTAAAAGTGCTGAATTTTTTTGCGTGGGATGTGCTGAATATTATGCGAAAAGTAGAATATGAAAAATTGAACCGAAACCGTATTGACTTTGAAAATGGAATTTGGTATATAAGAGTAAAAATTCAAAAATTCAATAGAGAAAGGAAATAACAATCTATGTTGTCACAAAAGAGTACAATGAAAGACAAATTGGAAAATATGCATCTGCAGGAGAGGATAAACTATGGATACGGAAAAGTCATTAGTATGATGTTGATTTCGGGTCTGTTTTCTATTGTGGTCATAGGTGTGTTATTTGCTAATATGTTACATTATATAGATGATGTCAATGCTGCGGATCAGGCGGTAAAAATCTGCAGGATCAATGTGAATACGTCAGCGAGAAATATCAGGGAAATGGCATTAAATAATGATACATCTGCTTATGACAGTTATGAGCAGAATGTAAAAAAGCTGCTTACAGAAGTGGATTCGCAGCTGGAAATATTAAAGAAAACCAAAGTCTTACCGGATGAGGAATATAATGAGTATGCATCTGCTCTTTCTGATTGGGGAAACATTGGTTATTCGATTATAGAAGAAATTAAAAATGGCGAAAAAGAGAAAGCGATTGATGAAATTTTTAATAGTTGTACACCTGCATTAAATAAACTTGTGGAAATTGCCATAAGATTAGATGAGATCACAGATGAAGTAAGTGAGCAGTCTGCAAGAACTACAATTATTTTTGCTGTTGCAGGAATGGTGTGTATTATTATCTGTCTGGTTTGTGCATGCACACTGGCTAAGGTAATAAGTAAAAAGGTACTTGAAACAATTCTGGATCCGTTACGTGCAGTGGAAGACGTTGCAAGGGAACTGACAGAAGGAAATTTACACAGTGCGCTGGAATATCATTCGGAAGATGAGATTGGAAGACTGGCGCACAGTATGCGCAAATCAATTCGTATTTTGGGAACTTATGTAGATGATATTGATCGTGCAATGAAACTGTTCTCAGAAGGAAATTTTGATGTTAAACCGGAAGTAGAGTGGAAGGGAGATTTTGTCGGTATTTTAAATTCTTTCATGTCATTTGAGAAGAGTATGGCAGAAACGATCAAAGGAATTAAAAATGTTTCGAGTGAGGTTTCAAGTGCAGCAGACCAGGTGGCATCAAGTTCCAATGATCTTGCAGATGGAGCTACGAATCAGGCAGCGGTTGTAGAAGAACTGACGGCTACAGTTGCCGGGGTTTCTGAACAGGTAGAAAAAAATTCACAATCTGCAAAAGCAATCAGTGGAAGAGTGGATGAACTTGGAAATGCCATTTCAGACAGCAATGGTAAGATGCATGAAATGGTTGCTTCTATGCATGAGATTAATGAGGCATCAAAAGAGATTGATAAGATTATTGCAACAATTAATGAAATTGCTTCCCAGACAAATCTGTTGGCGTTGAATGCTTCTATTGAAGCGGCAAGGGCCGGAGAGGCAGGAAAAGGATTTGCAGTTGTAGCGAATCAGGTAAATTTATTAGCTGAACAGAGTGCCCAGGCGGCAAAAGAATCAGCATCACTGATTGAAACATCTGTGAATGCGGTAGAAAAAGGTATGATAATCGCGGAAGAGACTGCGGCACAGCTGGAGGAGGTAGCAGAGAACTCCAAGCTGATTACGGAAGACGTTACACATATTGCGGATACATTAGAGACACAGACAACAGAAATCCAGCAGATCAATGAGGGAATTGAGCAGATCAATGACGTTGTGCAGACAAATTCTGCAACATCTGAGGAGTGTGCGGCTGCCAGTCAGGAGATGAGCAGTGAGGCAGAGAGTCTGCAGGGAATGATCCAGAAATTTAAAATTCCGGAAACTGAAAATGTAACAGAATAAAAATATTTCAACTATATTACATTAAATTATCACTTGTTTATTGCATGAAAGAGACAATCTATAGTATGATAGAGAAAGTACAAACTAAGGATGGAAAAGGTATATACTATGATAGTCTCGGTCATTGAAAAGATCTACGCATTTTTATGGGGAGATCTGATTACGATCCCTTTGCCGCAGGAAAGCAGCATAGGGATTTCTTTACTTGTAATTCTTCTGATTCCGACAGGAATCTATTTTACGATCCGCACAAGATTTTTGCCGGTCAGGCTTTTCCCGGATATGATAAAAGCACTTATGGCAAAAAAGGAAACAAAGGACAGTCTTTCCACATTTCAGACGCTGATCGTCTCGACGGCTACCAGAGTCGGCATGGGAAATCTGGTAGGCGTTGTGGCGGCAATCTCGGCAGGCGGTGCCGGTGCTGTGTTCTGGATGTGGGTGACTGCGCTGATCGGTTCCTCGACCGCATTTGTGGAGGGGACGCTCGCACAGTTACACAAGGAAAAAGATCCTTTGTATGGCGGATATCGCGGAGGTCCCGCATATTATATCCATCATTTCTGTGAAGAAAAATTGAAAAAGAAGAAAAAGCATGTGCTGATCGCGGTACTTTTTGCAATTTCAGGACTAATCTGCTGGTGTGGCATCAGCCAGGTCATCAGCAATTCCGTGGTATCTTCCTTTGAAAATGCATTTGGCATCCCGCCACTTTACACAACGATCGTACTGGTTGCGATCGCAGCGGTGATCGTCCTTCGGAAAAATGCGACGGTAAAAGTGCTTGACGTGGTCGTACCGGTTATGGCGGTCTGCTATTTTGCAATCACGATATTTATTATCCTGAAAAATATTGGAAGCATCCCGGCGGTTTTTGGTCGGATTTTTGAGGAGGCGTTTGGGCTAAGACAGGCAGTTTCCGGCGGCTTCGGCGCTGTCCTTATGAACGGCATCAAGCGTGGACTGTTTTCAAACGAAGCCGGTTCCGGCTCTGCTCCTTGTGCAGCCGCAGCAGCCGAATGTGAGACACCGGTCAGCGCCGGACTGACACAGGCACTTGGCGTATTTGTCGACACCATTGTGATCTGCAGTTGCACTGCTATGATCATGCTCACTGCACCGGAAAATATCGTAGCAGGAAAAGAAGGCATGGATCTTCTCCAGTCCGCAATGCGCTATCACCTGGGCGAATTTGGCGTCATATTCATCGCAGTGACACTGTTTTTATTCAGTTTCTCCACATTCTTAGGCATCCTCTTCTATGCCAGAAGTAACGTCGCCTATTTATTTGGAGATAAATGGATCTTTCAGACCTTGTACAAAATCCTTGCACTGGTTATGCTGTTCATCGGCGGAATCGCTGCCTACACTTTCGTATGGGATCTCGGCGACGTCGGAATCGGTCTGATGACTATCTTCAACACCGGAATATTGTATTTGCTTGGTGGTCAGGCACTTAGCGCCCTAAAAGAATTTGAATCCACCAAGTAAAAAATAAAATAGAAACGGAGCAAAATAAAAATGAAAAGAGAATCCTTCAAATCCCGCCTGGGCTTTCTGCTCGTAAGCGCCGGCTGTGCCATCGGAATCGGAAACGTCTGGCGATTCCCCTATGTGGCTGGACAAAACGGCGGCGGCATCTTCGTCCTGTTCTACCTGATATTTTTAATAGCAATGGGACTTCCGGTGCTCACCATGGAATTTGCCGTGGGGCGAGCCAGCAGAAAAAGCGCCGTGTTAGGTTATAAAGCACTCGAAAAAGAAGGCAGCAAGTGGCATATTCACGGCTGGATCGCAATGTTTGGCTGCTATATGCTGATGATGTATTACACGACCGTATCAGGCTGGATGGTATCGTATTTCTTTAAATTTTTAAAAGGCGAATTCCAGACCGGCATGACTGCGGACGATACTGCGGCAGTATTTTCTAATCTGCTCGCAGATCCGGGACAGATGGCGTTCTGGATGATACTTACCGTGATACTGGGATTTTTTGTGTGCAGCAGGGGACTGCAGAACGGACTGGAAAAAATAAGCAAGATCATGATGAGCGCGCTGCTGATTCTGATTGTTGTTCTCGCGGTGCACAGTATTACACTGCAGGGTGCAGCAGAAGGCGTGAAGTTTTATCTTGTCCCGAATCTGGACACGGTTGCAGAGACAGGGCTTAAAAATGTGATCACGGAAGCCATGAATCAGGCATTTTTCACACTGAGTCTTGGCGTTGCCGCAATGGAGATCTTCGGAAGTTATATGGGCAAAGATCACTCGCTTGCCGGTGAGGGCGCAAGAATTTGCGGTCTTGACACCTTTGTGGCGATTATGTCTGGACTGATCATTTTCCCGGCATGTTTCAGCTATGGAGTGGAAGTGGATGCCGGACCGAGCCTGATCTTTATCACGCTGCCAAATGTGTTTGTCAATATGTCTGGCGGGCGGATCTGGGGATGTCTGTTTTTCCTTTTCATGACCTTTGCAAGTTTTTCGACGGTCATGGCAGTGTTTGAAAACATTATGTCATTTTGTATGGATATGTTTCACTGGAGCAGAAATAAAGCCGCACTTATCAATGGAGTGATCATCCTGCTCGCAAGTCTTCCATGTGTACTGGGTTACAATGTGTGGAGCAGCCTGCATCTGATAGGCGGCCGTGATGTGCTCGACAGTGAGGACTTTATCGTCAGCAACCTGCTTCTTCCGGTCGGTTCACTGATTTATCTGCTGTTTAGCGTAACAAAGTGGGGTTGGGGATTTGATAAATATATTGACGAGGCAAATACGGGAGATGGACTTAAAATCTCGAAAAAGTTAAAGCCGTATTTCCAGTTTATACTGCCGCTGCTGATCCTGTTTATCCTGATTCAGGGGCTGGTGTAAAAAAGGAAAGTAATTAAGAGAAAAATAGTGAAAGAATAGTGAAAAATAGTGTAAAAATAGTGTAAATTTAATGGAATAAATTACGGGAATCCGGTATAATAGAATGATGCAGGAGGGAGCAAAATGATCCATGTTACAATTACGAACGATATTCTAAAGAGGATATCACAGATTGATAAAAATAAATTCTCAATGAGCAATATTCATATACCGAGTATTACCGCAAATAAGTTAAGAAAAAATTCCAAGAAGAAAAGTTCCTATGCATCCAATAAAATAGAGGGAAATCCGCTCACAGAGGGACAGGCAGATGCCGCAATCGAAAGTGATCCGCATAGACATTTCTTAAAGCCGGAGCAGGAAGTAAGGAATTACTTCATGGCATTGTGTCTTTTAGAAAAGAAGGTAAAAGATAAAGCCCCGTTTTCTAAGGAATTGATTCTGGAGATTCAGGCGTTAGTGGAAAAAGGAGCATCTAAGGAAAAAATTGGTCTGAGGGGAGCCATGCCGCCGGGATTTTTGTTTGCAGTGTATGATTCAGAGACGGGAAATGCTGATTATATACCGCCGGAATATATTGATATCCCGGAGCTTTTGGATGAACTGGTCGATTATGTGAATACAACGGACGATCATCCGCTGATCGTTGCTGCAGTTGTTCATTATCAACTGGTGACGATCCATCCGTTTGAAGACGGAAACGGAAGAACGGCAAGACTGATGTCCGGGTATATATTAGACATGAATGGATATGGGTTTTATGGGATCGGTTCTTTAGAAGAGTATTTTGCATATGATGCCGAAGAGTATTACCGATCCCTGCAGATGGGACTTCCGGTACTGTATTATTCCGGGAGGGATAATCCGCCACATCCGGAGATATGGGTAGATTATTTCCTGCGCATGATGGAATTATATTCCTCGAAAGTATGCGAGTTGTCTAGGGAATCCAGTGAGGAGGATCTGCTTGTCGGATTGTCTTATCTGAATGCAAAGGAGAAAGAGCTGTTGGTATTTCTGATAAAAAAACATTTGTATGAATTTGCGCCGATTGATGTCAGCAAGTTGGTGGGAGTGACCAGTAAAACGATCATAAACAGATGTGCAAAACTCTCGACAAATGGTTTTTTAGCGCCGGTGATTGTGAAGGAGAGAATACGCTCATACAGACTGAGTGATTTTACGAGAATGAATGAGAAAAAGATATTAAACCAGTTAAAATAGCTATTTTGAATGAAAGGACCAAAATGATAAATCGCGACGACATGTTAGAACTGACCAGGCGCATGACTCCCGCACGGGCATCCATAGACCGGATCGCAGGTGCATATTTTGACGAAGAGGGATATGTGGACGGGACATTCAATACGCATTTCTTAAAACTGTCTGCATCCGAAAGAGCCAAAAACTTAGAACTTGCCAAGACGGTGCTGATCTCAAAAACAAATGAACAGTTAAGAGAATACCGGATCCCGGAAGAAAAAAGAAAGCCGGGCAGTATCTGGCAGCTCTTTGACGGGATCAGGGAGACAGGTCTGAAAGACGATGCATTCCCGGATCTTTTCTATGAGCTGCTTGGAGAGAAATATCAGCCGGGATGCCCATATGCGTGTTTTTTGTTCCACGGGAGATACGATGTCCCGGTCAAAGGGACCGATAAGGCATGGCAGGAGAGCTCAGAGGAAGTGTACGAATATCTGATCTGTGCGGTCAGTCCGTTAGAGGGCGAGTATGAGCCGGGCGTGCCGGAGAGAGGTTTTTTGTACCCGGCATTTAAGGATCACAGCACGGCGGGAGAGTATATCAATTTGTATGAGAAAGATGCCGGTCACAGTGAGAGTGTGTGGCAGAAGCTGCTAAAGTGATATGTCAAAAATGGATGAATACATGG
>ERZ1673697.3708-NODE-3708-length-10790-cov-4.823288_pt1 | contig 10790 bp, 10 predicted proteins | sample MGYA00580227_ERZ1673697 | MGnify/ENA primary metagenome ERZ1673697 (study PRJEB41218, sample SAMN15661759) | gut metagenome | host: Homo sapiens | place: Canada: London | collected 2015-08-20/2019-03-30 | study: EMG produced TPA metagenomics assembly of...
TGTTGCATAAGCTCCTCCCGTCATTGTTTTGATCTGAGCTTATTTTACAGAACCGTCGAAAAACAGCATTAAATAGAACTTGATTGTAAGTTGACACAAGCATTTTTTCCATCATTTTAAAAATATCCGCGTTCTCTTGGGTCAAATATATGTTCGTGTTACGATAGATATACTCACTCTTAACTACGAAAAGAAAATTTCTATTGAATCGATGCGATTTTTCTTCTATTAGCACTTGCCTCTATTTTCGAATCTGATAGTGTCTCTATAATCTGATTTTCTAATCACCTCTTGTATTGCCCGAGATTTCGCATCTAATCTTAATGATGGTGTATCTATAGGATTTGATGCCAAGAATAAAATAGTTATAATTTCTGGAATTTTTTTAATTCTCAATCTGACTCTGCATTTCACATTATCTCTTCTCATGAGCCTTCGCTTCTTCTCTTTCATCTTTCAGCACATACGCCTCAATTTCCTCATAGGCAGCCTTACTCTCCGCAGCAGTCAAATCCAGCTCGTCCATCTTAATCTCAACCTCGATCTGTTACTTCGCATTAAGTTTGGACAATAAACACACCGTCTCCACATGCCCGCTATGCGGAAACATGTCCACGCACCTCACCCGCTCTGTCCGGTAGCCCCGCTCCTCCAGGTACTTCACGTCCCGCGCCAGGGTGGAGGAATTGCAGCTGACGTACACCACCCGCTTCGGGGACATTTTTACGATGGTCTCCAGGCACTTTTCATCGCACCCCTTTCTGGGCGGGTCCACCACAATCACGTCCGCATAGATCTGGTTTCTCTCGTACTGTTTCGGCAGCACCTCCTCCGCCTTTCCCACAAAAAATTCCACATTTTCCATGTGGTTCAGTCTGGCATTCTCTCTGGCGTCGTCGATAGCCTGGGGCACGATCTCCACTCCATACACCTGCTTCGCCTTCTGGGCCAGAAACAGGGAAATGGTTCCGATTCCGCAGTAAAGATCCCACACCGTCTCGTTTCCCGTCAAACCGGCATACTCCAGAGCCGTACCGTAAAGGCGCTCTGTCTGCACCGGATTCACCTGGTAAAAGGACAGAGGAGAAATTCTGTACTGAACCGCCCCAATGTAATCCGTAATATGGCCTTCTCCCCAGAGATTTATCAATTCCTTTCCCAGAATCACGTTGGTCTTCTCCTGGTTCACGTTCAGGGAAATGCTGGTCATGCCGAGAATCTCCAGCAGGCGTTCTGTGAGAGCCTGCTGCCCTGGCAGCTTCCTGCCGTTTACCACCAGGCATACCATGAGTTCCCCCGTCTGAAAGCCCTTGCGGATCAGCACGTGGCGGACCAGACCCCTGTGAGTCTCCTCGTTGTAAGGCTCTATTTTATATTCTTCCATGAAATTTCGAATTATTGATAAAATTTCCCGGTTCTCCTCCACGCCCAGAAGGCAGTCCTCCTGCTCCACTATATCGTGGGTCCGTCCTGCATAAAATCCGGTCACAATGTTTCCATCCTTATTCCTTCCAAAAGGGAACTGGGCCTTATTCCTGTACCGCCAGGGATGTTCCATGCCGATTATAGGCTCCATCCTGACAGTTTCTGCTCTGCGCCCCTCCTTTACACCGAAGTCTCTGGTATTTTCTTCCTGGCTCTCCTGTGTCTCTTTGCCCCGCTGTTCTTCCATCTGCTCCATCATTCTGTCTGTCGTTTCTTCCCCGCCCGGAAGCAGCAGACTGGAAAGTCCTCCGATCCGCTTCAGATTGTTGTATACCTTTTTCTCCTTCAGCCTCAGCTGTTCCTGATAATCCACCGCCTGAATCTGGCAGCCGCCGCAGCGGCGGGCCGAAGGACAGCGTTCCTCTGTTCTGTACTCAGACGGCTCGATCACGCGGATTAAACGGGCAAAACCGTACTGCTTCTTCATCTTCGTCACTCCGGCCTCGATCACATCGCCGATCACCGCGTCCTTCACAAACCAGATGTAGCCGTCCAGCCGTCCGATCCCCTCTCCGTTTTCTCCCATATCTTCTATTTTAAGCACAAATCTGTCGTTTTTTTTCATCTCCAATGTTTTCTGGTCCTTTCCTCTCTGTCCTTTCCGCTCTGTCTTTCCCGCTTCCTGCCGCCGCCTCTTTCCGCTGGCAAAGGCAGCCTGTTTCCAGGCGCTTTAAATCTTTCTTTTACCTGTATGCCGCGCGCTCTCCGCCGATACATTTTAACCTGGTTCTGGCGCAGGTTACATGGGCGCTTCCAATCTCTCTCACAGAGGTGCGGACCGGCACTGCTACCGGGCGCAGGTGCATTCCAATGAAGGTATCTCCGATGTCAATGCCGCCATGAGCCTGAATCCGCTCCACTGCCGCAGGATTCTCAAAGGCAGAGAACGCCGCTGTGGCGAAGGAACCTCCCGCCTTCAGCTGCGGCACTACGTTTACCTGTTCCAGACCGTACTTCTCGGCGCACTCCTCCTCCACAATGAGAGCCCTGTTTAAGTGCTCGCAGCACTGGGCGGCCAGATAAATTCCCCTCTTCTGGGTTTCCTGGTAAATTTCCTCAAATACAGCCTGCCCGATTTCACGGCTGGAATAGGATCCGATTCGGTGGGACTCGATCTCGCTGGAGGAGCATCCGACCACGAGAATCTGGCCTCTTTTCATGCCCGCCGCCTCAAAAAATTCTCCTAACAGCTGCCTTACCTGCCCTCTGATTTTCTCCACCTCGGCTTTGTCTGCCGCTTCATCCGCTACGCCTGGCCCGATGATATCCGTTCTTCTCTCTTCCATTCTGATTTCCTCCTGTCTTAACGTCTGTTTCTGGCTTTATATTTTGGCTTTATATTTCGGCTTTATATTTCAGCTTCATTTTCTCCCTCTGCCAAAAGAAGATGCGGCATATCCAAGCGGATGCGGCATCTTCTCTGTCATGTTCCTATGCTGGCGTCAGCTTCTGCGCGCTGACGCGCCGGGACATTCTTCTCTTCTTCCCGCCGCGCCTCCTGTTCCTGGCAGTCAGCGCTGCTTCTGATAGAATTCCCTGATTTTATCGACTCTGGCGCCCATATTTAAAAGCATCATATCGGCTGCCGTAAAGGCTGCCATAGCCTCCACCACCACCACGGCTCTGGGCACAATAATCGGATCGTGGCGGCCCTTAATCTCCAGCTCTGTCTCCTCGCCTCTGGAGTTTACCGTGCGCTGGGGAGCCGCAATAGAGGGCGTCGGCTTAAACGCTGCCCGGAATACGATCTCGCTTCCGTCGCTGATGCCTCCTAAGATACCTCCGGAATGGTTGGTCTGCTTGACAATATGGCCTGACTGATCCAGAACAAAGGCGTCGTTGTTTTCGCTTCCCACCGAAGCGGCGGCGGCAAATCCGTCCCCGATCTCAAAGCCCTTCACTGCCCCGATCGAGCAGATCGCCCTGGCCAGGTTAGCGCTCAGCTTGTCAAACACAGGCTCTCCTATGCCTGCAGGCATACCGTTGATTCTGCACTCTACCACACCGCCGGCTGAATCCCTCTCCGCCATCTTCCCGTCTAAAAACTGCTCCGCTTCCTCTGCGGCCTGGGAATCCGGCATACAGAGCCTGTTTTCGCGGGCTGCCTGAAGGTCAAACCGATCCGGAGCGATCCGCACCGGGCCGATCTGGCTGGCATATGCCGTCACTGTAATTCCAAGCTCCTTTAACAGCTTTGCCGCCACCGCTCCGGCGGCTGTGCGTCCAATGGTCTCCCGACCGGAGGAACGGCCTCCGCCTCTGTAATCACGAAAGCCATATTTCTGATCAAAGGTATAGTCTGCGTGTCCCGGCCGGTAGCAGGACGCTATCTCGCCGTAATCCCTGGAACGCTGATCCTGGTTTCTCACCATCATGGAAATCGGGGTTCCTGTCGTTTTCCCCTCAAACACTCCAGACAGGATCTCCACCTGATCGCCCTCATTTCTCTTGGTGGAATATTTTCCCTGCCCCGGTTTTCTTCTGTCCAGATATTCCTGAATATCCGCCTCGCAGAGCTCAAGGCCTGCCGGACACCCGTCTACCGTCACTCCCAGGGCCGGGCCGTGGGATTCCCCCCAGGTTGTCATTCTAAGAATTGTTCCAAATGTCGATCCCGCCATCGCTTCGCTGTCCCTCCTGACTTTCTTCTACTCCGGAATCTTCGTGATTACGCAGCAGTTAGGCTCGTTTACGTCAATGGAACGGTGGTTCATCATTAACAGGCCGTTCTCATAGTCAATGCTGAAAAATGAAATTGTACCGCTGGCATGGTTGATGCTGGCCATGTGCTTCTGATCCGGGAATATAGCGATATCCTTTGGGTAATCCCCGCTGATAGGAAGGCAGCACTTCATGGTCAGAAGTCCTGTATCCGGATCCCGCTCGTAAATGCTCACACAGTTGTCTCCCGCATTGCTGCAGAACAGGTATCTGTCGTCCGGAGACATGCGGATAGCGCAGGCCGCCGTCAGCTCGCCCGCCGGCGTGTCCGTAGAGGAAACAGTCTGCAGTCTCTCAATCCTCGGCACTCTCTCCCCCGGCTCATACTCATAGCTGTACACGTCAATGGCGTTTTTCAGCTGATACATCAGATAGAAAAACCGTCCGTCTTTGCTGAACACAAACTGTCTCGGCGCAGACTCCAGCTCGCAGCGCACTGCGTCTACCTGGGAAATGGTTCCCTTCTCACTGTCAAAGCCGTAAATTTTCACCTGGTCGATACCCAGATCCGCAGCCATTAAAAATTCGCCGTCCGGCGTCCGTCCGGCACAGCTGACGTGAGGACGAAAATTTCGCTCCGCCACGCTGCCCAGTCCCTTGTGGAATACTTTATCTGTAATTTCCCCTACTGTGCCGTCCGGGTTCAGTCTCAGAATCGTCTCCTTGCCGTCGTGGTATCCGGACACGAAAATGTACTTATCCTCCGCGTCCGTGGCCAGATGGCAACCTCTCATGCCCTTAATTCCGGCGCTGTTTAACCGCGTCAGCCCTCCGTTCGGGAGAATGCGGAAGGACACCACGCCCTCGTCCGCGATGGAGTAGAGCGTCTTCCCGTCGTGGGAAACGGTCAGATAGGAGGAGTTGTCCACCTCCACCTCGCACCTGTATTTAAAATATCCGTTCTCCACATCCACGTCGTAAACTGTAATTCCTTTTGCCTGTCCATTATAGGAATATGATCCCACATAAGCCATGTACTTGCCTGCCATCATGCATTATCCTCCTCAAGCGCAGCACCAGGTCCCTTCTCATCAGCAAGGAGGCCTTCTGTATTGTTGCTATTTAAGATACCCTCAGTTTACAAAAACACACACTCCTCTCTGTCCTGACCGTATGTGCTCTTGTAAACTGAAGGTAAAAACATAATATCACAGTTTTTATGGTTTGTGAACCTGAAAGACGCAGTTTTCCGCCGCTGTTTTCCTGTTGACACTCCGCGCAGAGGGGGTATAATAACAGATGTCGTATGTTTATTATTTCTAAACTTCAAGATTATTTTTACATTTAGTCACAAGCGTGCAGAACAGGCGCCGCCTGGCGGCGAAAGGAGAAAGACGGCATGAGCATCGGATCAAAGTTAAAAGCGCTCAGAATATTGAAGGGACTCACCCAGGAGGAGCTGGCCGACCGGGCGGAGCTGTCCAAAGGCTTCATTTCCCAGCTGGAGCGGGATTTAACCTCCCCATCCATCGCCACGCTGATGGATATTCTCCAGTGTCTCGGAACGACCATCGGGGAATTTTTTGCGGAGACTGCCGACGAACAGATCGTATTCGGAAAGCAGGATTTCTTTACCAAAACCGACGCGGAGCTGAAAAATACAGTCCAGTGGATCGTCCCCAACGCTCAGAAAAACTGTATGGAGCCCATTCTTCTCACCCTGGAGCCGGGCGGTTCCACCTGCCCCGACACGCCCCACGAGGGGGAAGAATTTGGTTATCTTTTAAGCGGCAGTATTCTGATCCATATCGGAACCAGTATTTATAAGGCAAAAAAGGGGGAATCCTTTTATTTTACAAGCGATCAGACACACTACATAGAGACAGAGGACGGAGCTTCCCTTCTGTGGATCAGCTCTCCCCCCAGTTTTTAGGAAAAACCGGCGTCGTCATACGCGGACGCGGAAGAATACGGAGGATTTTAAAATGAGTCAGCCATTCATTGATCTCGTAAATATCACGAAAAATTTCGACGGCAGCATCGTTCTGGACGATCTCTGCCTGTCAGTGAAAGAAAATGAATTTGTCACCCTGCTGGGCCCCAGCGGCTGCGGAAAAACCACCACCCTGCGCATTATCGGCGGCTTCGAGTCGCCGGATCGGGGAAAGGTACTGTTCAGCGGAAAGGACATTACCAGCCTGCCCCCCAACAAACGGCAGCTGAACACCGTTTTTCAGAAATACGCCCTGTTCCCTCACATGAGCATTGCGGAAAATATCGCCTTCGGGCTGAAAATCAAGAAAAAGCCCAAAAGCTACATTGACGACAAAATCCGCTACGCCCTGAAGCTTGTAAACCTGGATGGCTTTGAGAACCGATCCGTGGACTCCTTAAGCGGAGGCCAGCAGCAGCGAATCGCCATCGCCAGAGCCATTGTCAACGAGCCCAAGGTGCTTCTCCTGGACGAACCTCTGGGCGCTCTGGATTTGAAGCTGCGCCAGGATATGCAGTACGAGCTGATCCGGCTGAAAAACGAGCTGGGCATTACCTTTATTTATGTCACCCACGACCAGGAGGAGGCCCTGACCATGTCCGACACGATTGTGGTGATGAACCAGGGCTACATCCAGCAGATGGGATCTCCGGAACAGATTTACAATGAGCCGGAAAACGCCTTTGTGGCCGATTTCATTGGAGAAAGCAATATTTTAGACGGAATCATGCTTCACGACGGGCTGGTGGAGATTGCAGGAGCCAAATTTGCCTGCGTCGACAAGGGCTTTGGCTGCAAAACTCCGGTGGACGTAGTTATCCGCCCGGAAGACATCGATCTGGTAAAACCGGAGGAGGGAACCCTGCAGGGCGTTGTGACCCACCTGATTTTCAAGGGTGTCCACTACGAGATGGAGGTCACTACGCCGGACGGCTGGGAGTGGCTGGTTCACAGCACGGACCTGTTTCCGGTGGGAGAAAAGGTAGGCATTCATGTGGATCCTTTCGACATTCAGATCATGAATAAGCCTGCTTCTGAGGACGAGGAGGCGGTAGGAATTGATGAATAGCGTTTCTAAAAAAACCATGAAACAATACCTGGCGGGGCCGTACCTGATCTGGATGACCGGCTTTACCATTATTCCCCTGCTTTTAATCGCCTGGTACGGCCTGACGGACGCAGGCGGCGCCTTCACCCTGGAAAATATCGCCGCCATCGCTACACAGGAGCACTCCAAGGCCCTGTTTTTATCTCTGGGGCTCTCGCTGTTAAGCACCGGAATCTGCCTGCTTCTGGCCTATCCGCTGGCCATGATTCTCAGGAAAAAGCACATTGGAAAAGGAAGCTTTATTGTATTTATCTTTATCCTTCCCATGTGGATGAATTTTCTCCTGCGGACTCTGGCCTGGCAGACGCTCCTTGAGAAAAATGGAGTGATCAACGGCATCTTATCCACACTGGGACTGCCTGGAATCTCAATTATCAACACTCCGGCGGCCATTGTCCTGGGCATGGTGTATAACTTCCTGCCTTTTATGGTGCTTCCGATTTACAATGTGCTTGTAAAAATTGACGACAATACCATTAACGCTGCCAAGGATCTGGGGGCCAACGAATTCCAGACCTTTATCCATGTGTGGCTGCCCTTAAGCCTTCCCGGCATTGTCAGCGGCGTCACCATGGTTTTCGTGCCTGCCCTGACTACCTTCGTCATCTCCAACCTTCTTGGCGGCAGCAAAATTCTGCTGATTGGAAATGTGATTGAGCAGGAATTTACCAAGGGAAGCAACTGGCACCTGGGATCCGGCCTTTCTCTGGTTCTGATGGTCTTCATCCTGATCAGCATGGCGCTCATTGCCAAATACGATAAAAACGGGGAGGGAACTGCATTCTGATGAACACGAACAACAACACGGCAGATATGGCTGACAGCTTCTCAGGCAGAAGCTCCCGGCGCGGCCGGCTCCGGAAATTTTTCCAGGATTTTTATCTGGTAATCATCCTGATTTTTCTCTACGCGCCCATTGTCACCATGATGATCCTGTCCTTTAACGACTCCAAATCCAGGACTCTGTGGGGCGGCTTTACCACCAAATGGTATACGCAGATGTTTGAAAGCCCGGCCATTATGGAAGCTCTCTACAACACTCTCCTGATCGCCTTTATCTCCGCTCTGGCCGCTACTATTCTCGGCACCCTGGCGGCTATTGGAATCAGCAGCATGAAGCGGACGCCGAAAAACATTGTAATGGGAATCAACAACATCCCTATTTTAAATTCCGAGATTGTGACCGGCATCTCCCTGATGCTGACCTTTATTGCCTTCGGAATTTCCCTGGGCTTTAAGACCATTCTGATTGCCCACATTACCTTCAACCTGCCCTTTGTCATTTTGAGCGTTATGCCGAAGCTTAAGCAGACCAGCCGCTATACCTACGAGGCGGCCCTGGATCTGGGCGCAGGGCCTCTCCAGGCGTTTTTCAAGGTTGTGTTTCCGGATATCCTTCCGGGCGTGCTGTCCGGCTTTCTGATGGGCTTTACCATGTCCCTGGACGATTTTATTATCACCCACTTTACCAGGGGCGCAGGTATCAATACGCTGTCCACGCTGATTTACAGCGAGGTGCGCCGCGGCATCAAGCCCTCCATGTACGCCCTGTCCACCATTATCTTTGTGACAGTGCTGGCCCTCCTGTTAATCACAAATTTCGCCCCCAGGGACGATGCGGCCAAGGCGGGCAGCAAACAGACAGGAAAGCGGGAGACAGGCGGAAAAGAAAATGGCAACGAGATGGCCGGCAAAAAAAGAATCGGCCTGATTCTGCGGGGATCTGGCTTTAAAAAAGGACTTCTGGCTGCGGCTTCCTTTGCCATCGTGTGCACCGTCTGCGCCGCCACCTATATCCGCTATGCCTCCCAGTCCTCCAACGAGCTCTACGTCTACAACTGGGGCGAGTACATTGATGAATCTGTGATAGAGGAATTTGAGGAGGAAACCGGCATTGACGTGATCTACGATCTGTTTGAAACCAACGAAGAAATGTATCCGGTGGTGGAAGCGGGCGGCGTCGCCTATGACGTAGTCTGTCCCTCTGACTACATGATTCAGAAAATGGCAGAAAACGGCATGCTGGCCGAAATTAACTATGATAACATACCGAATATTAAAAATATTGATCCGGAATATATGGAAAAAGCCGAGAGCTTTGATCCTGGCAACCGGTACGCGGTTCCCTACACCTGGGGCACAGTAGGCATCCTCTACAATACGAAGCGGGTGGAGGAGCTGGGGCTGAATCCTCCTGCCAAGTGGGCCGATCTGTGGAATCCGGCCTATCAGGGGGAAATCCTCATGCAGGACAGCGTCAGGGACGCCTTCATGGTGGCCCTCAAATCTCTGGGATATTCCTTAAACTCCACCAGCGAGGCTGAACTGAAGGAGGCCAGAGATCTTCTGATTGCCCAGAAGCCTCTGGTGCAGGCCTATGTGATTGACCAAGTCAGAGACAAGATGATCGGCGGGGAGGCGGCCGCAGGCGTCATCTACTCCGGAGAGATGCTCTTTATCCAGGAGGAAGCTGCCAGACAGAATCTGGACTATCAGCTGGAATACGTAATCCCCGAGGAGGGCACAAATATCTGGATTGATGCCTGGGTAATTCCGAAAAACGCGAAAAATAAAGAAAATGCAGAAAAATGGATCAATTTCCTCTGCCGCCCTGACATTGCAAAGAAAAACTTCGAGTACATTACCTATGCCACCCCAAACCGGGCAGCCAAGGAACTGCTGGATCCAGAGCTCCAGAACAATAAGGCTCTGTTCCCCGACACAGACGAGCTGGAACATTCCGAGGTCTTTCAGTATCTGGGAGACGAAGTCGATATGATATACAACCGTTTGTGGAAGGAAGTGAAGTCAGAGTAAGAATTCGAGAAAAGGAGAAGATTTCCTTGTTCCACTTAAAGTCACTGGAAATCTTCTCCTTTTCTTAAGCAGGTTTGCGATAGAAGAATGAACCAAAAAAGGGATGTTTTCCTCGTTCTGCTTAAAGTCACTGGAAAACATCCCTTTTTTGCAGCCCTTATTGGGAAAGACAGAAAAATGCCAAGATGTATGTTCATTTTTGTTGTTGCGAATATGTACAACTGTTATAATATGGGAATAAAGAAACGGACAAATCGGAAGTTGCTTAAGGGGTGGATTACATGAAAAAATGATACCTTGGATATTAGCGACAGCAGTAATTATGTTGGTGTTTCCATGGCTTGCGGTTACATTCATAAAAGGTGATGGCGGCATGGCAGTTTGCTTCATTCTGTTTTTTGCGGTGAATCCTATTTATGCAATTTGCTCCGGAGCATACGCCGGCAAGGACATAAAAATATTTTGGACACTACCAATTATCATAGCGCTATTCTTTTTGCTTGGGACATGGCTGTTCTTTAGTATGGGAGAAAAGGCATTTATTTTATATGCGTTGGGATATTTGCTCTTAGGAATTGTAGCAGAGTTAATTTCCATGTTTGTAAAGAAAAAGAATTTAAGAGGTTAAACAAATTCTTGTTTGAAAAATTGAGAAAACGTAATATTGAACAAAAAAGAAATGCACAGTTCTTAGCTTATCGTGAACTGTGCATTTTTGTAAATAAA
>ERZ1673697.3715-NODE-3715-length-10755-cov-9.504953_pt1 | contig 10755 bp, 5 predicted proteins | sample MGYA00580227_ERZ1673697 | MGnify/ENA primary metagenome ERZ1673697 (study PRJEB41218, sample SAMN15661759) | gut metagenome | host: Homo sapiens | place: Canada: London | collected 2015-08-20/2019-03-30 | study: EMG produced TPA metagenomics assembly of...
CCGTTATTGCCGGTAATGAAATAGACGCCGGCGAGCTTATAGGAGGGCAGACGGAGATTTCCGTCTGCCGTTGATACGGCTTCAAGACTTTGGCTTTGATTCGTATCTATGAGGCGGGCGGATGAGAAAAGGTCGATTTTTGGAGTTCCGGCAAACGTCAAATGAGCGTTGGCGGGAACAGCTGTACAAGCAAATAACAGCGCAAACCAAGGAAGAACTTTCATCATACACCTCTCTATAACTGAAACCATACCTCTTACAGAATGCCATAAGAGAGAAACAATGTCAATAAATAATATAGAGGGGCTTTATTTTTGGCTAAAGTATATAATAAAAACAGAACGGTTTGATGATCGTTCTGTTTCAGATAGAATACTGCTGATTAAACTAACAGCGTTGCATCGCTTGCAGCAACATCATTCTTTCGGCGCTGAAATTCTGTGGCCGGCGGATAACCGTCTGCCGGGCAGGACGGGTTCGCAAACTTCGTATCAAGGCAATATCATCTGCCGCCGTTCGGGGATTGTCTTCCGTACTGTTTTTTCGGGCTGCTATTTTTGCTCTGACTTCCTGCAGGCGTTGGTGCCCGGATATCATATTATTTTTGAACTCCTCCGCAACCGTTTCCGGCAATACAGTATCGGCTTGCGTATTCGTATTTTCCGTCTGTGTTTCGGGCCGTACCGTTGTTTCGGTGATATTTTCCATATTTATTTCCGCTGCTGCGACGATATTTTCTTCCGTCACTGCCGGAGCTGCTGTTTCCCTATTATCGGCAGCGTTGGTTACCGGTGAAACAGACAGCTTATTTTCCGTTTCATTCTGTCGCAATTCGTTATTCAGCCTTTCACCGTATTCATTTACATCATCGGCAATCCGTCCGACCTTGGTATCACTGACGGCATCTTTGCCGATAATTACCGCAGCACCAATCAATCCGTCCACATTGGGCTCTTTGGCTATACTGCCGACAGCGCCGGAAACGGTATGAACCGTTTTAGCGGCATTTTGTAATTTTTTTTGCAGTTTTCCGGTTTTACCATCCCAGCCAATTAGTTCAACGGCGCCGTTAATCAGGATTTCTCTCCTTTCTTTTTTATCATCGGCTTTGATAGCCTTATATGTCGTTTTGGCCACGACTAAAGTTTTTTCCAGTATCTTTTCAATAACATAAACACCGGGACCGACAACTTTCATCAGACATTTGCAAACAAATATTCCGGCTTTGCAAGCCAGTTTGACGGCCTGAACAATCCTCTTAAAAACATTTTTGCGCTTTGTCTTTTTATCCGGCTTTTCAGGAGTTTCTTCGGCGTTTTTCTCCTTGTTTCTGCGCTTGAACACCTCTTTGACATCATTATATGCGCCCCGAACGCCGGTAACTTTCAGCACCGCATCCAAAACTTTTTTTCTTTTCTCTTTCGGCGTAACGTTTTCATCTTTTTTTACAATAACGGCAACGGTTTCATAGACATCCTCTACGCCTGCCACTTCGGTCACTGCCCTTAAAATCTGTTTTCCCCGATTGGGGCGGGAGCGGCTTTCATTTCCGTCATCTTCCGCCGGCACAGATGCCCCTTCCTGATCAGGATATTCGTGCGCTGTATCCTGCGACGGCATTTCATCTTCCTGATTAACCGTATTTTCGTCATTCTCCTGCATCAGCCTTCTCCCCGGAAACAATAATAAATCAGTTTTAATTCTAACAGAAAAACCATCCCTTAGCAAGTTTTGCTGTCAGAAACGTTTTTCCGAAACAAAATCCCCTGAAAATAATTTCAGGGGATTTTTGTATCAGAAGTTGGCAATACGCTGCAGGGCTTCTTCGATTTTGGCTTTGTTTTCCATTGCTTCGGCCTGTCGGCGTTTTTCTTCTTCGACCACTTTGGCAGGAGCGCGCTCGACAAAGCTCGGGTTGCTCAGTTTGCGGGCATAGCCTTCCAAATATTTGTTGAGATTGTCCAATTCCTTTTTCAAACGTTCTTTTTCGGCGGCAAAATCAACCACGCCTTTCAACGGCAGCAAGATGATGCCTTCGCGGAAAACGCCTGAAACCATATCTTTGCTGATTTCCTGTCCGGCGGCAAAACATTCCAGCTTGTCCAAACGCGCCAGAGAGCAGATAATCTGATTAAAGCTTTGCAGATTAGCACAGGACTGCGCGTTGCCGTCTTTCAGATAAACCGTCAATTTGGCACCGGCGGGAATATTCATTTCCGCCCGCAGTGAACGAATGGCGCTGATGAGCTCAATCGACCAGTCAACCTCGTCCATGGCCGCGGTATCAAAAGCCGCATCTTTCGGCCAGGCAAAATTAATCAGTTTGCATTTACGTTCATCGCAGGTGTTATTCCACAGTTCGGTGGTAATAAACGGCATAAACGGATGCAGAATAACCAGAATCCGGTCAAGGACCCAAGCAAAAGCAGCACGGGTTTCGGCTTTGGCCTTTTCGTCTTCGCCGTACAAAATCGGCTTAATCATCTCAATATACCAGTCGCAGAAAGAGCCCCAGGTAAACTGGTAAACGGCATTAGCCGCTTCCGAAAAGCGGAAAGCGTTCAGATTATCGGTTACCTCTTTGGTCGCCTGTTTGGCTTTGGCAATAATCCAACGGTTGACCGCCAGCTCTGCCTTAGTTTCATCAAAATCCGAGCGCAGTCTGCATTCGTTCATTTCACCGAAGCGGGCAGCATTCCACAATTTGGTAGCAAAATTGCGATAACCGGCAATGCGGGCTTCCGACATATTGATATCGCGCCCCTGAGTTTCCATGGCGGCCATGAAGAAACGCAGCGCATCGGCTCCGTATTGCTCTACCAGGATCATCGGATCAATAGTGTTGCCTTTGGACTTGGACATTTTCTGGCCTTTTTCGTCACGGACCAGACCATGAATGTAGCATTTGCGGAACGGTACCTTCTTCATCATGTACATGCTCATCATCATCATACGGGCAACCCAGAAGAAAATGATGTCAAAGCCGGTTACCAGCACCGATGTCGGATAGAACGTATCCAGATAGTCGCTTTTATCCGGCCAGCCGAGAGTTGAAAAGGCCCACAGCCCGGAAGAAAACCAGGTATCAAGAACATCGGTTTCACGGGTCAGCTCAACGTGTTTGCCATAATGTTTGTCTGCGGCAGCCTGAGCTTCTTCAACATTTTCTTCACAGAAGATTTCGCCGTCCGGGCCGTACCAAATCGGCATCTGGTGTCCCCACCACAGCTGACGGGAAATGCACCAAGGCTGGATATTGCGCATCCATTCAAAATAGGTTTTTTCGTATGACTTCGGCACAAATTCCATATCGCCGTTTTCAACCGCTTCAATCGCTTTAACCGCCAGTTTCGGTGCGTCAACAAACCATTGGTCGGTCATCAGAGGCTCAATAACCACGCCGGAACGATCACCGTAAGGAATAACCATCGGGTGGTCTTCAATCTTTTCCATCAGGCCGAGTTCTTCCAGCTTTTCAATGGTTTTCCGGCGCGCCGTCTGCGTATCCATCCCCGGGAAAGGCGTATTTTCATTAAGGGTGGCATCCTCGTTCAAAATATTAATCATCGGCAGGTTGTGGCGCTTGCCGACTTCAAAGTCGTTAAAGTCATGCGCCGGAGTAATCTTAACCGCACCGGTTCCCTTTTCGGGATCGGCATGGTCATCGGCAACAATCGGTATCGGACGATTGACAATCGGCAAAATCGCATTTTTACCAATCAGATGTTTCAGTTTTTCATTGTCTTTGGAAACGGCTACCGCGGTATCGCCGAACATGGTTTCGGGACGGGTGGTGGCAATGTGTATGAATTCGCCCGGTTCGTTTTCAATCGGATATTTGTAGTAATACATTTTGCCGACGGTTTCTTTCTGAACAACTTCCAAATCGGAAACGGCAGTCATAAATTTGGAATCCCAGTTGACCAGTTTTTTGGCTTTGTAAATCAGGCCGTCTTTATACATATTGACAAAGATTTTGCGAACCGCGCGGCTTAAGCCTTCATCCATGGTAAAACGTTCGCGCGACCAATCGCAAGACGCACCCAAACGGCGCAGCTGTTTGCAAATTGTGCCGCCGGACTGTTCTTTCCATTTCCAAACGGTTTCAATAAATTTTTCACGTCCCAAATCATGGCGGGAAACACCTTCTTTGGCCAGATTGCGCTCAACCACCATCTGGGTTGCGATACCGGCGTGGTCAGTTCCCGGCTGCCAGAGAACTTTTTTGCCCTGCATACGGTTATAGCGCACCAAAATATCCTGCAACGTATCGTCAAGCGCATGGCCGAGGTGCAGAACACCGGTAACGTTCGGCGGCGGAATGACAATCGAAAAAGCCTCGGAAGAAGAGCGCATATCGGGCTGAAAATCACCGCTGTTTTCCCAATCGGCGTAAATTTTTTCCTCAAAATCTTTAGGGGTATAGTTTTTCTCTAACATTTTTTATCCTTAAACTTTATATTCAGTTTATAATTGGTTGTTTCTTAACATTAAAATTCGTTTCTGTAAACCGCAAAATGCTCTCAAAAATCAATTTGAGAGCACAAATGTGATGAGACCGGTTCCGGAACAGCCGTTATGAACCGACCTTTGCCATCACTCGTTCAATTTCTTTGGAAACAACGGCTTCAACAATTGCCGGCAGGTTTGCATCCAGCCAGGCCTGGGTTTGGGCGGCCACGGCTTCGCGCGCATAGCTTTCAAAATTAACATCCATCTGCTGGGTCACCTGGCGGACAACAGCTTCACGCACCAGTTCGGAAATGCTCGGAGATACCGCCTTAACCGGTTCCGGACGGGATTCCGTTTCCGAAACATCAGCCGTTTGCGGCATTTCAGCCGCTTTTTTCTCGGCAAAAAGCTTGGCAAAATTGCTGATAATATTTGCTGAAACATCAGCCGCATCTTCGCTTGGGGCGGCAGGTGCTTCGACAGGCGTTTCGGTTTCTCTCTCGGCTTCAACGGTTTCAATAACCGGTTCGGACGGAACATCCTGAATATTGTCCGTCGGTTCAACCGCTTCAGGTTCGGAAGAAGGACTTTCGTTATATTCCGGTTCCATCGGTTTGGTTTCTTCAACCTGAGCATGGAAATCCAAAATCTCGTTCAGCGTCGCATCGTCAATAACGCTTTCCTCTTCAGGTTCAGCCGGCAGCTCTTCGCTCTGCGGCATGCTCGCCATAACGCGGCTGGGGTCAATTTCGGGTGCGGCCGAGTGTTCGGGTTCATAAATCGGTTCGGCGTCAACATCAATTTGCGGCAGTTCAAAATCCAGCGGCGGCACGGCAACACTTCCCTCGCCCTCCTCGCGGAATTCTTCCGAGGCGGGAGCCGTCTCCGCACTCAATTCTTCATCACGAATCGAGAAGTCGACCGTTTCCTGCGGCAAATCATCCGGCAAACCAAACTCCGGCACGGCGGCAACAGGTTCGGCCTCCGTATGCGGATAAACACTGTCAGACGAACCATATTCCGGTTCGGACGGCAAAACCGGCTTTTCAACCAGGCTGCTTAAATTCATTACATCGTCAACGGTAACTTCCGGTTCTTCTGAGACTGGCGGTTCTGCGGGAAACGCATTTTCCTCCGCCAGAACCTGAGAAGCCAGCGGCGCCTGCATCGACGGAGTTTGAGGTTCGGGTTCGGCAACAGGCATGGCTGCCGGTGCGGTTTCTCCGGTCAGTTCATCTGCCGAAGGAGCCGCCAGACGGCTCAAATCAAGAATATCGTCTTCCGAGATTTCCGGTTCGTTGTCTGCGGGGTTGCTGAGAACAGGTTCGTCCAGCGCTTCATCAACAATCATTGACGGGGAAAGGTTGAACACATCATCTTCCGGAGCGTCCGACGCCTGGGCATTATCACCCAGACCGAGCAAAGCCTCGGCGGAAAGTTCGTCATCTTGGTCAGCGGTATTTAATTCATCAGCGGTATTTATGGCCGGGGGCAGTTCCGCCGCCGGGGCAGAAACGGGTTCCGCCTTTTTTTCGGTTTGCGGGGCGGGCTGCGGTACAGACTGTTGGGCGGCATTATCCTCCATCAAAATATTGCGGATTGAGGACAGGATATCATCCATAGACAGGTCTTCATTAGGTTCTTCAGCCATAATTTACCACCAAAAATTATATAATTATTTTTCAACTGACAAAGATAACCATTTATCACGTGTTTCTTTATAATATTTTTTAGGATTATAGATGTCAACGTTTAGTTTCAAATCTTCGGCAGTTAATTTGCCCATGGCCATCAGTACGTTCATGCCGGAAACATAATAGTTGCGGCGGGCTTTAACTTCCTCAACATTTGAGTTAAGCAGTTCCTGATAAGCATCCAACACATCCAGAATCGTCCGGTTGCCGAGCGCTTCTTCCTTTTGAACGCCGTCAAGAGCAATTTCATTGGCCTTGACCTGATCTTTAATCGATTTGATTTTGGCCCGGTTGGCAACCATATATTCCCACGCCGAGGTTACATCGGCCACGGCTTTGCGTTCGGCTTCAAGAACCTGCTCCTGCGCCTGCCATTTCAAATATTTGCTCTGGCGGATTTTGGCACGGCTTTCGCCGGAATTATAGAGCGGAATGGTCATATTGATGCCGATTTCAGCACTGTCAACATCAGGGTCGCGGTCATACATGTCGCCGCTGGTTTTGGTGTTGGAAATGCTTCCGTCCAAAGTAACCTGCGGCAGCAATGCACCGGTATTGGTAGCTACGTCGTAGGTTTTGGAGTTAAGAATATCTTTGGCATATTTGACGCCGTAGTTGTTCATTTTGGCATAATCCAGCGCTTCTTCAAAAGTTTTCGGCAGGAAAGCTCCGATTTCCGGACTTTTCAGTTTATCAGGCGCGGCACCGATAATTTTGGTATATGTTGACTTGGAGGCCTCCAAATCGCCTTCGGCGGCAATCCGGTCGGAACGGGCCTGCGAGTAGCGCGCCCGGGCCTGTGAAACGTCTGTCCGGGTTACCTCGCCGACATTAAAACGCTCAACCGTTTCATCAAGACGTTTTTTCAAAAGTTTTTCGTTGTTTTTCTGCAGGTCAACAATCGCCGTGTTCTGCAACACGTCAAGATAAGCGGTTGAAGCGTCAAGAAAGACCGTCTGTTCCACATTGTAAAGATTGTTTTGCTGGGCACGAACTGTGCTGTCTGCCGACTTAACGCTGTTGACGGTAGAAAAACCGTTGAACAAGGGCTGGCTGATGGTCGCGGCCAAAATCGTCTTGTCATTATCCTGATTTTTGGGTTCCACGTTGCTGTCAACGCTTGCGTCGGTATAACTTCCGGTCAAAGCCAGACTGGGACGGTATCCCGATTTGGCTATGGCAACATTTTCATCAATCGAGCGCAAATAAGCCCGCTGCGCCTGCAGGGTCGGATTGGTTTCATAAGCGCTGCTCAGGGCCTCAAAAATAGACTGGGCATTGGCCGTCGTCGAAAGAGCCGTCGCCAGCAGCAGAGAAGACCAAAAAGTCTTTTTCATCGAATTCACCTTAGTTAATTGTCGTTAATTGAACATACTATTATTTTACGGTATTTTGCAACTTTATTTCTTAAAAAAGTCATAACCGCTACATTTATTTCAAAAATTACCTATATATTAACCATATTTCAAACAATTTATCGTAAGTGTGAGGATAAATTAGTATGTTATCATAACAGAGGGGATAAAGAGTTGAGCAAGAAAGATTCCGCAATCATCAATGAAATTGACAAAGCCCGCTTAAAATTATCAATTGAGCATTACATCAAGTATTTTATCGGCAAACGCACCCGCGAAATCAACAAAGACGAAGCCCTGGACGCCATTGCCCTGGCTGTTCGCGAATTTGCCATGGACAAGATGTATGAAACGATTGCCCGGTACAACAAAGTCAACACCAAGCGCGTTTATTATCTTTCCATTGAATATCTTATCGGCCGGTCGCTGGAAAACAACCTGCACAACCTCGGCCTGTTTAATATTCTTAAAAACATTAAGATTGACGGTTTTCCCGAAGACATTTCATTAGAAGAAATTTTTGACGCCGAATACGATCCGGCGCTGGGCAACGGCGGCCTGGGCCGCCTGGCCGCCTGCTATCTGGACTCCATGGCTTCGCTCGGCATTCCCGGTTTCGGCTACGGCATCAACTATCAGTTCGGTTTGTTCAAACAAAAATTTGACAACGGCTATCAGGTTGAGCAGGCCGACACCTGGCAGGGCGAAGACTCTCCCTGGCAGTTTGCCCGTTTGGACCGGAAGGTTGCCATTCCGATGTACGGCGACGTTGAAACTTTTAAAAACGCCAGCGGCCAGGAAAGCTATATCTGGATGAATACCAAAACCATGTACGGCGTGCCGTTTGATTTTCCGATCGTCGGCTATGACGGCAAATCGGTCAACTATCTGCGGCTGTTCTCGGCCAAAACCGACGACGAGCTGGATATTAATATTTTTAATGAAGGCGGCTATATCGAAGCGGTGCGTGACAAAATCGAAACCGAAACAGTTTCCAAAGTTTTGTACCCGTCCGATGCGGTTGAATCCGGCAAGGAGCTGCGCCTGAAACAACAGTATTTCTTCGTTTCCTGCGCCATTCAGGATATTATCCGCCGCTTTATGGAGAAAAGCAACGATTTCAGCGAAATGCCGAATCAGGTTTGCATTCAGCTGAACGATACCCACCCCTCGCTGGCCATTCCGGAAATGATGCGCCTGCTGATGGACGTTCACGGCCAGGATTGGGATGCCGCCTGGGACATCACGACAAAAATCTTTGCCTACACCAACCACACCCTGCTGCCGGAAGCTCTGGAAACATGGCCGTCCCGCATTTTGGGCAAACTGCTGCCGCGGCATTTGCAGATTATTTATGAAATCAACCGCCGCTTTATTAATTTTGCCAAGAGCAAATTCGGCGATGATGCCGGCAAATTGTCGAAAGTAACGATTGTTTCGGGCGACGGCGACAATCAGATTATCCGTATGGCCAATTTGTCAATCGTCGGGTCTTTTTCGGTTAACGGCGTGGCCAAGCTGCATTCCGAACTGCTGAAAAAATCACTGGTTCCGGAATTCTATGAACTGTGGCCGGAAAAATTCACCAACGTGACCAACGGCATTACGCCGCGGCGTTGGCTGCTGCATGCCAATACGGCGTTGTCTGACCTTATCTCGTCTAAAATCGGCGACGACTGGATTACCAATCTCGATTTGCTGGAAGGAATTGCCGATTTTGCCGATGACAAAAACTTCATCAAAAAATTCAATGAAGTCAAACAAACCAACAAAGTTCGTCTGGCTCAGAAAATTTTTGAAACCAACGGCATTATCGTTGATCCGAACAGCATGTTCATCGTTCATGCCAAACGCATTCATGAATATAAACGCCAGCTGATGACTATTCTGCATGTCATCGGCGAATATCTGGCAATTATCAAAGACGGCGTCAAGCCGGCGGCTCCGCGGACTTATATTTTTGCGGGCAAAGCTGCTCCGTCTTACAATTTTGCCAAATTAATCATTAAGCTGATTAACAACGTGGCCAGCGTCATCAATGCCGACCCGCGGGCAAACAGCCTGTTGAAAGTCGTCTTTATGCCGGACTATAAAGTCTCTCTGGCCGAAGTTCTTATTCCGGCCGCCAATGTCAGCATTCAGTCATCGACGGCGGGTTTTGAGGCTTCAGGTACCGGCAATATGAAATTTGCCCTGAACGGCGCCCTCACCGTCGGCACTTATGACGGTGCCAATATTGAAATCCGCGAAGCCGTCGGCGCCGACAACTTCTATCTGTTCGGCCTGAGAGAAGAACAAATTCAGGAAATGCGCCGGACAAATTCTTATAATCCGCGCAAGTATTATGAAGATTCAGATTACATTAAACGGATTTTGAATGCCATTAATTCCAATATGTTCTGCGAGAAAGACTATGTTCTGCTGTTCAAAGTAATCTACGAAGAACTGCTGAATCGCGACTATTACTTCATTCTGGCAGATTTGGAAGCTTTCACCAAGGCCATTCATGATGCGGAAAAAGATTATCTGGACAAAGACGTCTGGGCAAAGAAAGCCATTAACAACGTTGCCAGAATCGGCAACTTCTCCAGCGACCGTGCGGTTCTGGAATATGCCGACCGCATTTGGCACGTTAAACCGGTTTAATCCGTATTTTTGTTCAAGCAGCCCCTCTTTGGAGGGGCTTTTCTTATATCCAAGTATTTAGCTTCGTTAGTCTCAATAAACCTCATTGCTCATATTGTATTGACAAAGTTTAGCGAATCTGATAGAGTAAGAGTTAAGCTTTGGTCTAGTTATATGTATGAGGTGTATTATGAATGTACTTCCCGTCGGCATTGCCTTATGCCTTGTTTCCGTGCACGCTTTCGCCGCAGGAAATTCTTCTTTATATACCGGCCTCACAGATTTGAATCAAAACCTAGCCTTTAGGCCAAAGCTGCTTGCTGCTCCGGCTTCGTCTTTTAAGCTGGCCAAGGTTCATTTTGTTGTTGATACCGCCGACAAAATCGGCTTCGATGACATCGAACAGTCTTTTGACCATAACAATGCGCAGCGCTGCAAAGATTTAGGCTTTGCCCAAACTGCCGCCTGTGCCGCTAATCAGTTTAAGGCAAGGCTCTGTCCTTATGACGACGCCTATTATGACCGTTGCTGTGACAACGACTATAAATACACCAAGGGTGAATGTTCTTATCCTAACACTATCAGTTCGACTTCCTGCGGCGGCAAATACAAATGTTACTGCGACACCG
>ERZ1673697.3734-NODE-3734-length-10711-cov-4.035379_pt1 | contig 10711 bp, 7 predicted proteins | sample MGYA00580227_ERZ1673697 | MGnify/ENA primary metagenome ERZ1673697 (study PRJEB41218, sample SAMN15661759) | gut metagenome | host: Homo sapiens | place: Canada: London | collected 2015-08-20/2019-03-30 | study: EMG produced TPA metagenomics assembly of...
GGCCTTTGTCTCCAGCTTCGTTACAAGCGGTTTAAAAACCTTCGTTCCCTTCATCCAATTGAAAATCGGCGTAATCAAAAGTAAGATAAACGGAACAGGAATGATATTTCCGATAATACAAAGCGGAATCGCCGTCGATACAGGTACACCAAGAATCGGTCCCGCTACCAACAGCGCCCCCCTGAGCTCCAGAATCGGAATCATGGAAATAATAAATACGATTGCTTCTTTGCCAAAGCTCCCGCTTAAAGCATCAATTACACTCTGCACTAATGTTTCAGTCATAAGCCTCTCCTTACTTATTATTGATATACTCTCTCAGGAAATCAAACAATATCTGCATCTCTTCCTTCGTTCCGACAGTAATGCGCAAGTATTGCTCAATCCGCTCACTTCCCCAGAAACGCACATAAATATCATGCTTTTTCAATGCTTCAAATAACTCTTTTGCATCATAGTTCGGATGAGTTGCGAAAATGAAATTGGCTCTGGAATCCGGGAATTCAAATCCCAGCTTCGCAAGCTCCCCCTTCGCCCATTCTCTCGTATCCACAATTTTCTGCACCGTCTCTTCAAAATACTCTCTGTCCTTTACAGCTTCCACCCCGTATAAAAGAGACGTCTGATTCATGGTGTATGAATTAAAGGAATACTTTGCATCATTCAAATATTTGATAAGCTTCGGATTACTGATAGCATAACCAATGCGCATTCCCGCCATGGAGCGTGCCTTGGAAAATGTCTGTACTACGATCAGATTCTCATATTTATCAATCAGTTCCAGTGCAGACCGTCCCGCAAAATCAATATATGCCTCATCTACAATAACAATGACATCCTGATTATGCATAAGTATATCTTCTACAAAGTCCAAATCCTCGTAAATAGCTGTCGGTGCATTGGGATTTGGGAAAATGACTCCGCCATTTTCCCTATAGTAATCTTCTTTTACAATCTTAAAATCCTCATCTAGCTTCTGACACTCATAAGGAATCCGATAAAGTTCCGCCCAAACTTTATAAAAAGAATACGTAATGTCCGGGAAAAAAATTGGTTTTTCCGAATTAAAAAATGTCAGGAAACACATGGAAAGAACATCATCAGACCCAACTCCCACAAACACCTGATCCCTGCCTACCCCGTAGAATTCTGCCAGGGCATCTACCAGGCTTTCTGCCGTAGGATCCGGGTACAGGCGCAGTCTATCTGGATCCATCTCCTGCATCGCCTTCCACACGCCCGGTGCAGGCGGATAAGGATTTTCGTTCGTATTTAACTTAATTACCTTGCGCTGAGGCTGCTCCCCCGGCACATAAGGTTCTACTCTTCTGATATTTTTCTCAAATGCCTTCATTATTTCTGAAAATACTCCTTTGCAAGCTCTTTAAACTTCGGAAGCGAATTCACAATTGTCTCATAAGCCACACAATACGCAATACGTACATATCCCGGGCAGGCAAAAGAACTTCCCGGCACAATCAATATATTATATTTTTTGGCTGCCGCACAGAATGCTTTTTCATCCGCAATCGGAGCTTTCATAAACAGATAAAACGCCCCTTCCGGCTTAATACACTCAAATCCACATTCCGTCAATCCATTATAAAGAGTCTCTCTGTTTCTGTCATAATAAGAAATATCCGTCTTCTCATTCAGACACTTTGCAACCACCTTCTGCTGCAGTGTAGGCGCATTGACAAATCCAAGAATACGGGTCGCTACATTCGCTGCTGACAGTACGTCTTCACTGTCCTTCACTTCATCAGGAATTACCAGATAGCCAATACGCTCACCCGGAAGGGATAAGGATTTGCTGTAAGAGTATCCCACAATTGTATTATCATAATATTTCGTTAAATATGGAACTTCTACTCCACCATACACCAATTCACGGTACGGCTCATCGGAAATCAGATAAATGTCTGTCCCATATTCCTTCTGTTTCGCCTCCATGATTGCCGCCATTTTCCGGATTGTCTCTTCTGAATATACCACACCTGTCGGATTATTTGGAGTATTGACAATAACCGCTTTCGTCTTCGGGGTGATTTTCTCTTCAAATTCATCCAGTTTTGGCTGGAAATCCACAGTATTCGGTGATATTTCCACAAGAACACCATCATAATTATTGGTATAGGAACGGTATTCTCCAAAATAAGGAGCAAATGCAATTACTTCATCGCCGGGATTAATCAGCGTTTTCAAAATAACATTCAGACCACCGGCAGCTCCTACCGTCATAACAATATTTTTCCCTTCAAATGCCGTCCCAAACCGTTCATTCAAAGAATCAGCAACTGCCTTCCTTACATCCGCATAGCCACAGTTACTGTTGGTATACCCATGCAGCACCACCGGATCTTCTTCATCCAAAAGCTCTATAATCGCCTTCTTCACTGCCTGTGGCGCAGCCACATTCGGATTACCCAGGCTGAAATCATACACATTTTCGGCGCCATAAATCCCTGCCAGCCTATTTCCTTCTTCAAACATTGCACGGATAGCGGAACTATTTGCCACCATGCCTTTCATTTTCTCTGCTATCATCGCTTCTTCACTCCTATCTTTTTATCCTGTGTCTATCTCTCTGTAACCAAGCCTTTCTCTACCATAAATACCGGGCGGTAAGAACGCTTTGCCTTCCGCAGTCCCTCTTCACCGGTGTCCTCTTCCCGGTTCACGTACTTATAATCCTTACACTCATGTTCTACAAACTGCTGGTTAATCATAGTATAAGCTCCCGGTACATCCGCAAATGCCTTCTCAATATGGACAACAAAAGTATCCGAACAAATCGGTTCGCCAATAGAGAATGCGACAATCTTTCCGTCCACTCTCAAAAGACCTCCTGTAAGCTCCAGCTCTTCAAAAAGCCTGAGAGAATTGAGCGTCACACACATCTCCGCATTTTTCTCTATATCCTCTTCACAGCCATTCTGATTCCGCCAGTTAAGCGCCATCTGAAAGCATTCTTCTACATTCTCCCTGGTAATCGTCTCATAACTCCATCTGTCCTCATAAAGTGACTTGAATTTATTGATATGGTTTCTTTTACCATGCAGCTTCTTCCCGGAAAGAGTTATAAGCTTCTCTGATTCATACACATAATCAGCAAGATCCTCATTATACTCTATCCGAAATCGCTGCGGATACCACTCCTCCAGCAGTTCAAAATTATCCGGCGTCACATTGTACATACAGAAAGGGACTCCCCTCTCTTCACTATACTGTCTGAGCACCTTAATCGCCTTCTTCACATTCTCAGGCTCTCCCGCCGGGAAAGCGAATGCAAGCCTGCCTTCATCCTCACTTTTAAATACCAGCGTATCCTCTACAATCGCAAACTGCACCTTGTAATGTCTGGACCAAAGATACACATTCACAAAGGTCCTCTCACAGCTTCTGCTGGTATGATGCTTAAAATAATGGGAAATCAATTCCTTGTCTTCTAATTCTGCTCTTTTAAAATTCAGTTCAATCATTTTCTACCTTCTCTTCTGATTTTTTCTTAGCATAAATTTTAGTATAGCATAAACGAATCAGTAAAACAACCAACACCAGGATAAGAATCAAGACTCCATATACTACAAGGGCAATCTTATTCGGATTTTTCAGAAGTTCTACAATATTTTTCGTATCCTGCATCTCTTTCCTGCCCTCCGGAGCCTCATAACGCTCAGGGACAACTGACACACCTTCTGCATTTTCCGTAAAGGAATCCAGATAACTTGCCAGCGCATACCACTCCTTCACCTCATTTCCCTTCTGGTCATGAATGATATACTGTTCAAAATCTGTAATCTTCTCTCCTTCTTTGTTCTTTGGAGTAATCTTAAGTATACCCTTTGACGTATCTTCTACCGCGCCAAGCATCTGTGCGGAATAAAGTCCTGACACTACCCGGTATAATTTATCATCCTCTAATTTTTCCATCTGATCCACATAAATCTTATCTTCCTGGCCTACGCTGTCCGCAGTAAGTCCGGCTGCCGTCACACGGTTCAGAATCAGTCGGTTCGGATTATAAATCCACTTCATACCGCTTGGATAAAGCTGCGCCGCCGTCATAAGCGGAGATACGGATGCATCAATTTCTGCCACCGTCTTTAATTCTGCCCCTGTCAGATACACACTGACCAGCGGATAGCCGGTAATCCGGTCTGCTCCAATCCCCAATGCACTGACATTAAAGGCATCCGACACCGTAATTTCTCCCTTTTGGAAAGTATCGCGGATAACACCGGACGCAACAACCGCCAATGCGATTGGTTCATAATCCTCTCCTTCTGCTTGTTTCACTGCATAAATGTAAGAATCCGAAATCAAATTTCCCAGATTGGACTCTTCCAGCTTTGCATAAAGGTCATCTACCTCTGAAAAGGTAATATCATTCTCAGCCAGAACCTGATCTGCCGTATAACCAAACCGGCTCAGGTATTCCTCATTGATAATCTCTTTATAATCAGAAAGATAGGCTGTGATTTCTGCATCCTGCTCCACACTGTCATCCATCGCCACAAGCGCATAATCCTCTACTTTCCAACGTCCGTCTTCTCCGGGGATAAGGTTCAATTCTCCCAGATTCTGCCCGTAACATCCTGCTGATACGATTACAGTATCCCCGTATACTAAAGGTTCCGGTAGCACCGTATGGCTGTGTCCGCTGATAATCACATCAATCTCCGGCACTTCTTTTGCAAGAATTTCATCTTCCGACTTATCAGCATCTTCCGACGTACCGCTGTGAGACAGGCACACAATCATATCCACATCTTCCTTCTGCAATTCCGCCACAACTTCCTTTGAAGTTTCTACAATATCTTCAAACTCCAGTCCGCTCTCCGGGGCACAGGCCTCTGCGTCTTCTCCCATCACGCCATATACACCCACACGCACTCCGGCACGCTCAATAACCGTATAAGGCGTACTTCCATAATCCGCCAGAGCTTTCTGAATCACCTGGTCATCCTCGTCATTATTTTTCTCCCAATCAATATTGGCAATCACAAACTGTGGCAACGTAAGCGTCTCATCTTCCGCCTCGTTTTCCAAGGCGCTGCGGAACATATTAGCAACTCCCTGCGCCCGGTAATCAAATTCATGGTTGCCAAACGTAGTCGCATCATATCCCATCCGTCCCAGCATAGTAAGCTCCGCCGCATCTGTCTCATAGATCGTCTGATATAGCGTCCCCATAGAAAAATCTCCGCCATCAAGTAAAAACGTCACCGGATTTTCTTCTCTCTTCTCATCTATTTCCGTCTTCAAACGCCCAATGCCTCCAACCATTCCGGAGTCCGACTTAAATTCATCCAGCCTGGAATGCATATCATGGGTAAACAGAATCGTCACCCGGTCTTCCTGTGCTTCCTTTCTCTTATTATCCTCTGCCAATGTCGAAGTAACACACATAGAACAGGTCATTAAAACTGCCATTGCGGCAGACATCATTCTTTTCCTGAAAATCATTTCCTTTCCTCCCCTGAAAAATAAAGGGACTCGTAAATTCCCTTTTTTGCAAGCAGTTCTTCATGCGTGCCCTGCTCTGCAATCCCCTCTTCCGTAAGCACCAATATCTTCTGTGCATTACGTATCGTTGTAAGCCTGTGCGCAATCACAAAAGTTGTCCGATCCTTCGCCAGACTTTCCAGTGATTTCTGCACAACCTTTTCACTCTCATTATCTAACGCCGAAGTGGCCTCATCAAAGATTAAAATCGGCGGATTCTTTAAAAATACCCTTGCAATGGATAGCCTCTGCTTCTGGCCGCCTGATAGTTTTACACCTCTTTGTCCAATATCCGTATCATATCCGTCCGGAAAGCTCATAATGAATTCATGAGCATTGGCATTCTTCGCCGCCAGAACAACCTCCTCATCCGTTGCCTCCGGTTTGCCATACCGGATATTTTCCATAATCGTCCCGGCAAACAAATACACATCCTGCTGCACAATCCCCACATTATTGCGCAAGTCATTTAACTTCATGTCTCGGACATCTACGCCATCAATCAAAAGCTCTCCCTCCGACACATCATAAAATCTGGGAATCAGACTGCATAGAGTGGTTTTTCCAACCCCTGAAGGTCCTACCAGCGCCATATATTCTCCGGCACGTACCTTCAGATTAATATGATTCAACACCTTCTCTTCATTATCTTCATAATGAAACGATACATTCTTAAACTCAATATCTCCCTGCATATTTTCCATAGAAACCGCATCTGGTTTATCTGAAATATCCGGCGCAATGGAGAGAATCTCCAAGAAACGCTCAAATCCTGTATATCCATTCTGGAATTGCTCAGCAGAGTTCACCAGCTTCTTTACCGGCTCTGTAAAATTATTAATATACAAAAGAAAAGTAATCAAATCCGGGGCATTCACCCCGCCTGTGGTAAGGAAAATCCCTCCTGCAATCAACACACCCACCGTGACAAGGGTAGTCAGCGCAGTCAGCCCGGAATTATACATTCCCATGTATTTATAACTGTCCTTTTTTGCCTCAAGGAAATTGTGATTGCCCTTGTTGAACTTCTTCAGTTCTTCCTTTTCGTTTGCAAAGGACTTCACTACACGGATTCCGGCAAGACTATCTTCTATCTGACTGTTAATATCTGCAATCCTAGCACGGTTTCTGGCAAACGCCTGCTTCATTTTCATATTATAATACACTGCGAAAGCCACCATCAACGGCACAAATGCAAACGCTGTCACCGTCAGCTTCGCATTAATATTCATAAGGATTACAAACGAACCCACAATTTTAATAACCGAAATCAGCACATCCTCCGGTCCATGATGAAGAAGCTCGCTGATGTCAAATAAATCGCTGGTAATCCTGGATAGCAGATGCCCCACCTTTTGATTATCGTAAAAGGCAAAAGTCAACTTCTGGTAATGCCCGAAAATATCACTTCTCATATCCGCTTCCATCTTTGCGCCCATTACATGTCCAAAATAGGAAATATAATAGTTACATCCAAATTCCACCAACACCAGAAAAATCAACAGCACTCCAAGATAAAAAATTACCCGTCTTGCATCCGCCGCCTCATAATATACAACCTCGCTGGTAATATAACGCACAATCAGTGGGATAACCAGCGTCACCGCTGCACCCATGACTGCAAAAAACATGTCACTATAAAACAAAAATCTATATGGCTTATAGTATGCAAATAGCTTCTTTAACTTATCCTTCACCCTTTATCCTTCTTTCATGGCTACATATACTAATACGGCAGAGAAAAACCTGCCGTATTTTATCATACATGATTTGAAAATGAATTCCAATACTTATTTGGAAGATTTTTATGTATCAGTTCAGCCATAAGTCGGATTGTGGGTGAATCATGCTTGCATGAACGAACACACGATCCGGCTTATGAGCGGAGCGCCATTTTATGAGCAAAAATAGCTGCATAGCAGCGGAGAAGCATCGTAGATGCGTTTTGCGAATGGCGCGGGCTGAACTGCTACATTTTTGTACACCGTTTTTTATGTATTTTGTATATGGCTAAACTGTTGCTTTTGATTTTTAAAATTCCTACTCCCACCGCTCTTCAACATACTTCCTTGCATCTTCTTCCGATAGATTGCACTTTTCCCGAATCTTAATAATTGTATCTTCTTTCGACACTCCAAGCTCCCTGCAAAATTCTAAAACCGTCTCCAGCTTTCCAGCTAATTCTCCTTCTTTTTTCCCTTCTTCTCTTCCCTTCTGCCTTTCCAGCGCTTTTTCTTCCCATGCCTGCATATATCTCACACCTACCTCTTCACTGGATTTGATCTCTTCTATACGCCTCTGCATCTCCTTAATCTTCTCACTTTTACAGCGACTGCTCACTTCCTCGGTTGTATTTTCCATGTAGTGAAGTAACTCTATAAGCTCCGGATCCACTTCTCCATCATTTGTACCGTGCGTATTAAGAAATATCCTTACCGCCTTATCTCCCAGTGCTATCCCTTCTCTTTCCTTGCACCGCATCTCAAAGGTATACTGATAAAGACCTTCTCCAAACAGATCAAAGGGCATAATCATAATAATAAAAACGGTGTTCATCTTATTGAAGTCTGTCTCTCCCGGCTTCAGCAGCTTAGCGTCTATCAGCGCCTGGTACAGCCTGCTGCGCTTAGGAAAGTTTTTCGTGTCTTCCTTCTGCACCTCAGCATCGTATAACACATCCTCCCGGTCCCACGCCCACACATCCAGCTTTACAAAGCGTTTTAATGGCGATGTTCTCTTCTCCCTTTCTGTCTGCGGAGGATATTTCAGGGTGATCTCTTTCCCCAGAATAATCTCCAGCATATACTGCACAATCACAGGGTCTTCCATTGCCTCTGCAAAGAGGAAGCGATCCAGAAGATTCAAATCCTTTAATGATTTTTTTGTTGTCATTTCTTCTCCTTTCATTATACGGAAAAATGTTTTCTTTTACAACATTCTCCTTTTAAAAATGTAAAAAAATAGATACATACGGGAGACACTCTCGGAAATCTGACCGGTTATCCGGCAGATTAGATAAAATCAGATGTCTGAAAGCCAATACCCGGAATTGATACGAAAAGCTTTCAGATTGATAGACATAATTATATCGCAGATTTTAATTTATGTCAATTTTTATTTCGCTCCGCTTCATTTCCTCGCTTCGCCGCGAACGACACCTCACGACCTCCGTCGTTCGGTGTTCGTTTGCACTCACTTTTCTACGCACGAGTGCATGCAATCCTCCAGCTCAATTCCGCTTCGCTTCATTTCCTCGCTCCCACCGCGAACTCCACCTCACGACTTCCGTCGTTCGGTGTTCGTTTGCACTCACATGGCAATAAAAAAAGACAGCCTCTTGCAAGCGAGCTTGCATTGGCTGTCTTTTTTTGTTGCCGCGTTCGCGGCTAGTCGTTCATATTTGCTAGTTTTGCGGCCTGGTCGGCGGCGATGCAGGCGTCGATGATTTCCTGGAGATCGCCGTTCATGATTTTGTCCAGTTTATATAATGTCAGGCCGATACGGTGATCTGTCACACGTCCCTGCGGGAAGTTATAAGTACGGATTTTCTCGGAGCGGTCTCCGGTTCCGATCTGGCTCTTTCTTGCTTCTGCTTCTGCATCGTGGCGCTTCTGGCATTCTAAATCATACAGCTTTGCGCGGAGCAGAGCGAACGCTTTTTCTTTGTTCTGCAGCTGCGACTTCTCTGTCTGACTGTAGATAACGATTCCCGTCGGATAGTGTGTCAGACGGACTGCGGAGTCTGTGGTATTGACACACTGTCCGCCATTTCCTGATGCGCGCATGACATCTATACGGATATCTTTTTCATCAATCTGGATATCTACATCTTCCGCTTCCGGCATGACTGCTACTGTTATGGTAGACGTATGGATACGCCCGCCGGATTCTGTCTCCGGGACGCGCTGTACACGGTGAACGCCGGACTCATATTTCATCACGGAATAAGCGCCTTTTCCATTAATCATAAAGGTTACATTCTTCATTCCGCCGATACCGATTTCCTCACATTCTACCAGCTCAATCTTCCAATGTCGGCTCTCTGCATAGTGTACATACATCCGGTAAATCTCCGCCGCAAAGAGCGCCGCCTCATCTCCGCCTGCTCCGGCGCGGATTTCTACAATAACATTTTTCTCGTCGTTTGGATCTTTCGGCAGAAGCAGGATTTTAAGTTCCTGCTCTAATTCTTCTACCCTTGCCTTGGCGCTATTCAACTCTTCCTTAGCAAGTTCCCGCATCTCCTCATCAGATTCTTCTTCCAGCATGGCGAGGCTGTCTTCAATCGCCTGCTTGCTTTCCTTATATTCTTTATATGCCTCAACAATCGGAGTCAGGTCATTCTGTTCTTTCATAAGCTTGCGAAAACGGTTCTGGTCATTTACCACATCCGGCTCCTGAAGCTCGCTCATAATCTCCTCATAACGAATGAGCAAATCCTCTAATTTGTCAAACATCTTCTTTTCCTCCCAACTTACTTCTTGTTACTATTCACAGCACCCCACCAGCATGCGCACTCGTCGTATCTTCGATACTCCAGTCCCGCTCCTGACGGAGCTAAGACTGCTTATATGGGTGGGGTGACTGCTCCGCAGTCCTGATTTGAAATCCAATATATCTTCTTACGTGCAAGCACGACGAATCCATATTGGATTTCAAATCGGCTGTGAATAGTAACTTACTTCTTATTTAATATACCTGCCGCCAACTACGCGGTCAAGTCCCGCAAGATCTTTTTTTGCAAATATTTCCACATACCCGGCGGCCTTCATCAACTCTCCAACCGATTCTCTCTGGTCGTATCCGATTTCAAATAAAAGCCAGCCTCTATCCGCCAAGTGTTCACGTGCGTCTGCTATTATTCTTCTATAAAAATACAATCCGTCTTCTTTTCCGTCCAATGCAATATAAGGATCATGGCAGCGTACTTCTGCCTGCAGCCCTTCAATCGCTGCCGTCGGAATATACGGAGGATTAGAAAGAATCATATCATATCTGTCTTTTATATGTTCAAATAAATCGCTTTGTACTAATTTTACAGATGACTTATGCAGCTGAACATTCTCCTGTGCTTTCACAAGAGCCTCACGGGAAATATCTGCCCCTGTAAACTGCGTCTGCTTTTTTAAATCCGCTTCTTTTCTCTGGAACCAGAGTTTCTCCAAGCTGATAATAATGCAGCCGGAACCAGTGCACATATCCA
>ERZ1673697.3742-NODE-3742-length-10702-cov-5.088194_pt1 | contig 10702 bp, 5 predicted proteins | sample MGYA00580227_ERZ1673697 | MGnify/ENA primary metagenome ERZ1673697 (study PRJEB41218, sample SAMN15661759) | gut metagenome | host: Homo sapiens | place: Canada: London | collected 2015-08-20/2019-03-30 | study: EMG produced TPA metagenomics assembly of...
GGCGTGTAGTAAAGCCAGGTCCTGTAGAGGTAACACTTTCAGCTAAGGCTGATAATGTTGTTGAGGCTGATAAAGATGGAAATAAAACTGATAAAGGCGGAAATACAGCTTCTATAGATAAAGAAGATATAAAATATAAGAAAATAGAGTCTGAGATACGAATCACAGCCTATGCAGGAAAACCATGGGTAAACATATCATATAGAATAATCAATACATCAGACGAAGAACTTAATATAAAATCACTTGTATTTTATATTAAGAAATCAAAGGACAGCAGGATAACAGATAAGCTTGTACGTATAGAGATGGACGCTGGTAACGATTCAACTGGATGTGGAGATATTCTTACAGACAATTCTAAGAACAATGGACCTATATTTATGACAAGAGGAATAGGAGAGCTTGATATGATAGAACACAGGGCTCCTGTTTCAGATATCAGGACTATAGTTGCCACTTCAAACTATAAGACAAGTTTTATCATAGGTAAGAATGGTGAAGAAGTAAATGAGACAATAGATGACAGCTATCTTATAAAAGAGGCTAATGAACATTATGCAGAAGTGTTATATGGAACATTTATGGCTGACTATACAGATGCTGATGATGGATTCTGCGTAACAGTGCATCAGGCACAGCAGAATTATCCTAAGGCAATCAAGTCATGTGCAGAGGGTGTAGCGGTCATGCTTGTGCCAGAGGGCGTAGGTGAGATAACTATGCAGTCAGGTATGGCAAAAGAACAGAACTTCCTTATACACTGGCATAGTCCAGAAACTCATATATGGGAGATAGATAACAGAAGTCTTATATATCAGATGCCAGACAGACCATATATAGCACCTCAGATATTTAAAGAGTCTGGTGCAATGCTTGATGTATTTCCTGATAAATATGATGAAGATGTGGAAATAGCACTTATGGCAAAAGCAGATGGACATTCAAGATGCTATGGTATGCTTAACTGGGGTGATACAGTAGATATGGGATACACAGTCCAGGGAAGAGGTGGCGGAAAACCAGTCTGGAGCAACAATGAATATGACTATCCGCATGCCTGTGCACTTATGTATGCTAGAACAGGAGTAAGAAGATTCCTTGATTATTTGATAGTAGCAGCAAAACACTGGATGGATGTTGATATATGCCACTATAGCAGCAATCCTTTAAGAATCGGGGGACAATGGGAACATACAGCAGGGCACTGTAAGAATGGTGTTATGGTATGCTCACATGAATGGGTTGAAGGTCTTCTTGATTATTATCATTTTACAGGAGATGAGAGAGGATATGAGGCAGCTGTTGGAATCGGTGAAAATGTCTTAAGACTTCTTGAAACTCCGATGTATCAGGTGCCAGGTGAAGCCAATGCAAGGGAAACAGGCTGGGCACTCCGTACACTTATAGCACTTTATGTAGAAACTAATGATAAGAAATGGCTTGCTAAATGTGACTGGATCATAGACAGCTTCAAGAAATGGGAAGAAGAATATGGAGACTGGTTATCACCATACACAGATAATACAGCAATAAGAGTAGGTTTCATGATATCAGTTGCAGTCGGAAGTGTTATGAGATACTACAGAGTATTCCCAAGAGAGGATGTAAAACAGATGTTAATACATGCGGTGGATGATCTTGTAGAGAACTGCTATATGGATAACGGACTGTTCTACTATAAGGAACTTCCTAGTCTTGCAAGAAATGGTAACAACACACTTCTGCTTGAGTCACTTGCGATAGCTTATGAGCTTACAGGAGATGCCTCATATTTGAAGTATGGACTTAAAACATTCAGAAAAGCCATAAATGAAGCATCTGGTGGAGCAGTAGGCGTAAAGACAATAACAGACGATGCTGTCATATGTAAGGGTGATTCAGGAAAAGGCTTCGCACAGAGCTTTATACCATTGACTACATTTTATAATGCTATAAGTAAGAATGATATGAGCTTTTAATTGTTCCGTTTATAATTAATCGTACAATTTAGTACATTAATAGATTATATAAAATAAGAGAGCCTCTGTAATGGTAGTATTTATTAATTATACAGTAATTATTATCATTACAGGGGCTTTTGTATGAGGTAGAAGCTTAAATAGAACTTATAATTCAAGCTTAAATTGAACTTATAAGTGACATTTGGGCATTGATATGTTAAACTGAAATAAATCTGTAGATTTTAAATAGCATGATGTATGAATATAGTAAGACATATAAAATATTCAAGATTAAACACGCACAGAAAAGAAGTTTAGTGATAAATGAGCGTAGAAAAGAGGATTAGTGTGAAAAATAAGATTTTTCACACGCAAGAATGGAGGATTATTATGAGAATAGGTATCAGAGCACATGATGTTGCATATGCACCACTTGATGAGCTTATCCCTAACATACATAAGCAGGGATTTCATTGTATGCATATAGCACTTTCAAAGTCTATAAAGGAGTTTAAGCCGGGAGTTGAGACTATGACACCTGGACTTGCTATGTATATTAAGGAGTTATGTGCAGAGAATAAGGTTGATGTGGCAGTTCTTGGATGCTATCTTAATCTTTGCAATCCTAATCCTGAAAAGCATAAGGAGATAGTCGAGAAGTATAAAGCACATATAAGATTTGCAAGTATACTTGGATGTGGAGTTGTTGGAACAGAGACAGGTGCTGTCAATGAAGAGTACAAGTATGAACCAGCGAATCATTCAGATGAGGCACTTCAGTGTTTTATAGATAACCTAAGACCTATAGTTAAATATGCAGAACAGTTTGGTGTTATAGTAGCTATAGAGCCTGTATGGAAGCATATAGTCAACACAGTTGAGAGGGCAAGAAAGGTGCTTGATGCTATAGATTCTCCAAACCTTCAGATTATATTTGACCCTGTTAACCTTCTTTATACAGGAAACATTGATAAACAGGATGAGATTATAGAAAAAGCATTTGACCTGTTATTAAAAGATATCGCAGTAGTCCACTGCAAGGATTATGTAGTTGAGAACGATGAGCTTAAGTCAATAGCAGCAGGAACAGGTGGACTTAATTATCCACTATTGCTTAAGAAGATCAAGGAATATAAGCCATATGTTCATTGTACACTTGAGAATACTGTTCCAGAAAATGCAGTGGCAACAAGAGAATTTATGGAAAAGTTATACGCTGAGGTATAATTATAACCATTAACGAATGAACAGTCATGCGAAGCAGGACGAAAGAGCGCGATAGCGCGGGTTCGTGAGTATAGGAGCAGATAAAGAGTAAATTATAATATAATAAAACAGTCATATACAGGCTGTGCACCCGGATTATAGATACACGAGGGGAGAGATTATATGCCAGAGAGCAATATAGAATTAGCAGGAAATAAGAATATTAAGACAAGCGAAGTAGAAAAATCAGTGGATACGCCAGCAGATTTTACAAGCCCTGAGGAGCTTTATAATGACCTTATAGAAAAAGTTAAAATGTACCATCCATCATCTGACCTTTCAGATATAGAACGTGCATATAAGGTTGCAAAAAAGGCTCATGAAGGCCAGTTTAGAAAGTCAGGTGAGCCATATATTATACATCCACTTTGTGTTGCTATTATATTAGCAGAGCTTGAGCTTGATAAAGAGTCTATTATAGCTGGTCTTTTACATGATGTTGTTGAAGATACTGTTATGACAAGTGAAGATGTGGCAAAAGAATTCGGCGATGAGGTTGCACTTTTAGTAGATGGTGTTACAAAGCTTACACAGCTTAACTATCAGCATGACAAGATAGAAGTGCAGGCAGAAAACTTAAGAAAAATGTTTCTTGCTATGGCTAAGGATATAAGAGTTATTCTTATAAAGCTTGCCGACAGACTTCACAATATGCGTACAATGCAGTACCAGTCACCAGCAAAGCAGGTGGAAAAGTCCAGAGAGACTATGGATATATATGCTCCTATAGCACATAGGCTTGGTATATCTAAGATTAAGGTAGAATTAGATGATCTTTCCATGAAATATCTTATGCCTGATACTTACAATGACCTTGTAAAGCAGGTGGATATCAACAGACCGGGTAGAGAAGCATTTATAAAGAGCATAATCAAGGAAGTCGGTATGCATATAAGCAATGCCGGTATAGAAGCAGAGATAGATGGAAGAGTTAAGCATTTCTTCTCAATCTATCGAAAGATGGTTAACCAGAATAAGACACTTGATCAGATATATGATATATTTGCAGTGCGTATTAAGGTTGACACAGTTAAAGACTGTTATGCGGCTTTAGGTGTAATACATGAGATGTACAAGCCTATTCCAGGAAGATTCAAGGATTATATAGCTATGCCGAAGCCTAACATGTATCAGTCACTGCATACAACACTTATAGCATCCAATGGCCAGCCTTTTGAAGTACAGATAAGAACATATGAAATGCATAGAATAGCGGAATATGGTATTGCAGCTCACTGGAAGTATAAAGAAGGCAAAACAGGTGAGACAAACAAGAGTGAAGAGGCCAAGCTTAGCTGGTTAAGACAGATACTTGAATGGCAGAGAGATATGTCAGATAATAAAGAATTCTTATCATCTATTAAGAATGACCTTAATCTGTTTTCTGATTCGGTATACTGTTTCACACCTACAGGAGATGTAAAGACACTTCCGGCAGGTTCTAACCCTATAGATTTTGCTTACAGTATTCATAGTGCTGTAGGCAATAAGATGGTAGGTGCAAGAGTTAACGGAAAGCTTGTTAATATTGATTATGAGATAAAAAATGGTGACAGAATCGAGATTATAACTTCACAGAACTCAAAGGGACCAAGCCGTGACTGGTTATCTATGGTTAAGTCCACACAGGCACGTAACAAGATCAACCAGTGGTTTAAGCAGGAGCTTAAGGAAGACAATATAATAAAGGGTAAGGAGCTTATATCCAACTATTGTAAGGGAAAGGGCATAGTTCTTTCAGAGATAAATAAGCCTGAATTTGTAGAAAAGGCCTTAAGAAAATATGGCTATAAGGACTGGGATTCTATCATGGCTGCCGTCGGACATGGAGCTTTAAAAGAAGGGCAGATAGTCAATAAGCTTAATGAAGAATACTTAAAGACAAAGAAGGCTGAGATTACAGACAAGCAGGCACTTGAACAGATAGCAGCAAGTGAAAGCAAGGAAAAGGAGAATGATAATAAAAAGGGCAAGGGTGGAATCGTTGTTAAAGGAATCCACGATGTTGCGGTCAGATTCTCCAGATGCTGTAATCCTGTTCCAGGTGATGAAATAGTAGGTTTTGTTACAAGAGGAAGAGGTATCTCAATCCACAGAACAGACTGTATCAACATACTAAACTTCCCGGCAAGTGAGCGTGCAAGACTCATAGAAGCAGAGTGGGAACAGACAGAGAACAAAGATGAAAAATACAGTGCTGAGATTAACATATTTGCAGGTAACAGAAAAGGTCTTATTGTTGATATATCAAGATTGTTTACAGAAGCTAACATAGACGTAAGATTCATGAACAGCCGTGTAAACAAGAAGAATATTGCAACTATTAACTTAGGATTTGTGGTATCAGGCAAGGAAGAGCTTAACAGACTTATCGACAAGCTAAGAAAAATAGATGGTGTCACAGATATTGAGAGAGCTACGGGCTGATAAAGACAAGTACCGGTAGAAAAGGTATTATCTGAATTCAGATAATGCAGAAGCTTGTGCGCAGTGGATATAGCAATATAGAATGTAAATAACAAACATAATGTGTAAAATATAGCATATAAATGTTACAGTTTAGAGCCGTTGTCGGGATTATTCTTGATAACGGCTTTTTGATAGCATATAATGATATTACGATGATATATAGGTTCTCGTAAATTGCAAAGCAATGGGTTGGGCTATATGCATTAATTGGTGGCAAATATTAAAAATAATAATATAAAGAAAAGGAAAAGTTATGTATAAAATAGATTCAAGAATATTAGGAATGGTAGGCACTAACTGCTATCTGTTATGTAATATGGATATTAAAGAGTGTGTTCTTATAGATCCAGCGGACAGCCAGGATGAGATAAGCAGAATGATAGATGAATCAGGATGCAGCCTTAAGGGAATATTGTTAACACATGGACATTTTGACCATATTATGGCAGCAGATGCCGTAAGAGATAAATATGATGTTAAAGTATATGCATCATGTGATGAGAAGAATACACTTGAACAGCCACATATTAATCTTGGTGAAGCATATGGGCTTAAGCTTTCAGTAAAAGCAGATGTATGGCATAAAGATGGCGAAATACTTAAACTTGCAGGCTTTGATATAGAAGCACTTCATACTCCGGGACATACAGAAGGTGGAAGCTGTTATTATATAAGAGAAATAGGAGTGCTTTTTTCAGGAGATACATTATTCTGTGGCTCAGTTGGAAGAACGGATTTTCCTGGAGGTAGCATGAGTGAAATAGTGCGTTCAATAAAAGAAAAAGTAATGGTACTTCCTGATGATACGAAGGTATATCCGGGACACGGAGAAGGCACAAGCGTTGGTTATGAGAGAGAGAATAATCCGTTTCTGGTGAATTAAGATTTTCAATTTAGAATTGATTTATAAATTTTATATTTTATTATGTATATATAGACTAGACAGAATATTTAATATTGTGTGCAGGTAGTGTTTTTTTGGGAAGCTGTATACAGAGAGGAATAATGATGATATATATTAAAATAGACGATAATACATTTTATGATGATGCCATAGTGCTGGTGCGTTCATTCTATCCCAGAACAGAAGTTACAGCATATAAAGAAAGCGATAGTTCAAGTGATAATCAGAAAGACAAATTAAAAAATAATTCAAAAAACGATTCAAAAGATATGTCGGATGATATGGTTATAGACATAAAGGTACCAGATGTTACAGGACTTAACAAAAGCCAGATGCATGATAAGTTCAAGTCATATCTATACGACTATCTTAGTAAAAAGACCGGAAAGACACTTCCATGGGGATATCTTACGGGAGTGCGCCCAAGTAAGATAGCATATATGATGCTTGAAGATGGTGAAAGCGAAGAAACGATAAAAAGACATTTTATGGATAAGCATAAGGCAAGTGAGCAGAAAGCAGAGCTTGCACTTAAGGTAGCCAGAAAAGAAATGGATATACTAAACCGTATAGACTATAAAAATGGTTATAGTCTGTATATAGGAATTCCATTCTGCCCAAGTATATGCTTGTATTGTTCATTTTCATCATATGCACTTGGAGCCTATAAAGATTACGTTGATAGTTATCTCGATGCACTCATTAAGGAAATGAAATTCGTATCAGGAGCCATGAAGGGGAGAAGACTTGATACAGTATACTTTGGTGGTGGTACACCAACAACGCTTAGTGCAGCGCAGCTTGACAGACTGATAACAGAACTTAAAAGACTGTTTGATATAGATGGATGTCATGAATTCACAGTAGAAGCAGGTCGTCCAGATAGTATAACACTTGATAAGCTTAAGGTGCTTAAGAAACATAATGTTGGAAGAATCTCTATCAATCCACAGACGATGAATCAGAAAACGCTTGATCTGATAGGCAGGAAGCATACTGTAGAACAGATAAAGAATGTATACAATATGGCAAGAGAAGAAGACTTCGATAATATAAATATGGATATAATACTTGGTCTTGTCGGTGAGGATATTGACGAAGTAAAGCATACACTTAGCGAGATACAGGCTATGAATCCGGAAAGTCTTACGGTACATTCACTTGCCATAAAGAGAGCAGCCGCGCTTAATATATGGAGAGATAAGTACAAGCAGCTGTCAACAAAAAATACGGATGAGATCATAAGAATGACAGAGGAAGCAGCAAAAAAGCTTGATATGGAACCATATTATATGTACAGACAGAAGAATATGGCTGGAAACTTTGAAAATGTAGGATATTCAAAGGAAGGTAAGGAGTGTATATATAACATACTTATTATGGAGGAAAAACAGACCATAATAGCATGTGGAGCCGGAGCAAGCAGCAAGGTTGTATTCCATAATGAAAGCGATGACAACCATTCAGTAAGAATTGAGCGTATAGAGAACGTCAAGGATGTAAGGAATTATATTGGCAGGATTGATGAGATGATTGAAAGAAAGCGGGAATTCTTTAAAGATAACCAGTTCTAGGAAGATATAAAATATAACAGTTGTGAGTTTGTCAGATAAAGTACATAAGTGGGGCGAAGCATTAAGAAATATGTTCTCTCTTAATGTTTACGTCCCACTTATTGTTTAATACTTAATCGGGTAAATAACTATTGCAGCTTTTTTTTAATAGCCTCTCTTTTATCAATATCAATATCAAGTATGTCCATAGCTTCATCAGCAGATTTGCCAAGCTTTGACATGATATTTTTAATGGCGGCGATATGTCCTTCCTCAAGTCCAGCGGAACGTCCTTCCTCAAGTCCAGCAGCACGCCCTTCTTCAAGTCCAGCAGTGCGGGCTTCTTCACGGAGAATCTCCATAACGCCTTCTTCATCGTATTCAAATATACTCACATCAATCACCTCTTCTCTATGCTTTATAAAGAAATCTGATAGAATATCCTCTTTGATACATTCATCTACAGCTTCGATAACTGATGTCCTGACATCCAGACCGGATAAATCTATTTTATTACGTACTTTGGTGACAAAAGTCATATAATCTCTGAGTGACTTGCAGCGGTTTAATATGTTATCCGTGAATAATCCGTTTATGGCTGGTCTGATATTATTATCAAAAATGTTGTCATCAGTAGTGTTATATATAATATCAGTTGCTTCTTCAGCAGGATTAAGATTAATAACCGTAACAATTAATTCAAGCTCTGGATGCTTTGTAGGATGTTCAAACATATCTGACAGTTTAAGAATTTTAATACGCTCTTTCATACGTTCTCTTCCATTATAGAATGTAATAAAATGTGGAGTTGGAATCTTAAGCATACTTCTTTTATGAAGCATATTATTAGGAAATATATTCCTGTATACTTCTGAGCCATAGTGTAAGAACCTTAATGGCATATTAAAATTAAGTGATGACTGCTGTTCAAACATATATAACTCATAGCTGAATACAAATGAGGCATCATTCTTATACTTCATATACACGCCACCTTTTAGCGTTGTTATGCTAAGATTATCAGTGTCTGTATGAGATGAGTTATTCAGGGCATTGTATAAATCCAGTAAATTTTTTTTATCTGAATATAATAGACAAAATACGTTATCACTATATCGTTTGGTTGTAGTAGAGGAGCTACTATCATTTTTAATAATTATATTGTTATCAGTTTTTTTGTTGTAATAATTATTATCTTTATCGTTAATTTTCATAAGCAAAATCTCCTTAAAACTTCATTTATTCAATAAGTAAAATTAACAACAGGCAATTCTGCTATGAAATCATATATATTTTAACATGTGGTCAAATATATAACAAGTGAGTTGTTACATCAGGTACATCATATGATAAAATGATCATAATATAGAATTATGCCTTGTTGTGTATATATGGGTAAAATCTGATAATAAATGCTGTACTGAATCCAGTGTGATACATAAGAAATGAGTAATATAGAACTTTAATATAAGTGTATAATACACATTAAAGACTTAATTAAGTATAGTTATACTATATAATGTGTGATTTAAAATGTCAATAGCTAATAAATAAAAAATACAAAAAATATATAGGATAAATATATAAACCTTGATGGACTTATAATAAAATAGAAAGTCTGAAATACATACAGAAGAATCGTTACCAAAAGAGCAAAATAAAGAGGAGAGTGATGAGAAAAACAGATACATAGAAGCGGTATATCATATATATGCAAAGGCAAAATTCTGTCCGGCAGAAAAGTGTGGAAAAGTGAATATGTAAGAGATGTGCTGGAAGAATATCGCAGAAAGATATAAAGAGAATGCAGAATACTTAAGCACAAGATACACTAAGGCAGCAGATATATATTACAGATTGTATGATGTGTATTGTGATGAGGCAAGGTGGCAGAGGGAGAGAGCGGAGAATGGGAGATGACTTAGTATCTTTTGAAAGTGATAGTAGTTGCTTTTCAAGTATCCCGTGATTCAGAAATTACACTAAACAATCTGACATTGTTTGTAGGTAGAAATTCAATTGGAAAGTCTATGGTGATTCAGGCAATTCTGACTTTTGTTCAGGAAGGAAATTCAGATTCAGCAGTGTTATGAGAATGTTTGGCTATAGAAGAGGAGATAGGTTCAGGTAAATATAATAAAGTAATAATGGTGGACAGATAGAGAATTAATTTCATCTGTCCACCCCACCATCATTGTTATATGGATTTGTTGACATGTAAACAGTAACATGCTTATTGTATTTTTTTTAATAACTAGTATAGCAACTTGACAATTATATTTTGTGTGCATATAATTTTCTAGATTAGACCATTAATATATGATAGAATATTAATGAAAATTTAATTTGTTAAACATCATACATGAGCATGTTGCTAGTTATTATCATAAGCAAAACATATTATTTCGAGGCGAAGGGGATAGTAACATTTAAACGACTTTACATCATATATGAGAGTTTTATACATAATGCGGAGGAATAAATGAAAGTAGTATTATTAGCCGGTGGATTTGGAACAAGAATAAGTGAGGAAAGTCAGTTTAAGCCAAAGCCAATGATTGAGATAG
>ERZ1673697.3744-NODE-3744-length-10693-cov-3.398571_pt1 | contig 10693 bp, 10 predicted proteins | sample MGYA00580227_ERZ1673697 | MGnify/ENA primary metagenome ERZ1673697 (study PRJEB41218, sample SAMN15661759) | gut metagenome | host: Homo sapiens | place: Canada: London | collected 2015-08-20/2019-03-30 | study: EMG produced TPA metagenomics assembly of...
AAAAAAATATGGATTCCCTATTGTATTCTCTTTTTTGCAGTATGGAGTTTATTCCACTTTTTTGTTGAGGGATGGTTAGATCGAACAATCCCAATTGAATGGCAAAATCAACTGCTCAAATCAGGTGTCATCAAAAATCTTATATGGACGCTGCCAGCATTTTGCCTGCTGAAAAAATTTGAAGCGGATGCCGTGGTAAAACCGCAAGCATTATTTCGTTTCCACCGCAGCTGTCTGCCGTGGCTGTGGGCATTCGCATTGTTTGCCATCTACCTTTTCATTGGTGCATACAGGCAGCATGGTACACTGCAAATCCAATCCGACTTCGGTCTGGGTGACATCATTGTCGTTCTTTTCGTTGGTATCACAGAGGAAATGGTCTTTCGTGGATGGTTGTTAAATGTAACCTACTCCGAACAGCACAAATGGCTTGCCATTGGCGGCAATGCTGTTCTATTTCTAATGATTCACTTTCCAACATGGATTATGGATGGCATTTTTATCAGCAGCTTTACCAGCTTTGGATTTGTCTGCATTCTGGTTTTGAGTGTAATCTTCAGCCTTGCCTTCCTCAAGACAAAAAGCCTGCTCCTTCCGATTGGGCTGCATATGTTCTGGGATTTATTGATGTTTTTATTTTATTAAGTGCAAAATTTTATAGTTAAAAAATCCACTGTCGATAAGATGATTTACCGGCAGTGGATTTTTAATATAATAAACTATCTTTTGGCTTATTTCTTCTTTTGCTTTCCACAACCCTGATCAAATGCTGGGTTGCAGCAATAGAAGTTCTTGCTGTTCAACTCATCCTGTACTTGCCGCATTGCCTCTCCAAATCGCTGGAAGTGAACAATCTCCCGCTGCCGCAGGAATTGAATCGGATCTCGCACATCTGGATCATCGCACAAACGCAGGATATTTTCATAGGTTGATCGTGCTTTTTGTTCTGCCGCCAAATCTTCTGTTAAATCTGTAATCGGATCCCCTTTGGATTGAAAATAAGCTGCTGTAAACGGCATACCTGATGCGCCCTGTGGATAAATACCAGCAGTATGATCCACAAAATACTCTGCATAACCATCTGCCAAAATCTGTTCTGGCGTCATGTCCCTTGTCAGTTGATACAAAATCGCCGAAACCAACTCAACATGTGCTAATTCCTCTGTTGCAATATCTGTCAAAACACCCTTTACTTTATTATTCTTCATCCCATACCGCTGATGCATATACCGCAAAGAAGCTGCCAATTCTCCATCTGGACCACCTAACTGAGTAATAATAAATTTCGCCAGTCTGGGATTCGGCGTCTTGATATTCACAGGATATTGCAATTTTTTTTCATAAACCCACATTTCAATTCGCCTCCCGTTCCCACGGCCATGGTGCATCTGTCCAGTCCCAACGTTCTGTTGTATTCGACTGATACGGCTGAATCGGGCCATATTTCTCCGTATACATCTTTTCTGCTTTTTTCTTCTTTTCTAAATGCTTACGGTACTGTTCCATTGCCCGTTTACAGTTTGGATGCGTATCCAAGTATAACTGTAACTCATAGAGTGCAAAGTCACATTGCTGAATACTCTGTAACAGCATCTTCCGTTCATGCATGTGACGCACCTCCCGGACAAAATGGTTTATACAGCTGTGGAAAAATAGTTCCCTTTGGGAACCCCTCTTCCGCTGTATCTACTGTACCCCACTGCTGATACGGCACATATGCCATCGCAATCGGCATTTCCTCCGGCAACGATGAAGTCATCTTGGAAGTCGGTGCATCTTCTAATAAATGAAACCGATTCCATGCCGCATCCTGCAAAAAGTCAAATTGCATATCAGATTGCATAAAAACCCCTCACTTTTTCCACTGTTCGATGGCGGCTCTGCAAACAGAGCGTACAACCCATCTACTGCAACATATGCAGGAACTCCAAAATTGGTGACATCTCCCATCTCACGCTGTACCATAGATTACTGACCTTTGTGCAGCTTGCTATATTTTTTAGCTTATCTACTGTCACTTTTAACAAAAAACAAGCCAATTTCAAATAAAAGTATTTACATTTTAGAAAAAATATGGTATACTGTATTTGTCTGATTTTGTTACGAATCTTGTAAACAGAATCATAAAAGAGTATTTTATGCATTCGTTCTTTATCATCTTAAACGTTATGGGAGGACATTTTTATGAAACAATACACAACAAAAAAACTCCTTGCCGGATTATTGAGTACAGTGCTGCTTGGAACTTCAATTCCATTTGCAACTGTTACCGCAGCAGATGTCGAAGCAGGAGCCATTATTTACAGTTCTGACTTTGAAGACAGCAGTGCAGCAATACCGTTTACTGGAAGAGACGGTATCGGTACGATTTCTCTCTCCACTGCACAGGCACACAGCGGAAATTCTTCTTTGTATATGACCGACAGATCAAAGGGCTGGCATGGACCACAGATCGTATTAGATGATCTCTGTGAGCCGAACAAGGAATACACCGTTTCTGCCTATGCGATGACATCTTGGTATAATGCGATTAAACTCAGCATGGAATACACCGATACCGCCGGAGAACGTCACTTTAGCAACTTATCTTCCAGCGTTTCCAATGGCGACTGGGTAGAATTTTCCAACATCAAATTCAGTTTTACGGATAATGTTACCAATGTTTGCATCTATTTTGAATGCAACGATGGTGCTGATATGTACATTGATGACTTCACACTTGCAGAAGCTCCAACTATCCCCATTCAGGATGACATTGCTTCTCTGAAAGATGTCTACAGCGGCTACTTCAAAATTGGAACAGCCATCATGGCTTCCAATCTGGCATCCCCATCCTTTATGGATTTGGTAGAAAAACATTTCAACGAAAGCATGACATTTGGCAATGAACTGAAACCAGACTGTGTCTTGGATCAGGCTGCTTCACAGGCAAACGGTGACAATGTCAACCCACAGGTCAACTTTGCACAAGCAGATGCTCTGTTGAAGTACTGTGCAGAAAATAAGATTCCAGTCCGTGGTCATACCCTCGTATGGCACAGCCAGACACCAGACTGGTTCTTCAAGGAAGGCTTCTCCGATGACGGCGATTGGGTGGACAAGGATACCATGCTCCAAAGAATGGAAAACTATATTAAGAATGTCATGGAAGGTCTGGCAACTCAGTATCCAGATGTAGAATTCTATGCATGGGACGTTGTCAACGAAGCTTGGACGGATCAAGGGGCACCTCGTGCAGCTGGCTCCAGCAAATCCGAAAACCCCAACAGTTCCGCATGGGTTCGCATTTTCGGTGACAACTCGTTCATTGAACCGGCATTTGAGTATGCCAGAAAGTATGCACCAGCTGGCTGCAAGCTCTATTATAACGACTACAACGAATACGAAACTGGCAAGACCACTGCCATCTACAACATGGCAATGGAACTCAAAGAAAAGGGCTTGATTGACGGAATTGGCATGCAGTCTCACTTGGATGTTGGTTACCCGACTGCTTCTGCCTATCGGAAAGCCATCGACAAATTCGCTTCAACTGGCTTGGATATTCAGGTAACAGAATTAGACATCACCACTTCGGATACCTCGGAAGCAGGTCTGGAAAAGCAGGCACAACTATACAGCGATATTTTCGATATTTATGTAGAGTATGCAGACAGCATTTCTGCGGTTGTTCTCTGGGGCGTAACCGATGATCAGAGTTGGCGTGCAAGCAGAGTACCGCTGTTGTTCGATGAAAAATTCCAAGCAAAACCGGCATTCTACTCTGTCATTGATGACGTAGAACCAAAGGTAACCACTGCCACAACAACAAGTACAACAACGACAGAAACTACTACGACAACTACCGATCCAGATATTAAACTGGGCGATCTTGATTTGGATGGCAATGTAAGATTAAATGACTTAGTTCTGCTGCAAAAATACCTGATCCGAAAGGAAACTTTGAACGCAGAACAGGGAAAACATGCAGATATGAATCAGGATGATAAGATCAATGTCGTTGACATCATACTGTGGGAACGACTAGCTATCTTTGCACAAAACTGAGATGTATAATCTTTTTATCTAAAACCAAAACAGCGTCTTCTTTGCTGATGCAGGGAGGACGCTGCTTTTTATCGGTCGGATTAGCACTCACCATCCAATTTTGTTAGCACTCATTTATATAGAGTGCTAAATTTCATCTGTTTTTCACAATACTATCGCAAATCTTTCATATAAGAGCAGTATCATAAGGACAATGAAAGAAAGGAATGAGACCAATGGAATGGAATCAAAAAATAGCAACCAAAATCCGAACAGCAGCAGATAGGCTGCTGGAAGATTCCAAAACAGCCACTGAATACCCATGCAGGAAAAACTGCTTTTAAAGGAGGAATTTTTATGTATACCATGACACCATTTGAAAAGAAGCACCTTGATTTATTGAACGCTTTTCACAATTTTGAAAACGACTTTTTTGCCGGCACCACAAACATGACCAGCTGCAAAACGGATATTCGAGATGAGGGCGACAAGTTTGTAATGGAAACCGAGTTGCCGGGCTTTGAAAAAGAGGAAATTCATCTGAATGTACAGGAAGATCGCTTACAGCTGACAGCAGAACATCACACCGACAACGAAGAAAAAGACGAAAAGAAAAACTACATTCGTCGGGAACGTTCTGATATATCCTATCAAAGAAGTTTTGACCTGTCTGGCATTGATATTGATCAGATCGAAGCAGAATACAAAAATGGCATTTTGTATGTAATCCTGCCGAAGAAGCAACCAGAAGCACCCGTTTCCAAACGGCTGGAAGTGAAATAAACATTCCCTTTTTCCACCTGATGCAGTCCTCTGAATGGAGGACTGCATCATAAAACAAAAATTCATCATTCATTTTACCCTAAAACAGGAGGAATTTATTATGTATGGCTTGACAACATTTGCAGGAGATCCATTTCGTTTGCTTGACCCATTCCGTGATTTTGACCACAATTTTTTCAACAATACAGAAGTTTGCAGTTTCAAAACCGATATTCGGGAGGAAGATGACAAATATATCATGGAAGCCGAATTGCCGGGCTTTGAAAAGGGTGACATCCAACTAGATGTAAACGGCGAAGAACTCATTTTGTCCGCTGTACACAGTCAAGAACAATTGGAAAAAAATAAGGCAACCTACATTTGTCGGGAACGTTCTTACAATTCATATCAGCGGCGGTTTGATATTTCCGGTATTGATGCAGAAAAAATTGAAGCAGAATACAAAAATGGCATTCTCTATATGATTCTGCCGAAAAAACAGCCAGCTATGCCAGCATCCAGACGACTGGAAATCAAATAAACAGAAAATTTGCAAGCTGTGTCAGTCACTTTTTCTCTTTGATTACATTTCCGGTCAACAACGAACAATGTCCTCCTACAAATGTTCGTTACACCGTTTTCATAGATTCTCAACATGCCCCTTCCGCAGAAGGGGCAAATTTGGGTTGCAAGGCATTCATTATTATGTTATAATCAATGGATATGAAAAGTTTAGGAGGCGGTTTTCCCTTGCAAATCATTGATATTTTAACAGAAGAATTTCATCTGCGAAAAGAACAGGTTGAACACACCATTACCCTGCTGGATGACGGCAAAACCATTCCTTTTATTGCTCGTTACCGAAAAGAAGCAACAGGTTCTCTAGATGACCAGCTGCTGCGACAGCTGGATACCCGTTTACAATACCTGCGGAAACTGGAACAGAGAAAAGAAGAAATCCGAACTGCCATTGCCGCACAGGAAAAATTAACACCAGAACTCGAACAGCAAATTCAAGCAGCGAAAACGTTGGTAGAAACAGAAGATCTCTATCTCCCCTACCGCCCAAAACGAAAAACAAGAGCCTCTGCTGCCATTGCCCGTGGATTGGAACCACTTGCCCGTCTGCTGATGGAACAAAAGCCAGATCTTCAGCCGGAAACAGCAGCCACTACTTTTGTCCAGCCGGAACAAGATGTGCCAGACACAACAACTGCCCTACAGGGTGCAATGGATATTTTAGCAGAGGAAATGGCAAACGATGCCGCCTTGCGGAAACAAATGCGGCGGTTTACCATGCTGAGCGGCACATTGTATGCCCGTGCTGTGGATGATACGGCTGAAACCCCTTATCGAAATTACTACGCCTTTCAGTCTCCCATGGAAAAACTTGCCGGACACCGAATCCTTGCCATCAACCGAGGAGAACAGGAAAATGCCCTCAAAGTGAGTATTCAACTGCCAGAGGGCAAAGGGGCTGCCATTGTTGTACGAAAATATGTGAAAAATCAAAGTGCCAGTGCCCAACTGGTACAGGCAGCCGCAGAAGATGCCTTTCAACGTCTGCTCTTTCCGGCAGTAGAACGAGAAATTCGGAAAAGTCTGACAGAAGAAGCAGAAACCGCTGCCATCAAAGTATTTGCTGCAAATCTCCGACAACTGTTATTGGCAGCTCCACTCAAAAATCAAACCGTACTAGGCGTCGATCCGGGCTATCGAACCGGCTGTAAACTGGCGGTAGTAGATGCAATCGGCACCGTTCTAGACACAGGTGTTGCCTATATTACCCTCGGGGAGGGCATCAAAATGGAACAAGGAAAGGAAACCATCCGTCGCATGATGACCCAGCATCATGTAACAGCTGTTGCCATCGGCAATGGAACCGCTTCCAGAGAAGCGGAAGCCGTTGTCTCTGCTCTTCTGAAAACGTTGCCGTACCCAGCTGCTTATATGGTGGTTTCTGAGGCAGGGGCATCCGTTTACTCTGCTTCCAAGTTGGCAGCAGAAGAGTTCCCAGAATACGATGTCTCCCTCCGCAGTGCAGTTTCCATTGCCAGACGGCTGCAAGACCCTCTGGCAGAATTGGTAAAAATTGACCCACAGGCAATCGGTGTTGGACAATATCAACACGATATGCCCAAAAAAGAATTGTCAGCGGCACTGGATGGCGTAGTAGAAGATTGTGTCAATGGAGTCGGCGTGGATTTGAACACAGCTTCTTTCTCTCTGCTGTCTCATGTTGCCGGGATTAACAGCACAATTGCAAAAAATATTGTTGCCTACCGGACAGAAAACGGAGCCTTTACCGATCGGAAACAGCTGAAAAAAGTATCCAAACTTGGTCCCAAAGCCTTTGAACAGTGTGCTGGATTTCTGCGGATTCCCAATGCGTTCAACCCACTGGACAATACAGCCGTCCATCCGGAAAGCTATGCTGCTGCGGAAACGGTGCTGCAAGCCTGCGGCTTTTCGCTGTCTGCAATGTCCACACAAAATCATCCGGAACTGTTGACCGCTTCCAAACAATATGGCATTGCCAAACTGGCAGAACAGGCTGGTGTAGGCGTTCCAACCATGCAGGACATTGTACAAGAACTTGCAAAACCGGGGCGAGATCCCCGTGATGAACTGCCGCCGCCACTGCTCCGGAGTGGCGATGTTATGGAACTAAACGATCTGAAACCCGGCATGGAACTAATGGGAACCGTACGCAACATCACGGACTTTGGTTGTTTCGTGGATGTTGGCGTGCACGAAGATGGATTGGTACACATTTCTAAAATTTGCAATCGCTTTATCAAACATCCATTAGAAGTTGTACAGGTTGGAGAGGTCGTAAAAGTCTGGGTCATAGAAGTAGATGCCAAACGGGGCAGGCTCTCTCTAACAATGATTTCTCCTAAACAGGCATAAGTACTGGAAAATAAAGATTTGTTGTTTCTTTTAAAACCATTTTTTGCCGAACAGCATACAATTTGTGCTGTTCGGCATTTTTATATGCCGAAATTTCAAATTTTTCCCACAATAATTGACAAACATGTAGAAATGGTGTATAATGGAACTGAAATAAAAAAAGGAGAGAACAATATGCTCTGTACATCAAAACTATGTAAAAAAACAGTTTCTCTTACTTACTACACGATCCTGCATTGTTTTGTAGATTTTTGCTGTATTTACTATATGGTACAAGTTGTAATGCCAACATGCTGGGAAATCGGCATGGAAAATTGGCTGTTATATGGCGTACTTTATAATTTTATTGCCTTTGCCGGACAGCTTCCTGTTGGCATTTTCGGAGACTGGCTGCAACGCAATTCCTATATGGTTGCTGTGGGCTTGCTCTGTCTCCTTTCTGTTTATATGGGAATTGGTTTTGGTCTGCCACTGCTGCCAGCCGTTCTGTTGCTGGGAATCGGCAACGCCTGCTTTCATGTTGGCGGCGGACGGGAGGCAATGGCATATCGGGAAAACGCCTGTCAACCTGTTGGCATTTTTGTGGCAACAGGAGCCTTTGGAGTATTCGGCGGAAATTGGGTTGCCGGTCATGGGATGAACTGGCTGCCCGCAATGGCTGTGGTACTGGGGATTGCCCTATTGCTCCAATTGATTTTATGCTATAAAACAACAGTGAAAAATCAAGTCAAACAGACGATTTCCTTCCATCCGGAAAAAGGCAGTTGGTCACTGTTGCTTGCGGTATGCTGTATTCTGGTGGTAGTACTGCGTTCCTTTGCCGGAACGGTATTTCATTTCCCATGGTCATCCGGCTGGCTGGCACTGCTGATGACAGTGGGCATTGTATTGGGAAAAGCAGTCGGAGGAATCCTAGCAGATCGATTTGGCATTCGTCCTACGGTGCTGGTTTCCTTGTCATGCAGTGCACTGCTCTTTTTGGGGGCAAATGCTATACCCGTGGTGGGACTGCTTGCGGTATTCCTGTTTAATATGACCATGCCCATTACCCTTTCGCTATTGGGCACACAGTTTCCAGCAGCCAAGGGAACCGCATTTGGTGCATTGACATTTGCGATTTTTATCGGATTGATTCCTTCTTATTTCTGCAACACTTATCAATTTTCCAGATCATGGATTTCTCTGCTGCTGTCAGCAGCCTCTCTAATTCTGCTGTATGTCCCATTGTGGTTGGAAAAGCGGCAAGATTGTGCGGTGAAATCATGATAGAAAAATGGATGGCGATTGCACTGCTCAAAGGGTTGGCACGTTCATTGCTGCTGACAGAACTGCTGGAACTGGCGGCGGCAACCTGTTTCCCACAGCGGAATAAACGAGATTTTCTATTGGTTTTTCTGGTAAATGTGATTACCAATCCAGTAGTTGTGTATTTAGACTATTGGTTTCGATTTCGGATGCCTTCTGTGGTACTTTGGATTGCCATACTGGAATTTGGAGTCTGGCTATCAGAGGCATGGATTTACCGGAATTGCCTGACAGGGCGACAGAATCCGTTTTTGTATTCTCTTGCGTTGAATGCCGCCTCTTATTTTGGCGGAATGATTTATAATTGGGTTTTGTAACATACAGGAAAAAATCCTGTATCATAAAAAAGAATGGAGCGATGTTACATGAAAATTGGAAAAAAGCTTGGATGTATGATATCCGCAGTAATACTGTGTCTTTGCAGCTTGCAGCTGCCGGCGAATGCAGATGCATTATCTCCCGGAGAATGGTTCGTATGCAAAGAATATGAGGTAAACAGTGATGGGGTAATGGGATACAGCTGGGATTATGTCCATAATGGCGGAGAGCAGGAAATAGAATACAGCTTTCAAAAGGGGGATATTGTATATGCACATGTTGCCTTTCATACAATGGGAATTGACTGGGTTGGTTGTTACAATGTAGAACCGCATAGCGAGAATGCTGTTTACTACGGTTATGTAGATATGGCATATCTTTCCCCAGTCGGTTCTGTTGCAGAGGAACCAGAACCTGAGCCGGTCGAAACGAACCCACCGACCGATCCGCCAACCGAAGCCCCGACAACAGTGAAGGCTACCACGGCTGCAACGACTGTTGTTACAACCATCTTGACAACACTTGCCCCCACTGAGGCAGAAACCACAGTGTTAACTACAACAACACAATTGACCACGACAACCGAACAAACAGAAGAGGTTCTTGCAATGGTAAATGATCAAAATAATGACCATAAAAATAACAATTTTGCATTGCTGCTGATTGGCGGCATTGTGGTATTGTTAGCAGGTTCAGGGGCTTTGGCAATTGGACTGATGCAGCATAACAAAAAGAAGCAGACATTTTTGCCAAATTCACAAGAGGGGCAGAATACACAAGAAACCGTTGACGTTTGCTTCTGTTCACAATGTGGTGCACCAAATCCGGAAACCGCCTCTTTCTGTAAAAAGTGTGGCAAACCTATGAAATAAGGAAGGTGCAAGAAAAATGCAAATTAGAAAGCAATTTGGATGTGCTGTTCTTGCAGCAGCACTGTGTCTTTGCCGTTTGCAGCTGCCGGCGGATGCAGATGCAATGTCATTAGACCTATTTTCAATAGAGGCATATTATGTCGTCAATCATGATGATGTCGTTTCCTGCTTAAATAAATACTACGTTGCAGGAATAGATGATGAATGGACAGACTACGGTCATTTTGATGAATATGGATATACATTTCAAGAGGGCGATGTTGTTTATGTAAGGGCTGGCTATACGACACCAAGTGGAAAAGCACAAGGCATTACATGGGGCAATTGTGCGAATCAACAAGACTCAGAAAACGGATGGCAATGGTATGGCTATATTGATATGGCATATCTGACACCGTATGATGAATATAATGCACCCGAACCAGAGCTAATCGAAACGGAACCGCCAACCGAAGCCCCGACAACAGTGAAGGCTACCACGGCTGCAACGACTGTTG
>ERZ1673697.3755-NODE-3755-length-10654-cov-3.897726_pt1 | contig 10654 bp, 7 predicted proteins | sample MGYA00580227_ERZ1673697 | MGnify/ENA primary metagenome ERZ1673697 (study PRJEB41218, sample SAMN15661759) | gut metagenome | host: Homo sapiens | place: Canada: London | collected 2015-08-20/2019-03-30 | study: EMG produced TPA metagenomics assembly of...
ACTGCTGTTATTACATAAGGAGTAGCAAGCAAGAGGAATGTGCACAAATAGATGAATATTGCGTCAATTGTACTCCAGATGCTTCCGGCAATCGTCTTGGACAGCAGGAGCTGGCCTCGGGTGACCGGAAGTGTGTTGGTTAAATATCCTTCGTCAGAAAAAATATTTTTATAGAATCTGACTGCGATAATAATCTGGGTTCCCCAGGATACACCAATAAAAAGTATGAAGTAAAAAATAATGGACAGTGCAAGCAGAATCTGATTCAGTTCGTTTGCATCAGCATTTATGCGGCCGGTTATAAAAAGCCGGCAGGCAGCGGATGCGGCCAATAAAAAAGCATGGATAAGAATCAGAAAGCGGTTTAAGGCCTTTAAGTCATATTTTATCAGTTTCCCTAACATCTGAATACCTCCCTGAATAATGTATCTACAGATTTCCCCTGCTCCATTCTAATCTCATCAACAGCGGCATTGAGGATGATTTGCCCGTTTTTCAGGAAGAGAACTCTGTCTAAGATGTTTTCAATGTCTGCAATAAGCTGGGTGGATAGGAGTATGGTCGCATTCTCGTTATAGTTCGTAAGAATAGTATTTAAAATGTAATCTCTTGCAGCCGGATCGACGCCTCCGATTGGTTCATCGAGAATATACAGGTCCGCGTCACGACTCATGACAAGGATTAACTGCACCTTTTCTTTCGTCCCTTTTGAAAGTGTGCGAAGCCTGTCTTCCGGTTTGATTTTCAGGTCTTCCAGCATGTGATATGCACGTTCTGGGATAAAATTACCGTAAAAATCCGTGAAGTAATGGATCAAATCCTGAATCTTCATAGTGGAATCGAGGTAAGTCCGCTCAGGAAGATAGGATATCAGTTTCTTTGTTTCCACTCCGGGGGTTTTCCCTGCGATCCATATACTTCCTTCTGTGGGAACCAAAAGGTCGTTGATTAGTTTGATAAGCGTTGTTTTGCCGCTTCCGTTGGGACCCAGCAATCCGATGATCTGACCGCGCTCCAGTACAAGATTGAGGTTGGCAAGAGCATAGAAATCGTTGGCGTATTTTTTGGAAAGTCCCCGGCATTCTATGATTGGATTCATGGCTGCATTCCCCCTCCGTTGATAGTTTCTTTAATAAGACTCAGTATTTCCGGATCCTGATAGCCAAGCTGCCTCATCTTTTCTATAAATTCTTTGATTTGGCGGGAAGCTTGTTGTTCTTTCATCTTTCTTAACATGGTTTTGTCCTCCGTAATAAAACGTCCGCTTGTGCGGTAAGAATGCACAAGTCCGTTTCTTTCCAGTTCGGATAATGCTTTCTGCATTGTGTTGGGATGTACGGCAGCTTCTACTGCGAGCTCCCTGACAGATGGAAGCTTATCTCCGGGCTTGTAGACTCCGGCAATAATGTCTCGCTGTATGCGTTCCATTAACTGTAAATAGATGGGACGGTCATTATCTAACTCCCATGGCATCTGCTTCACCTCACTTTGTATTATCTTAATAGTACAATAATACGTTTGCCGGGAAAAGTCAAGTTATTATTGAGAGAGGATAAGAATTATGCTAAACTTATACATTAGATAGCAGTTTCTGCAAATGGCTATAACAAGGAGGATGACGAATGAAACAGATAATTGACCTCATAACAGCAGAGCTTAAGAAAGCTTTTGAAGAGGCAGGATATGATAAATCATATGCAAGAGTAACACTGTCCAATCGTCCGGATCTGTGTGAATACCAGTGTAACGGTGCGATGGCGGGGGCAAAGACGTATAAGAAAGCGCCGCTTATGATTGCGGAAGACGTGGTGGGAAGGCTTGGAGAAAGTAGGTGCATTGCGGAAGTTGAAGCAGTGAAACCGGGATTTATTAATATGAAATTAGATGACGGATTTGTGGCAGAGTATCTGAATCAGATGGCGGAGGATGAAGCGCTGGGGCTTGAGAAGGCAAAAGATCCTCAGATGATTCTTGTGGATTATGGCGGACCCAATGTGGCAAAGCCGCTCCATGTAGGACATTTGCGTTCGGCGATTATTGGCGAGAGCATTAAAAGAATCTGCCGCGCTATGGGACATGAGGTCCTGGGAGATATCCATTTGGGCGACTGGGGATATCAGATGGGACTGATTATTACAGAACTTAAAAAGCGCAAGCCGGAACTTCCGTATTTTGATGAAGCTTATTTGGGGGAGTATCCTGAGGAAGCACCATTTACCATTGGAGAGTTGGAGGAAATCTATCCGGCTGCCAGTGCATTTGCCAAGGAAAATGAGGAATATAGGGAAGAGGCGCTTCACGCCACATATCTGCTCCAGAACGGGCACAGAGGCTATACGGCTATCTGGAATCATATTATGCAGGTGTCTGTTGCAGATTTGAAGAAGAACTACCGCAACCTGAATGTGGACTTTGATCTGTGGAAGGGAGAATCTGATGCTCAGAAATATATCCCGGCTATGATTGACCGTTTGAAAAAAGAAGGGTATGCGTATATGGATCAGGGCGCGCTGGTGATTGACGTGAAGGAAGCGTCTGATACGAAGGAGATACCGCCCTGCATGATACAGAAGTCTGACGGGGCTTCGCTTTATGGAACCACAGATCTTGCTACGCTGGTTCAGAGGGAAGAAGACTATCATCCGGACAAGGTGATTTACATTGTGGATAAAAGGCAGGAACTTCATTTTATACAGGTATTCCGTGCAGCGAAGAAGACGGGGATTGTACCGGAGTCTACGGAGCTTATTTTCCAGGGATTCGGAACCATGAACGGAAAAGACGGCAAGCCTTTCAAAACAAGGGAAGGCGGCGTGATGCGCCTGGAGAATCTGATTGCAGAGATTACGGAAGAGATGTATAAGAAGATTGCAGATAACCGTACCGTAGAGGAAGCAGAGGCGGAAGAGACAGCGAAGATTGTAGGAATATCTGCGATTAAATATGGTGATTTATCGAATCAGGCAAGCAAAGATTATATTTTTGATGTGGACAGGTTCACGTCTTTTGAGGGAAATACGGGCCCGTACATTCTTTATACGATTGTGCGGATTAAGTCCATTCTGAATAAATATAAGGAAGCAGGAAACAGCCTGGACGGGCTGAAAATTGCAGGTGCACATAGTGAGAGCGAAAAGGCGTTGATGCTGGAAGCAGCGAAGTATAACGGGGTTATTAAGAACGCCTTTGAAGAGACTGCTCCTCATAAAATCTGCGCTTATATTTATGATTTGGCAAATGCATTTAATCGATTTTACCATGAGACAAAGATTCTTGCAGAAGAAGAAAAGGCGAAGAAAGAAAGTTATATTGCCCTGCTGGTGATTACGAAGAAAGTATTGGAAGCTTGTATTGATATGCTTGGTTTTGAGGCACCGGAAAGGATGTAATTCTATATGAAAGAGACGGCGAAATTGTATTATGCGGACGGTTATGTCCGTGAATTTGATGCCTGTGTAGTATCTTGCCAGCCGGAAGGAGAGAGATATAGGGTGGTTCTTGACAGGACTGCCTTTTTTCCGGAAGGGGGCGGCCAATACGGTGATGTCGGGTGCCTGGACGGAGTGCAGGTGACGGATACGAAGGAAAAGGCCGGCATCATTTTTCATGAGACGAACACTGCCCTTGAAGAGGGGAAGTGCGTCCATGGGGTTCTTGATTGGGAAGTCAGATTTGACCGGATGCAGCAGCACAGTGGAGAGCATATCGTGTCGGGAATCGTACACCGCAGGTTCGGATATGAGAATGTTGGTTTTCATCTGGGAGATGACTACTGTACGATGGATTTTAATGGTCCGATTACAAAAGAAGAATTAAAGGAAATTGAATGGGAAGCAAACCGGGCTGTTTTTGAAAATCTGGATGTCCTGGTGACTTATCCGTCCAAGGATGAGCTTGCGCAGATGGAATACAGGAGCAAGATAGAGATTGACGGTCAAGTACGTATCGTGACGATACCCGGATATGATGTTTGTGCATGCTGTGCCCCTCATGTAAAAAAGACCGGGGAGATTGGACTGATTAAGCTTGTTAATAGGATGAATTATAAAGGCGGCGAGCGTATCACCATGTTGTGTGGAGGACGGGCGCTGAAAGATTATGACAGAAAGCAGGAAAATGCAAAGCGCATTGGAGCGCTTCTCTGTGAAAAGGAAAATGAGATAGCAGAAGCCGTAGAAAGGCTGAAAGAAGAACAGGGAAGGCTAAAGAGCAAGGCGGCATCTCTCCGGCAGCAGATGCTTGTTTATAAGGCGCAGGAAATTGAGATTCAGGAACCTATCGTGCGTGTATTTGAGGAAGAGCTGACAGGAAACGAACCAAGAGAACTGATGAATCTTCTGCTGGAGCGGGGCGCGAGGGTGTGCGCTGTGTTTGCCGGGACGGATGTGACGGGATACCGCTATGTAATCGGCAGCAGGACGGAGGATGTAAGGCCGGTCAGCAGAATGCTGAATGAGAAATTTCAGGGAAGAGGCGGCGGAAAACCGGAGATGGTGCAGGGAAGCCTTTCCGCAGAAAAAAGCCTCATTGCTGAGGCTTTGGAAAGTCTTTAGAAGCTATGAAGAGGTTACGGTAATTCTTTCAGGCATTGTATTAACCGGGCATTGTCTTCTGGCTTCATGATGCAGAACCTGATATATTCTCCTTCGAGGCTTTTAAAAGAAGAGCAGTCTCTAATCATCAGCCCTTGCCGGATGGCGTGTTCAAAAACCTGATGGGAGGTCAGCCCTTCTTTTAAGAGCCGGACTAAGATGAAATTGGCATAGGGTTCGTAGATTTTTAAGAAGGGCACTTCTCTCAGAGTCTTACAAAGCTGCTTCCGCTGGGAAAGAATCAGCGCTCTGGTTTCCTTTATATAAGCAGTATCCTGCAGCATTTTTTCACCGGCAAAAGCGGCTATACTATTTAAGCTCCAGGGATTCTGACAGCGTTTCAAGGAGGACAAAAATTCCTGGTTGCCGGTGACGCCGTAGCCGAGGCGGAGTCCCGGGGCAGCATAAAATTTGGATACGCCCCGAATAACCATGAGGTTGTCAAAGATTTTTGTAAGGGGCATGGCAGTGATTTCCTCTATGCAGGGCGCAAATTCCACATAAGTCTCGTCAATCATGACAAATACTCCTCTTTTTTTACATGCGGAAAGAATCGTTTCAATGTTTTCCTGTCTGACGGCAGAGGAAGTAGGATTATTGGGGTTACAAAGGATTAAAAAATCAGTCTCCGGCGGAAGTGATTTTAAAAGGTCGGATGGATCCAGATGGAAATCTTCGTGTTCTTTCAGATTATAATAGGACATACTGCCCCCTGTCAGGGAAAGTTCTCTTTCGTATTCTGAGTAGGTGGGACCAACGACCAAGGCGTGCTTTGCTTTGCGATGGCCGATAAGCAGAGAAATCAGTTCTGTGGATCCGTTACCTACTGCTACCTGGTCAGTGTTGACGCTGCAATATGCAGCTATGGTTTCGCGAAGGGCTTTGTAGTCCCTGTCCGGATACCGGGTAATTACATCCAGATTGTCTGCAAGAGCAGATTTTACGGAAGGAGAGAGACCTAGTGGATTGACATTTGCCCCAAAGTTTATGATAGACTCCTGTGGAATGTGGTAGTAGGCAGCTATTTTTTCTAGATCACTGCCGTGAAAGGCTGGTGTTATATTTGTATTCATATGTCCTCCTTACAGAATCTTGAATAATGGTTGAATAATTTGTGTTTCAGCATTGCTATTCATATTAAAAGAATGCTATAATTTATTATAGTATGTTTAAATGAAAATGCAATGCAAGAAGAGGTGGCAGGCTTGAAAAATAAAATTAAAAAATTTTCAAAAGGTGATTTTCAGGTGGCTCATCCGGATATCGTATTCCCGGAGACACATCTGCTTCTCACCATTGGTGAAGGGGAAGTGTACAAGGGGAATTTTATAATAGAGAGCCTATCAGACGGAGTTATAAGAGGACTTGTATATCCGTCTTCTTTTCGTATGCGCTGTATCGAGCAGGGATTTGAAGGAAATCCTGTTAAGGTGAATTTTGAGTATGACGGCAGAGGACTGCGTCCGGGTCATGTGGAGAAAGGTACCTTTTCTATCGTATGTAATGGCGGAGAATACACAATTGCGTTTACAGCAATTATCGAGAAACCCTATGTTATGACTTCTTATGGGAAGGTTCAGAGTACGGAAGATTTCAAGCGTTTGGCTATTAAGGATTTTTCGGAAGCACAGAGATTGTTCCGTTCCAGGGAATTTTATGAAGTGTTGAAATATGAGAACCCACGAGTATTCCATCTTTATGATAATATGAGAAAATGGTCTCTTGATGAACAGGCGATGGAAGAGTTTCTTGTAGGAATCAAACAGAAAGAATGTATATTCCTTACCCTCTCAGGGGAAGGAATGCTGTTTGAAGATATTAAGGAAGCGTCGAAAGGAACTCTGAAGATCATTAAGAACACATGGGGGTTTATGCCGATAGAGGTACGCCTGGAGGGTGGATTTATTACAACAGGAAGAACCAGGCTGACTACCGATGATTTTGTCGGAAATATGTATGAGATGGAATTTCTGGTGCATCCGGAACGCCTACACGGGGGACGCAACTTTGGGAAAATTCTTTTTGTGACGCCGTATGAAGTGTTGGCTTATGAGGTTGAGGTAAGACAGAACTGCGAATATGATGAAGACAGAAGAGAAGTTACATTTTTGATGGCGCAGATTATGAAGGAATATATTTCTTATATGGCGGGGAGGATGGAATTGAACCGTTGGAGTGAAAGTGCGATTGAAAAGGCAAAGGAGATGCGTACTCATGCCCCGCTGGACGATATGATCCAATTATTCCTTGCGCATATTTATATTATTGGCAATTACATTGAAGAAGCAAAGTGGATCCTGGAAAACTATAATTATAACCGGTTCGCAATTGGAAAAGATCCGAAGAGCAATGCTTATTATTTGTATCTGACAGCGCTGATCCGCAGGCAGGGAAGCCATGTGGAGAGAGTGATTGATGAGATAGGGAAGGTGTGGATGCGGCATCAGGATTCCTGGGAGCTTTTTCTTATGCTTCTTGATATAGACTCGCAGTACAAAGATCCTTATCGGAGGATTAAAGTGCTGGAGCAGCAGTTTTATGCATATGATACGAATCAGGTCCTGATTTATCTGGAGGCATATCGCTGCTATAAGGAAAAGACAAATCTGCTAAAGAAGTTGGGAAAATTTGAATTCCAGGTACTGAATTTTGCGTCGAAATACCGTTTGATGACGAAAGAATTAGCTCTTTATGTGGCAAATCTTGCCAGCCAGCAGAAAAGTTATCATGAAGGATTGTTCCGGGTTCTGGAGCGGATTTATGACATGTACAAGGAACCCATGATTTTGAATGCAATCTGTACATTTTTGATTAAAGGCAATAAAGATGAAAGACGTTATTTTGTATGGTATCAGAGGGCGGTAGATGCGGAGCTTAAGATAGCGCAGTTATATGAATATTATATGGCTACGATTGATGAGTCGAAAGTCAGAGATGCACTGCCACGTTCAATTTTTCTGTATTTTATGCATGGGAATAACCTGAATTATAAGAAGGCGGCGCTGTTGTATGCGAATCTGATCACGCACGAGCAGTATGCCAGTGACCTTTATATCAGTTACCGGGAGCAGATGGTACAGTTTGCCTGGGAACAGCTGATGAAGCGCCATATCAGCGATTCTCTGAAGATTATCTATAAACGCTTTTGTACAGAAGAAGAGATGACGGGAGAACGACTGGAGGCGATGTATGATCTTTGCTATGCTTATCGGGTGACGACAAAGGCAGATAATATGAAATGTGTGCTGGTTATTGAGAAGGACGGAAGTATCAAACAAAGGGTTCCGGTCAGGAAAGAAGGGACGATTGTGTACCTTTATGACAAAGACGCACGTATTATCTGGGAAGGAAAGGACGGGCGGCACTATACGGATTCCATCTTGTACGAGACGGTTCGTCTGCTCTATGAACCTCGTTTTATGGAGATGTGTAAGAAATATATGACACATATATCCAATTGGTCCTATGAAAGGAACAAGGAAGAGCCTACGTTTGAGAATCTGCGGATGAAGGGAATGGATGCTTTTGATGAGAAAGAGATTTTCCGTCTTTGCAGTAAAAGAATACGGGAAGATAATTACGAGGAAGATGATTTCCTGTTGTATCTGTGTTTTGAGTTGTTTAAGCGGCAGCAGTATGACAAGGTGATTCTTACCTATCTTGCCAATTTCTATTGTGGGGCGACCAGGGATATGAAGAAACTGTGGGAGACTGCAAAAGAATATGGAGTGTTGGTTGTGAAGCTGGGAGAGCGGATCATTACACAGATGATTTTCTCAGAAGATATGTTCGGGGAAGAAGAGATTTTTCTGGATTATTATCTGAATGGGAATCCGTATTTCCGCTTGAAACAGGCGTATTTGGCATATGCATCCAGAGAGTATATGGTAAATGGGAGAATCAATGGGGAATCTGTATTTGAAATTATTATTAACGAATATAAGTTAAAGGAAGAATTGGCGGACATCTGCAAGATTGCTGTGCTCAGGTACTATTCTGACAGGGAATATGATGACGAGACCGGAGAACTTCTGCATCAGGTGCTGCAGGAAATGTGCGAGAAGCAGATTGTATTTCCTTTCTATCTGGAGTATGATGAAGCATGGCTGAGAGAGACGCAGCTTTATGATAAAGTGATGGTAGAATACAGGGCATCAAAAGGCGGGAAAGTAAGAATTTTCTATAAAATGAAAAACGGAGAGTCAGAAGAACTGGATTACCGGAGCGAGGGACTTACTCCCATGTATGAAAATATATATGTGAAAACTTTTATGCTCTATAAGAATGAAGGGATTCGTTATTATTTTCAGGAAACACAGGAAAATAAGATTATCACACAGGAAGAAAGACTGCTTGAGCAGAAGCGCAGGATTCCGTCTATCGGAAGATTTGGTAAATTGAATGCCATGTCGGAGATGGGAGCGGCAGAGCGGAAGAAGGCAATGATGGATTATCAGCAGGAACTGCTCATGGCAGAACGGATTTTTCAGGAATTTTAGATAAGGACAAAGGAGGCTATGCAAGGTGAAGGACGGGAAAATATTAGGATTTGAATTGAATGAAAAGACATGTCAGATCAGCTTTTATAACGAGGCATCCCATGAGCCGGAGACCTTGGAAACGGCTGTAGAAAACTACCAGCTTCCACTTGTGCTGGGATACTATCAGAATGCGTGGGTGTATGGAAGAGAGGCGAAGCGTCTGGCGACGATTAATGAAGGATGTACAGTATCGGATCTGTTCCGGAGAGCCGTGCATCAGGAAAAAATCCGTGTGGGCGCAAAGACACATGAAGCAATCTGGCTTCTGGCAAAGTACATTCAGCTTGCACTGGAACAGTTTAAGAATATTGAGTACATTACCTTTTCGGTGCCTTATACTAATATCGACATCAGCAAGATGTTAAAAGGAATCGGACAGTTTATCGGCGTACCGAAAGAACGGGTTTATGTACAGGATTATAAGGAAAGTTTCTGTCACTATATGTTTTACCAGCCCAAGGAATTGTGGCAGTATGAGGCGGCGTTGTTTTATTGTGATGGCAATGAAATACGGGCGTATATGCTGCGGAAGCTGCGCACAATAACAGGGAGGGGAAACGATGTGTTTGTAGCCGTTGATGAAGTGGCAAGGGCTCAGATGCAGGAGCTGGCAGCGATTTATCCTGTTTTGAATGTAGAGAAGGCGAAGAATGCAGATGAAAGATTTAAGACCTTCATACAAGGGGTTTTTGATAAAAAAGTGGTATCTTCTGTGTTCTTAACAGGAGAAGGATTTGAAAACAACTGGTATCCGAATTCTTTGAAGGTGCTTTGTAATGGACGAAGAGCTTTTATCGGAAATAATTTGTACAGCAAGGGAGCTTGCTATACCTCTTACAGAAGGTGCAGGGATTATGAGGGAAGTCCGGTATATTTGGATGAGACAAAGATGATGGAACAGATTTGTCTGCGTATGCGGGTAAATGGGAAGGAGGCCTGGTATCCGATTGTGGCATGGGGGTCGCACTGGTATGAAGCTGACGGACAATGGGAAGTGCTGCTTGAAGATACTTCGGATATTGAGATTCATGTAGAATCCCTGGCAACCGGAGAGCTTGAAGCAGAGACGGTATCACTTGCAGGTTTGCCGGAGCGGAGAGATTATTCTCTGCGGCTGTCTATCGAGACGATGTTTTTGGATGAAAAAACATGTAAGATTACTTTTAAGGACGCGGGGTTCGGAGATTTTTTCCCGGCTACAGATTTCCAGGTGGAAAAGGTTATACATTTAGGAGGAAGCAATGGGCAGTTTAATTCTTTGTCATAAAAAGAAAGCAAGACATCCATATGAAATATCCAGAGTGCATATGCACATTTATACAATGGAAGAGCTATGTTACTATTTCTGCAATAATCTTTACTTGATAGATTATACCATTACAAACCGGCAGCTTTGCGACTGGCTGGACGATGAACTGGGTCTGTCTGCATTGGCGGATGAATTGAGAGAACAGTTGAATCAGAATGCGCCGATGGAGCAATTCGTGCTGACGGTATTGAGCCATGCATCCATCTATTCGG
>ERZ1673697.3774-NODE-3774-length-10619-cov-4.200871_pt1 | contig 10619 bp, 11 predicted proteins | sample MGYA00580227_ERZ1673697 | MGnify/ENA primary metagenome ERZ1673697 (study PRJEB41218, sample SAMN15661759) | gut metagenome | host: Homo sapiens | place: Canada: London | collected 2015-08-20/2019-03-30 | study: EMG produced TPA metagenomics assembly of...
CACTGTCCAATAAAAAAGTGCAAGACAATCTTCGTGACGGATTACCCTATCCTTATACAGAACAAGATGGAATTGATTTTATTTCTGCCATGCTCTCCGCAGATAAAAACGATACATTTGCTTTTGCTGTCACAATAGATGATAAAGCGATTGGAAGTATTAGCGTTTTCCGCCAGAGCAATATTCATCGGCTGACTGCTGAGTTGGGATATTATATTGCTGAAGAATACTGGGGCAAGGGGATTATGACTGAGGCTGTTAAACAAACTTGCGAATATGTTTTTAGCACGAGCGATATTATCCGTATCTATGCTGAACCATTTGCCTATAATACAGCGTCTTGCAGAGTACTTGAAAAATCAGGATTTCAATATGAAGGTACATTGAGAAAAAATGCTGTGAAGAATGGAAAAGTGTTTGACATGAAGCTATATTCAAAAATAAGGGAGTTGTCTTGATGTTGAAAAAGTACAAGTTAAGTTTTGATATTTGGGGACTGCTATTATTCTTGATAATTATGATACCTAATTTTATTTGGTTTTCTATACCTGCGCCAAACGATGTGCTAAGAGCAGATTCGATTACAGAAGTGGCCGATACCATAGCCTCAATATGTCAGGTATTGATGATTATTGCGCTTTGCATTTTTGTGAATAAAAGAAGCTATAAATTCCGCATGACTCCTTTGATAATTGCCGTGGTGATTTGCTGCTTATTATATTTTGCGAGTTGGATCGGGTATTATCTTGGTATGGTGAATACGGTTATCATATTGGGATTGACGGTTCCACCATGTTTGACATTTATGTTTTATGCCATTGACAGAAGGAACATGATAGCAGTAATTCCGATTTCTATTTTTACACTCTGTCATTTGATATACGGAGTAGCTAATTTTATCATTTGATTTTTTATTGATTTGATAGACAAAAATCTTCTTGTAAGACCGGGCACCATTTTGATTATCCGAGAAAAAGAATTAGTCTACGGATATATCTACACAGTTCTTATTATTAGCCAAAATAATTCCTATCATGTATGGTTTAATGAATAAGGGTTGACAGACGTTCTTTTTTTTGATATGTTGTATATACAACAGATGGAGGTGGATTGACTAATGAGCAAACGAGTAGATAACACTGTATGCCATTGTTTAAAAATGAGAAGAAGTGCAGAAAATGTAATACGATTCTACGATAATATTCTTGCGCCATGTGGCATAACGGTAAGACAGTACTCTTTGCTTAATGCTATATCCGAACACAGTGGTTGCAATGTTAGAATATTATCGGAAGCTACTTTACTTGACCGTTCTACTCTTACGAGGAGTTTAAAACCCCTTATTCAAGCTGGTTATATAAAAGACAATAAAGTTGCAGGTGCGAGAGATAGCGTATTGGAACTTACTGAAAAAGGTATTTCTGTATGCAAGGAAGCTGCTAACTTATGGGAAAGTGCGCAACACCAATTTGAAGCAAAATTGGGCAAAGAACAGTTATCTGCATTTGAAAATACCTTAATACTTTTACAAGATTTATAATTTTTTCAAGTATCTTTTATTTTATCGTACATAAAAGAGCATTTTTGTTGTATATACAATATTCAAGGAGGATTTTATATGTCAACAATTATGTACACACCTTTCCATTTAAAAAACATTCAAGTTTCTAATCGCCTTGTAGCAAGTGCCATGTTTGAATATGGTGCAGATAATGGAAAAATCACCGAAAAAATCAAAGAGCGTTACTTAGCACTTGCAGACGGCGGATCTGGTCTGATTATTACAGGAATGCACGCGGTAAGTGCATCTGGTTCTGTTGCCCCGATTATGGTCAATACCGAATATGACAATTATGTCGTTGACATGAGCAATATTGCCAATACAGTACACGAAAAAGGTGGAAAGATTATTGTTCAGTTGCAGCACTGTGGAGGAAAGACAAGTACCGCAGAGGGTTATGACAAATTTGCCGTATGCGAAAAAAAAAGTTTCCGAAAACTGCATTTATCATGAAGCAACAAAAGACGAATTACATAAAGTTGCTGTAGATTTTGCCAATTCTGCATTGAGATGTAAAGAAGCCGGAGTTGATGGAGTACAAATTCATGGGGCACATGGTTACTTAATAAACTCTTTCCTTTCGCCTTCTACGAATTATCGTACAGATGAATATGGAGGGAAAATTGAAAATCGCGCCAGAATTTTATTTGAAGTGTATGACGCAATTAGACGAGCCGTCGGAGATGACTTTATCATAGGAGTAAAATTTCCATTTAGTGATTTGAATGAAAATTCTATCAAACCGGAAGAATCTATTTTTGTCTGCAAGGAGCTTGAAAAGCGTGGAATAAATTTTATTGAGGTGTCCTCCGGAATGGTAATGGACAATTCTTCCGCGTCGTTTACCCCGGTTGTTCGCAATGATAATCAAGCTCCTTTTTTAAAGTATGCTTCTCAACTTGCTTGTCAAGTAGCCATTCCTATTATAAGCGTTTGCGGGTATCGTACACCCGATATGGTTGAGAAAGCATTGTCCGAAACAAAAATATCTGCCGTATCTTTTGGTCGTCCACTTGTTAGAGAACCAAATCTTCCTAACCGTTGGAAAAAGACAGACGTCCTGCAATGTGTATTTCTTGCAATCGTTGCTGTAATTCTTTGGGGGACAAAATTATTACTTGTCAAATTGCGAAATAAGGCAAAATACAGAGATGAACAATTTTCCTCTTTACCGTCCGAAATGCAAGCAGGAAACAAAGCGCGAACAGGCAGAAAAAGCGTCGTTGGTATCTTCCCAGTTTAGAAAGTGGACGTGCGGCTTGAACGCAAAAACATAGAGTCTATAGGCTTTCCAGAGGGAACCTTCCCATTTGGCTCCCCCTAATTTTTCACCACATTGCTATTATAACAAATACTAAGTATCAACCCCATATAAACATAAATAATCAAAAGATTAGTACCGCCAAAAGATAAAAACGGCATAAAAACATTGGTTGGCGGTACGCATCCAAAGTTCATTCCCACATACAGAATTACCTGCAGTACAATCAGGAATGTACAGCCTATTCCCATCATGTTCCCCAGCCTGTTTTTCTGCCGGAAAACAATTCTGCAAAGATAAACCAATAATCCCGCCACCAATATTGTGCAGATAATCCCCGCGCCCTTTCCCAGATACCGGAATATGCACAGCCATAAGAAATCTCCCCGGACATCAGTCGCCCATACAGAAGTTTCTATCTTGGTACCGCTCTTAAACGCTTCCGCTCCATCACCAATCACTTCCGCACTCATCTGATAATATCCATTTTCCATTGGATGAAAGATTCCCTGAATGCGTTCCATCTGATAAAGCGGCATTGCTGAAAACCAGCCTGCGTGCAGAAGCATCAAAAAAAGTACGATAGAAATTGCCGCTACGCTTCCCCATATAAGCAGAAAATACCGTTTTCTCTCTGCTCCGAACCATTTCTTATAAACTGCCATATTCAAAAGCAGTAGCCCTATCAGCATAAGGATAAATGCCGGAACAATTGCAGGCGCTCTTAAAACCGCTAACACCGATATTGCAAGAAAAACCATAGATTTTACCAGCCCTCTCCATCCCTGCATCCGATAGTTCCACAGGATGCCCGCATAGACCGGGATAAATGCGTAAGCAAATAGATTCACCTTTAGATATCCGCCATTTATTTGGACACCGAAATGATAATACAGCAGAATACCTGCCAGCAGCAGCCCCCAGATTTCTCTTGCATACTGTCCAATACGTGAATAATCCAGATAACAGATCAGAAACATAACAAAGATTCCAACTGCCATCCAAAAGCTCTGTCTTATAACCGGATTCATTGTGTCTGTCTCCAGCAGCGCCCCGGCATTCCTATGTACAAAAATCTGTAGTACCATTCCCAGGATGCTCAGGAGAAAAATATAACTCAAAAGCTTCCACTCCATCTTCGGTCTGTGAAGCCTGTCTAAGCTTACCCCTACTTCTACCGGATCTCCCATCTGGCGTACTGCCTCTTCTTCCGCTTCCTGTGCCGTCATTCCGGCCGTCATATAATCGTCCTTCTGGTCTTCGATATGGTCTTTCAGTTCTTTTAACACTGCCGGTCTTGCCCTTTTACAACGCATCTGTTCTGACACAATGTTCAGATAATTATACATACGCAAGCCCTGCACCTCCCAACACATTCGTCACTGCCCGAGAATATTCCTTCCATTCCTCCGTCTTTGCTTTTAATTGTTTCTTTCCTTCTTTGGTGAGGCTATAATATTTCCTTGTTTTTCCAAGAACCTCCTGCTCATAGGATTGGACAAATCCTTTTTCTTCCTGCGCGTGAAGCAAGGGATATAAGGTTCCCGCCTTCAGTTCAAATACATTGTCTGACTTTTCCCTTAATGCTACTATCATTTCATATCCATACATATCTTTCTCTTCCAGAAGTTTCAGTACCAGCATCACCATGCTCCCGGATACCAGACTTTTGTCAATTGCCATCTTGTTTCCCTCCTTTATATAGTCTGCCTATGTATATCGGCTAACTATATAATATATCGGACATCTATATATGTCAAGACATTCCTTTCATAATCCAACCCTGACTTCACAAAAATTTAGGAGAAACTGTGACTTATACAAGTGCCAGTCTCTCCTAAGACTTCTTCATTCTTTATTCCGTTCCTACAAGATTCCCCCGACAGACAAAAACAATGGTGCGAATACCAGCGACACTATCGTCATTAATTTAATCAGGATATTAATGGATGGTCCCGACGTATCCTTGAAGGGATCGCCTACGGTATCTCCCACGACCGCCGCTTTATGTGCTTCACTTCCCTTTCCTCTGTGGTGTCCGTCCTCAATATATTTCTTGGCATTATCCCATGCGCCGCCTGCGTTAGACATAAAAATTGCCATCATAACACCAGTTACCAAAGCTCCTGCAAGCAATCCTCCCAGTGCCTCCGGTCCAAGAAGAATCCCCACTGCCAGAGGTGACAGAACTGCCATAATCCCCGGAACCAGCATTTCTTTCAGGGCTGCCGTCGTAGAAATAGCAACGCAGGACTTGTAATCCGGCTTCTGCGTCCCCTTCATGATTCCCGGCATGGTCTTAAATTGCCGTCTGACCTCTTCTATCATCTGATATGCCGCCTTAGACACGGATTCCATCGTCATAGCAGAGAACAAGAACGGAAGCATACCGCCAATAAATAACCCAATAATCACCCGGCTATTCAGAATATCAATGGTCTTTAAATTCACCGCTTCCGCATAGGATACGAATAACGCAAGCGCTGTCAGCGCCGCCGAACCGATGGCAAATCCCTTTCCCATCGCCGCCGTGGTATTTCCCACTGCATCCAGTTTATCTGTAATCTTACGCACTTCCGGATCCAGGCCTGACATCTCTGCAATGCCGCCTGCATTATCTGCAATCGGTCCATAGGCGTCCACAGCTACCGTAATCGCTGTTGTAGAGAGCATCCCCACCGCAGCCAATGCAATACCGTACAGCCCGCAGAACTGATATGCTACGAAAATACCGGCACAAATCAGCAGAATGGGAATTGCCGTTGATTTCATTCCCACAGCAATTCCACTGATAATGGTTGTTGCCGTCCCCGTCTCGGACTGTTCTGCAATTTCCTTCACCGGCTTATAATCTCCGGAAGTATATATTTCTGTTATGATGCCGATCAGAAGCCCTACTGCAAGGCCTGCAACAACTGCAATTGCCGCATGAAAATTATGGAACAGATACCGGCTGAAAATAACTGCTACCGCTACCACCAGAACACTGGACACATAAGATCCCATTTTCAACGCTTTGTGGGGATTGGAATTTTCATCTCCTTTTACAAAAAAGGTTCCGAGAATGGATGCTATAAGCCCCAATCCGGCTATTATAAGCGGATAGACGGCCCCTTCTGCTTTATAATACACGATTCCCAATGTCAGCGCAGAAATTAACGCTCCCACATAAGACTCAAAAAGGTCTGCTCCCATTCCGGCAACATCCCCCACGTTGTCACCCACGTTATCTGCAATTACCGCCGGGTTTCTGGGGTCGTCCTCCGGAATCCCCGCTTCTACCTTCCCCACCAGGTCAGCTCCCACATCAGCAGCTTTCGTATAAATGCCTCCGCCTACACGCGCAAATAATGCAATGGAAGAAGCCCCCAGACTGAATCCGGAAAGTACATCCACATTCCCGGTTATGATATAGATGGCACTTACCCCAAGCACACCCAATCCTGCCACGCACATTCCCATTACAGCCCCACCGGAAAATGCGACTGACAGCGCCCGGTTCATCCCGCTCTCTCTCGCTGCATTTGCCGTGCGCACATTCGCTTTCGTGGCAACGCTCATTCCCACATAACCTGCCAACGTAGAAAACAAAGCTCCCACCACAAAACATACTGCCGTTACCCAGTTACCGATCCCGACACCAATCAGCACAAACAGCACAATGACAAAAAAAATCAAAATTCTGTACTCTGCTGTCAGGAATGCTCTGGCGCCATCGCTGATTGCTTCTGCAATCTCCTTCATTCTTTCAGTTCCCGCATCCTGCCGGCTCACCTTCGCCGCCAGGTAAGCGGCGAAAAGCAATGCCAGCGCCCCAAAGATGGGAACCACTCTCAACAAAGCTTCCATACCAAATCCTCCTACTGATTTACTTATATTTTTCTGTAAAACGCTGTATAATCGCAGCACACTCCGCCCTTGTGGTCTGCCCCTGGGGATGAAGCTTCTTCCCCTCATCTTTTCCGAGAAGAATCTGCTCGCAGGATTCCAGAAATCTCCGGGGCGATTTTCTCATTGTCCGCTGCCAATGCATTTACGCAGAAAACACTTACCAAGAGTGTGCACAGCAGGACTGTTGAGATTATTCTCTTCATTTTGCCTCTCATTTACATCCCTCCTGACTAGATAATATATTCTACACCTTTATAATATCACACTTTTCCTTTTATATCACTTTATTTTTTGAATTTTCACTCTTTTCCCTTCTATATTGTTACCATTCACACCCCACCGACATGCGCACTCGTCGCATCTTCGATGCTCCAGTCCCGCTCCTAACGGAACTAAGACTGCTTATGCAGGTGGGGTGACTGATCCGCAGTCCTGATTTGGAATCCCATATATCTTCTTACGTGCAAGCACGACGAATCCATATGGGATTTCAAATCGGCTGTGAATAGTAACTCTATATCAAAAAGAGAAGTCAATTTTACCTTGACTTCTCTTCTGCTAATATGGCGGCTCCCAGCGCGCCTGCATATCTTCCGAACGCTGTCGGCTCTACTGTCTTCCCCACTTTCTCTGAAAGCGCTTTTGTAAAGTATTCACTGTGGCTTAGCCCTCCTGTCAGGATTACCTTGTCCGGCAGGCTCTTGCGCTGGCTAAGCTGTGCCACCTTCGCCGCTACGGAATCTACCACTCCGGCAGCTATATCCTCCCGTTTCCTGCCTTCTCCGATATAATTGATAACTTCAGATTCAGCAAATACCGTACAGAGGGAGCTTATCGGAAGAACCGTTCCCTGGTCTGCCATATCAAATAGCTCCTGCAAGGTAATTCCCAGGCGGTTTGCCATAATCTCCAGAAATTTTCCTGTACCGGCCGAACATTTATCATTCATCAGGAAATCCTGTACCATGCCGCGTGCCACCAGTATAATCTTCGTATCCTGTCCGCCCACGTCGATGATAGCAAGATTGTCCCCGCCAAGCTCCCTGCCGCCTCTGGCGTGGCAGGTAATCTCTGTAATGACGTAATCAGCAAAATCTACAGCAATACGTCCATATCCGGTAGCTGCTACCTTGGTTTCGTCAGAAAGAACATCTATCCCTTCTGTCAAAAGCCTTTCTTTAATTGTCATAGTTGTCTCTTTGCTGCTCCACCCGGTAGGCAGCACAAAATGAAGTTCCTTCTCCCCTCTTGCCACCACCTTTGATGCGGTAGAACCGATATCTATTCCCACATAATTCATCTGCACGAATCTCCTTTTCTAACAATAACGGTCGCGGTTGGGATTTACATCCTTTTCAATTGCCGTAATATCCAAAATCTCTATCCCATGCTCCCGGACACACTGCCTGACCGTTTCCACATCCTCTTCCTTTATCAGAAGTGAAATCCCACAGCATTTACTGGCAGCTCTGGGGGTCGGCGCAATAACAGCCTTAACCCCCAGAGTCTTTAATTCCCTATGTAAACGCATACCATTATCATGATTGGGAAACAGCACATAATATTGTACTTCTTTCATATCTCTATGCATTCAGCATTTCAATAAATGCGCTGATTCTTGTACGGAGCTGCTGTGCATCGCTGTCCACATAATCGGTCTCGATTCCAAGTACCGGAATTCCCGCCTCCTGCAGAGCTTTCTCTACAGAATATCCTTCCACATCATAGAGGCTGCAGAATTTCAGATTCACGTCAATGATACCATCCACTTTGTATTCCTTTGCCAGACGGATAATATCATCAATTCTTGCCGTATTCGGTGTGAAGCACGCGCAGTTAATTCCCATATAACGCTCAGAAAGTGCCTGGATCTGCTCATCCACCGTTGTCTTCGTCTCATCCACAAGCCTCTCAAAATACCGGGTTCCCGTACACATCTCTTCGCATACAACTGCGCCGCCGCTGGTTTCCACCAGATTGTGGATCTTCCAGTTCGGAATAGCAAGCGGCGTACCGGTCAGCATGATTCGCTTCGTTCCCTCAGCAAATACACTCACACCGTCAGCCACCCTCTGATCCAGTTCATCGCAGAGTTTATTCGTCATCTGGGTAAATCTTGCCGGATCGTCATAGAACGCAATCTGAGAAATAAGCAGCACGTCTTTTCCACTAATCGGAAGCTTCTCATTCTTTCTTAAATCATAAAGCCTTGCCAGCGCCCTTCTCTTATCATTGATTAACCGGATGCTTGCGCCAAGCTTCTCTGCGGTAACTTCGTTTCCGGTAAAGTCTTCCACTACCTTCTTGAAGTCTGTGATTTCTTCTGCCCAGGCTGTTACGTCCTTCGCCCGTTTCATCTGCGGAAGATTCATAACATGAACCGGAACATCCTCTGCAAGAATCTCCCACGCCTTTTTCTTACCGTCGCAGGTTGTCTCTCCTACATACATATCCGCAATTCTAAAGAACGGGCAAGTACGGTCAAGCCTCGCCCCTACGGAAGCCTTAATCAGCGGACAGACATTGGTAGGAAGTACTTTTTCACCGCCCGGCACCCAGAACTGGGATCCGCCGCAAAGCCCTGTTGCAATGGCATCTGCTGCAAATACAATCTCATCCGGTACATATACGCAGAAAGTTCCGAATACCTTTCCGCCCTTTTTCTGATGCTCAATCAGCTCCGCCGGACGCACACCGTGGATTTCCGCAACCACGAAATTATAATAATCCATAGACTCCGGACGGTTTTCCTGTGACAAATAGACATCCCCAAATGCCTGTGGAAGTACCTCGCATAACTGATCATGCGTCTCCACATCCATCCCCAGGTCTTCCCACATTTTACGATAATCTGCCATTTTTTATTTCCTCCTCGTACAGTATTTTTATGTATTCATCGTAACATTTTTATACGAGGCAGACAATGCATTCCGGACAGATGTGTAATTGTCTTTTCTGATAAACGCTTTTTATTTATTGACTTTTTCTATCGTATTCCCAGCTCTTTGAACGCCTGGATGCAGATATCTATTTCTTCCTTCTTATTGGCACTACCGAAAGCAAAGCGAACCGTCCCCCGGGGATATGTCCCCAGACTTCTGTGAGCCATAGGAGCGCAGTGCAGTCCTACCCTTGTCATGATTCCGTACTGCTGCTCCAGCTCAAAGGCAATCATCGCGTTATCCTGCCTTCTAAAATCCAGCGACACCACTGCCACACGATGGGCAAGGTCTTGCCTGCCCACAATCTGAATACCGGAAAACTCCTTCACCTGCTCAAGAAAATACGCCGTCAGATCCATTTTCTTCCGATACAGCCGCTCCACGCCTACCTCTTCTAAATACGAAAGAGCCGCATGCAATCCGGCAATCCCAGGAAGATTTAATGTCCCGCTCTCAAACTTATCCGGCAAGGAATCCGGCATCTCCAGCCTGTCTGACTGACTTCCCGTTCCTCCCGCGATCAGCGGTTCCATTGCTGCATTTAACCGCTCTGAAATAAGAAAGCCGCCAATTCCCTGAGGACCAAGCAGCCCTTTATGTCCGGTAAATGCCAGGAAATCTATGTGCGCTCCCTGCATATCCACCGGAATCGTTCCCGCGCTCTGTGCCGTATCTACGGCAAAGAAAATACTGTGCTTCTCACAAATATTTCCAATTTCCTCTATAGGCACAATCGTTCCACATACGTTAGAGGCATGAACTACGATCACTGCCTTTGTCTCCTGTCTTATCAGACTTTCCACGTCCTCCGGGCACACCATTCCTTCCCGGTCCGTCCTTGCCATATCATAGCAGATTCCCAACCGCTCCATCTGAAACAGTGGACGCATCACCGCATTATGCTCCATGCCGGTTACGATCACGTGATCGCCGGGCTTTAAAAATCCTTTGATAAAATAATTCA
>ERZ1673697.3776-NODE-3776-length-10617-cov-4.805813_pt1 | contig 10617 bp, 9 predicted proteins | sample MGYA00580227_ERZ1673697 | MGnify/ENA primary metagenome ERZ1673697 (study PRJEB41218, sample SAMN15661759) | gut metagenome | host: Homo sapiens | place: Canada: London | collected 2015-08-20/2019-03-30 | study: EMG produced TPA metagenomics assembly of...
TACGCTTAACTCTTTGATAGCATCGATAAACTCTGCTGTTGTTAACTTTGCCATTTTAATTTCCTCCATTTAAAAATTTAATTATGATAATAAGGTTCAAATATAATATTTGAATTATTCTGCTGCTGGAGCTTCCTCTGCAGCATCCTCTGCTGGTGCTGCCTCTACGGCTGCATCTGCAGCGCCACCCTGCTCAGCGATCTGATTGAGTACACGAGCAAGATTTGTGATAGGTGACTGAATGCTTCCAAGTAATTTTCCAAGAAGCTCATCTCTGCTAGGTACAGCGGAGATTGCCTTCATACCCTCAGCATCATAAAATGTTCCCTCAACTACACCTGCTTTAATCTCTAAAGCCGGAGCTGTTTTAGCGAACTTAGCTAAGATTCTAGCTGGTGCTGTTGCATCCTCTGTTGATACAGCGAATGCGCTTGGTCCTTCAAGGACATCCTTTAATCCCTCGAACTCTGTTCCCTGGATTGCACGGTTTACTAAAGTATTCTTGTATACCTTGTAAGTTACACCGGCTTCTCTTAACTGTTTACGTAACTGAGTATCCTCTGCTACTGTGAGTCCTAAGTAATCAACAACTACTACTGACTGTGCACCATTGATAACACCGGAAATCTCATCTACGATTGGCTGTTTAAGTTCTACCTTTGCCACGATTCATTTACCTCCTTTTAGATTTTCGCATAAAAGACATGAGGTATTTGATTTATTAATCAAAGAAACCCTCCTGCCTGTCGACAGAAGGGTACAAGTCAAAATTCAAGATAAATCTCGAAAATTCCCTCGGTAGGTTCTACGTTTACGCCTTGCGGCACCTACTGTCTTCGGCAATATGCATTGCAATTATATCAAACTATATTACGGATGTCAATTACTTTCCGCAAAACTTTTGCTTGGCGTTTGATAGGTCTTGTAAATTGTTTTACTGTAACTGTTTAACTATCTTACTGTGTAATCTTAACCACGTTTAACTTAACGCCAGGTCCCATTGTAGATGTAAGAGTTGCGCTCTTAATGTACTGACCTTTTAAGCTAGCAGGTTTTGCTTTATTAATTGCACCCATAAGAGACTGGAAGTTGTCGTTTAACTGCTCGTCTGTGAAAGATGCTTTTCCAACTGGCACATGGATAATGTTTGTCTTGTCCAATCTGTACTCAATCTTACCGGCTTTGATATCGTTAACAGCTTTTGTTACATCCATAGTAACTGTTCCTGCCTTTGGGTTTGGCATTAAGCCCTTTGGTCCAAGGACACGTCCTAAACGACCAACAACACCCATCATATCAGGTGTAGCAACTACAACGTCGAAGTCTAACCATCCCTCGTTCTGGATCTTTGGAATTAACTCCTCGCCTCCAACGAAGTCAGCTCCTGCTGCCTGTGCCTCGTCAACCTTAGTTCCCTTAGCGAAAACTAAAACCTTAACTGTTTTTCCTGTTCCGTGTGGTAATACAACCGCACCACGGATCTGCTGCTCTGCGTGACGTCCGTCGCAGCCTGTTCTAAGATGAAGCTCGATTGTCTCGTCAAATTTAGCTGTAGCATTTTTCTTTACGATAGAGATAGCGTCAGCAACATCGTACTGCTCTTTCTTATCAAATGCCTTAACAGCGTCTTGATACTTCTTTCCTCTTTTCATGAAAAAATAACCTCCTGGTGGTAATATCGGGAGAGGGCCCTCCCACATTTACGTTTCTTTGTTATTCTAATTTAATTTAGGTTACATAAATTTGTAACTTCTTTAGGGGTATGTTCTCTTCGCTAAGTTCAAGCTTCGCCCAAAAGGCGGGCTCGCTTTCGCTAATCTCAGAGAACGACCTCACACTAACCTCAGCCTGCGCGTTATGCGCTTGGCTTCGCTAAGTGTTATTCGGTCACTTCAACACCCATTGATCTTGCTGTACCAGCGATCATGCTCATTGCAGACTCAAGTGAAGCTGCGTTTAAGTCAGGCATCTTCAGCTCAGCGATTTCCTGAACCTGTGCCTTTGTGATCTTAGCAACCTTCTTCTTGTTTGGCTCGCCTGAACCAGACTGAATCTTGCAAGCTTTCTTGATTAATACCGGAGCAGGTGGAGTCTTAGTAATGAAACTGAAACTTCTGTCTGCATATACAGTAATAACTACAGGGATAATTAAGTCGCCCTGATCGGCTGTCTTTGCATTAAACTGCTTTGTGAACTCTACGATGTTTACACCGTGCTGTCCAAGTGCAGGTCCAACTGGAGGAGCTGGAGTTGCCTTTCCAGCAGGGATCTGCAATTTAATGTATCCTTCTACTTTCTTTGCCATTTGGAATTGCCTCCTTAATTTGTTTTCTTAACATCTGCGAAACTTACTTCTACCGGTGTCTCGCGACCGAACAGCTCTACATTAATTGTAACTGTCTGCTTGTGATAATTCATAGCTGTGATAACACCGACTGTATCCTTCCAGACACCGCCGATAACGACTATCATGTCACCCTCAGCAAAATCAACTACCACGTTTTCCGTCTTAATACCCAAAGGTCTCATCTCGGCTTCTGTGAGAGGAACCGGTTTGCTTCCCGGACCTACAAATCCAGTTACGCCTCTGGTATTTCGTACAACGTACCATGTATCATCATTCATAATCATATGAATAAGAACATAGCCTGGAAACATCTTCTTGGAAACCTGTTTACGAACACCGTTCTTCACCTCTGTGACGTCCTCCAACGGAACACGTACTTCAAGGATCTGGTCCTCAAGATGTCTGTTTTCGATTGTTTTGTCAATATTAGCTTTGACTTTGTTTTCATAACCTGAATAGGTATGAACTACATACCAGTTCGCTTCTGTCATAATCACTTTGCCTCCGTTTTAAAAATGTAAACCAATAAGGAAATCTACGCCCTGCTGGATACCCCAGTCAAGAAGCGCAATAATAAGACCGGTAACTACTGAAACCGCCAGCACTGCAACGGTCTGTCTGATGACCGATTGCTTCTCAGGCCAGATAATCTTCTGAAATTCAGCTTTCAGACCTGAAAACCAGCTTGTCTTTGGAGCCTTTTCGACTTTTTCATTCTGTCCCATAATGTACTCCTTCACTCAGTTCCTAGACTATTTTGTTTCCTTGTGCATTGTATGAGTTCTGCAGAATCTACAATACTTCTTGGTTTCCATTCTGTCCGGATGAGTTTTTTTGTCCTTTGTCATGTTGTAATTACGACGCTGACATTCTGTGCACGCTAATGTACTCTTTGTACGCACGACTTCCACCTCCGTTTAAATTCTTTGTTGTTTGTACCCTTAAAAAAAGGCATAAAAAAAGACCTATTTCCAAGCCTGTATACTATATCACAGTTGAGCCGTAACCGTCAATAGCTATTTTAAAATTTATTGTAAATTCTTTTGAACAGTGCCGCTGTCTGCACCTTTTTGTGTGTCCGGCAGCAATTAATTTTTATAAGTCTTACAGATACATAACTAAATATAGTACATTTATCTGAATTTTTCAAGTATTTTGTTGTTGTAAATCCTCAATTATGACGATATAATATATGTGTATAAGTAGGATTTGATAATTAAAAATTTTACATAGCTTATTATCACTGCAGTTAAGCATTAGTAATCGCAGCTATACAATATAATATTTAAAGGATTACCATTTAACGGATTAAACGATTTTCACGGATGAAAGGAGGGGTCTTTATGGCAAAGATAGACAGTGCCTACGCTTACTATGCCAGCACTTATGCCAATAAAGAGGTATCGCGCTATGATTCGCACAAGAAAAGCGATCTGCGCAAGATATACAACAGAATAATAAAGACAAATAAAGAGTCCCCTCTGTACAAGATTTCCAATATGTCCGAGGCCAAGAAATATGCTATCGATATAAAGGAAAGCTCTAAGGCCATCTTAAATGCCGTGGATTCGCTTTCTGATAAATACGCAGGCTCCTCTGACTCCTTCCAGAAGAAGGTTGCGGAGTCATCTAATGAGGATGCTGTAGGCGTGCGCTACGTGGGTGACGGCTCAGAAAATAAAGGAGCAGACGGCTTTGACATAGAGGTCAGACAGCTCGCCGCACCACAGATCAATACCGGCAGCTACTTAGACAGCAAGGCCCTGTCCTTTATACCGGGCAGCTATTCCTTTGACATAAATACCAATGCATCATCCTATGAGTTCCAGTTCGGAGTGAGCACCGGTGAAACCAACGGCGAGGTGCAGGACAAGCTCAAGAGGCTCATAAACGCATCCGGTCTTGGCATTGAGGCAGACATAGTCCATGATGACTCAGGCAAGGCAGCGCTTCAGCTTACATCAATGCAGACAGGTCTCAGCGAAACTGAGGATTCTCTCTTTAGTGTGGCTCCGTCAGCTAACGCAGAGTCCATAAGCATGATGAAGCAACTGGGTATTGATAAGGTATCATCCCCTGCCCACAACTCTGACTTTTCGCTGAATGGCACCGCGCACTCATCCTTGTCCAACACCTTTACCATCAATAATACCTTTGAGCTCACGCTCAAAAAGCCGACCACAGATACAGGTGCCGCAGCCATCGGTTTTAAGACCAATTCCGATGCAGTTGCCGACAATGTGCAGACTCTGGTTGACGCATACAATAAGATGATAGACGTGGCAGATGATTATTCAGTGAACGACTCTGCAGATGCCACAAGGCTGCTTCGTGATATAAGCTCCATCACAAAGGGCTCACAGTCAAAGCTTTCCTACATCGGTCTCATGACAGACGATGACGGCAAGCTCACTATTGACCGCGATATCCTCGCCGGTGCACTTAGTCCGGACAGAGCTGATGACACCTTCAACACTCTTACAGCACTAAAGGATGCAATAGGTGACAAAGCAAACTCTGTGACAGTCAACCCTATGAACTATGTACAGAAGGTTGTTGTGGCATATAAGAATCCCGGGCACAATTTCAACACACCATATATTTCGTCAATTTATTCAGGCATGATGCTTGACAGCTACGCATAAACGGCTGTTGTACCAAATCAGTACAACAGCCGTTATTTTATATTTTTTATAATAGTGGCTGCAAATCTCCCACCATTTTTTCCTCAAGCGTCCTGAGCCTCTCTGCAATTGCCACACTCTTTGAATCAGCATCGCGATATTCATTGAGACTGCCGCTGATTGTCTCTATGCCCATATTACAGCCCTCCGTCAGTAGCTTTGCTGCCTGGGACTGATCATCATTCACTGCCATCTTCATTGCAGTCTGCAGCTTCGCAGCCATCTTTGCAAACACACCAGGTTCCTTAATATCTGCACCTGCTTTGTCAAGCATATCCCTGCAATCCACTGACAGCCCGGTGTGCTCATCATAGTACTTGTCTATCAGCTCACGAAGCTGCTTGTCATCTGTGTGTTCTCTTATATCGTCCATGCTCTCAAGTGCCATCTTACAGCCCGCTATGCAATCCTGAAGCAAGAGCACCGAATCATGATTTTCAATATTTCTGCTCATAAAAACCTCCATACTTCTTTTCTATTTAGTATGGAGGTTTTCATGAAAAAATATTCACTACACAATCGGAAACTCAAGCTTCACCCAAAACTTCCCATGTTCCCTTTTAAAGCTCATACTTCCATTCATGCGCTGCATCATCGCATCCACGCTCTTAAGCCCTATCCCGGCACTTTTAAGAAGCGTTTTATTGTCACATACGCCATTGCCAATTTCAACGCTAAAAATTTTTTTCGTAAAAGCTGTTTTCATAACAACAGGCTTCTTATTGTCCGCATATTTATATATATTATCCGTCAGATTGGAAAATATTCTGGTCAAAAATGCCATATTAACAGCAACCTTTACCTGCTTAAAGCTTATTCCTTCTGCATCAACCTCATAATTACTTTTCATAAGCTGAGCACACACATCTGAGAGGTAATCTCCAAATATATACTCAACATCCATTGATGCATCCAATTCAATAGGTCTTTGTGAACCGGCAATTGAGAAATCCAGCAGATTGTCTACCTGAGTCCTGATATCCAATACCTTTTCACTTATAAAATTAAGATTTTTCATATTCTCGGCATATGCTTCGTTCTCCAGTTTCATTACATCAACATATGTCATAACACCAGTCAATGGCGTACGCAGGTCATGAGCCATATTACGCATCAGTTCATCCTTTTCCTGTCGCGCTTTTTTCTCCTGTTCCTGTGATGCTTCAAGCTCTGTTTGGTAGCCCGCTATAATTTTTCTGATGCGTAAATACACAAATACGATTCCCAGCATAAGAGATAATCCCACATCAAAAATCATTAAAGCTATATAATATTTAACATCAAATCCTGTATATATAAATACTTCCGCTTCTATATCGGTGAACTGGACAGGCAGCTGATAGCTTCCTGTAAATCGGTAATCATACATATTTTTAGCCGGAGATATAAGCTTATCTACATTTGACTTGTTGTATATTACCTTTCCCTCTTCCTTAACACTATAAAACGAAACATCATGCTCCGACATCCATTCATCATATTGCTCGACATCTGTAGTACTTATATCATTATCAGTCACATATTGTTGAAACTCATCTATATATGGCTTTTCGTTATAGTAGATCAAAGTTGTACCTTCAATATAATTGTTCAACAAATCAATTCCCAGATCGTATAATATTCCAAAAACGACACATGTCCCTATAATCGCAATTGCAAATGTCAAAAACAGCTTTTTCTTTACCCTCTTTAAATCATCTCTCAAAACGGTATCCTCTTCCCCATTCTGTGTGTATGCATGCATCGCCGCATGCCTTTATAAGCTTATTCCTAAGATTTTTAATGTGTACCATAACAGTATTCTTTGCATTATAGGTAAAAGCCTCATCCCATACCATCTCGTATATCATCTCAATCGTATATATCCGGTTCGGATTTTTCATGAGCAATTTTAATATCTCATATTCCTTTCCGGTTAATTTTATCTCATTATCATTAAACTCAACCTTGTTTCGATTCGTAAACAGTTTAAGTCCATCTGTCTCTATAGATTCATCCTTGTTTGTGCGATTTGCACTTCCGCTGTCATATACCCGATATCGTCTGATAAGAGCTTTAACCTTTGAAATAAGCTCCATGTTTGAAAATGGCTTAGTCATGTAATCGTCACCGCCCACTTCAAGCCCTTCCAGCTTATCCAGCTCTTCCGATTTTGCTGATAAAAACAATATCGGAACACTGTGTCTTTCACGCATTCTCCTGCAAGTTTCAATGCCGTCTAACTGTGGCATCATTATATCCATTATTACAAGGCTGAACGATTCATCTATTTTTTCCAAAGCCTCCATACCGTTTTGTGCAATTACCACACTATAATGCTGCAATTCGAGAAGCTTTTTTATGCCACTGTATACTGTTTTATCATCCTCAACAACAAGAATTTTGTCCATTATATGCTCCTATCATATTATACATGTTTATTACATCAAAAAGATTATACCACATAACCGCTCCTAATTACTCCTTAATGTGCGCAAACCCTTATTAGCATAAATGCAGCTTCCAATCATAGTTATTAAAATAATGCTAATTTCCAAAAAACCGATTCTATACACAAATTGCCAGATATTCATTTCAAAGTTCCATATATCAAGTGAAAAGCTTTTTTGAAAATTCGAAATCTCACAAAATTCAACAAAGTATTTAAAAATATTGACAGAAAATCTATTAAGCAACCCCAATGTCAATATTCCTGCCCCCACAAGCGCCGGAACAGTTATCATCAAAATCTCATATAACAGAATTTGAATTGTCCTAAATTTTCTCTGTCCAAGTGTATTGTATATTGCGATCATTTTTGAGTGTCCTTTAAGCCATAAAACGGTCAGTAACGACATAACCACAACACATACAATATACATAACGCTCAACGTCACACTTGTCATACTTTTTAACATTGATATTACATCTGTCATTTGCAGTTCCTCATTCAAAACCTGATTGACAACTGCCGAATTCGGAACATTTTGAAACATTTTACTCATATCATCATATAAAAGTGATGTGCTTTTATAATCTGTGCTGAAAAAATTTATCCCATAACAGCTTGCTTCATTGTTTAATTCTACATACGAATTATAATCAGTGAATACTATACTGTCAGCCACTTCTTTATAGTAGCCATCGCTCACCTGTGTCTTTGGAGTATTTATTACAGTATAAATCCCAATTACCTTAATACTGATTGTATTATTTTCATACTGTATAGATACATTACTGCCAATTGACAGGTTATTTTCAGAGGCGAGCTTATCTGATATCATTGCCCCTTTATCACCTGACATCGGATATTTTCCTTTTGAAATCTTAAAGATACCACTACTGAAATATTCATTGTAAGAAGTATTTATGTTTCCACTGACATATATTTTATTTTCCTCAAAATCACTTTGTTTTTCTGTATACGGTACATTTTCAAAATCTACTGCTTCACATATAATGTCACTTGTAAATGCATTATTATATCCTACAATATTTTTATTATTATCTGCATATTCTAAAATATCTTTCCAATCATCTAAAGTAGAAAAATCGTCTAATTCAACAAGAACACAACATCCTGCCATATCTGCAAAAGATTTGTAAAAACTCTCTATTGCCGAATCTAGAAATGTTGCAATTCCGCAAAACAGTGTCAGGACAAATATGCAAATAGCAATTAGTATATTCCGCCCCGGTCTCCCTAATAATTCTTTGCATGCCTGCCACCATTTATTCCTCATCGTCATCTCCCATTTCATAGCAAATATCACATTTTTTCTTTACATAATCCGAGTGGGTTACTACTATAACACATCTGTCCTGTTCATGAGCTATCTGCTGTAACAATTCGACAATTTTTCTTCGATTTTCTTTATCCAGATTTCCTGTAGGCTCATCTGCCAGAATATATTTTGCATCTGTTATCAACGCCCTCGCTATTGCAACTCTTTGCTGCTGTCCACCTGACAATTCCGTAACCTTTCGGGTTATCTGACTATCATCAAGTCCAACCATTACAAGGCTGTCTCTACACATTTTTATCAATTCTTTTTTGGGTACATCAGGTAAGCTTATCTGGGCTGCAACCATTACATTTTCAAGGGAAGTCATATAATCAAATAACTGATAATCCTGAAAAACCAATGATATACTATTTTGGCGCAGTTTTCTTCCACCAATGTTTTGTATATTTTCTCCATCCAGCAAAATTTCCCCCTCATCCGGTTTTTCTAAACCGGCAAGTAACGATAAGCACGTTGTCTTTCCTGAACCTGACGGACCAAATATTCCATACATTTCTCCTATTTCAAATCTGTATGTAACTTTATCCAGCACATGCACAATTTCCTTCTTAGATTTATATGCATACGATACATTAATCATTTCCAACATATTTGCCACTATCCCTTCGAATTTAACAGTTTCTTTGCATTTTCTTCAACAGTTGTTACAACAGGCAGTACCATAAATGTAATCCAATTAACCAACGAAATTATTAATAGAATTATAATGTTTTTCAAAGTAAAAAAAGCACTCATTTCTATACGCACCTCAAAGCCTTGAAATATTCCTGGTGTATCATATCCACCTATAGCTCTGTCTGTACTATTAATTATGACATTCTTACCTATACCACTTATAATGCTACATATGAAATTGCCAAGCACACAGTATAATAGCACACCCAAAAGCAAACCACTAATTGCATATATCATTCCTATAAATGCAAATCTACCTATACACCATTTTCTTGACCTTCCGAGTACCATAAAAAGTCCTGTATCTTTTTGGTATTGGATAGTATAAAACGAGAAAATGATCAACAAAACAATTCCCCCCATTATAATTATCATCCAGCAAATTATTTTTGATGTTTTTCCCATCAATCCTACGACTTTACATTCTGAATCGAGATAATTAGAAGTATTATCATATATTTCCACATTATCTCCATACATTTTCTTTAACTGGGTTTTTACCGCATCTATATGCTCTATCTTATCAATATACACTTCACTTCCCGTTGACGCGGTGTACTCTAACCCTAGTAACTCTACAATATAATCATAATCTACATATATAGAATTATATGGACTATGTATGTATACCGAGGTTCCCTCTTCATTTGAGTCATATATTTCGAAGTCACTGTCCACTTTATAAATTCCGCATATTTGTAAAGACGTTACCTCCGGTTGGTCTCCTATAGTATATTTAACTTCATCCCCTACCTTAAGGTTATTTTTTTTCGCATATCGCTGTTCTACAATAATTCCTTTATTTTTGTAAGTAGGAAATTCTCCTTCAATAAGAGAAACATTCTTTTCCCATGAAAACAGGCTATATTGCTGCACATCCATATTTGCAATAATCACCATTTTGTCAGCCCGATTGCGCACATCTTTATTCTCCGGATCTATTCCTTTATGTTCCTTTACATTCTCTGTATCCACCGGATCTGCAATCAGCTCTCTCCATGCCCCAAGTCCTGTAACATATTTCACCTTTCTGAGTTCATCATAATCACTCTTTGTAAAACCTCCATTATCATCCACAATTACTAAGGCTGCCCCATTCTCTAAATATGCCTCTCTCTCAGAGTTT
>ERZ1673697.3780-NODE-3780-length-10609-cov-4.122134_pt1 | contig 10609 bp, 4 predicted proteins | sample MGYA00580227_ERZ1673697 | MGnify/ENA primary metagenome ERZ1673697 (study PRJEB41218, sample SAMN15661759) | gut metagenome | host: Homo sapiens | place: Canada: London | collected 2015-08-20/2019-03-30 | study: EMG produced TPA metagenomics assembly of...
TGGAATGATTTGCATTATCTGTAAAGTTAAGCTGTTTCTCTCCATTTTCAGCAGTCGTCACGTCCGCAGCAGAAAGTCCGACCAGCGCAGCGTCTCCTCTTCCCTGGCTATCAACAAGCTTACCGTCTTTTACCGTCATATCATAACTTACCCAAAGCTGCTCTTCTTCCGTAAGCTGTGGTTTTTTCTTTACCGTTACCGTGAAGGATTTTGTATCTTCCACATCCCCGGATTTAATCACTGCCGTAAGCGTTACCTCTGTATCCTCTGCCTGGCGTACCACCTTTCCTGTTTCAGAAATCACATCTTTATCCGTACTTTCCCAGGTAATCGTACTTCCGTTCGCTCCCTTTTCCGGAAGGCTGATATCAGCCGTAATAGCAGATGTGTTCAGCCCGCTAAAAGGATTCAGGATAGATTTATCAGCCACGACAATCTCTGCATCCGTCATCTCTTTTTTGCCCTCTTCATACAGTTTGGCAATCTGGTCCGCATTCGCAGCAGTATCCAGTAAAATCACCTGATCCAGCCTTGCTTTCAGATAAGAGCCTTTATACTCAGAACCATTATAACCAATTGCCTTCTCCGCACCATTGTCAACAATCTGATCTGCAGTAGTTCCGGTTGAAACAAACTGAGACTCACCATTTCTGTACATGGTTACTTTTTTTGTCTCATTGTCAAATGTAACCGCAATATGCGTCCACACCCCTGCCGGGAAAAATTCGTCTCTGGTTCCACTCATATGTACTTCATACACTCTGGTACCGATAGAAAGTACCAGCGGTTCTTCATCATTGAGGGAACTTAAGTACCAGCCATCCTGATTCCACAACTGTTTATTCCAGACAAGAATCTGCTCACCGGTCATCTTTTCCTGCGGATTAATCCAACAAGAAAAAGTCAGGTTGGACGGATTTAAATCTGCTTCCGCTCCAAGACTTAAATAACTTCCTCCATTCAACTGGAGCGCCTTTTCTCCTATAATTCCTTCAACAAACTGATAATCGGTACCTTCTTGCGCATTTATGCTCTCATCTCCCGACCATTTCTTCACGACGGTCTGCCGCTCACTCGCAATGCTGTCGGCCACATTTCCCTCAAATTCCAACTGCATAACACAATTTTCACCCATTGCTTCTACGGGTTCCGCCGCATAGGCAGGAACTGAAGTAAGTACTGTGGCTGCCGCCAGCAAAACTGCCAGTATTCTACGCTTCATTCTCATACTTCCTCCTTCTACGTAATTACTCGCTTATATTATACTTCTACTCTCAAGAGAAAAAGGTGGATTTTTCTTTAAAAGGTGTAATTTTCATTTGCCAAACTTCTCCATAAATCTCTGGATAATAATTGCGCATTCTGCACGGCTTGTGCTGCCCTGTGGGTCAAGACGGTAAGAACCATCTGTATTCTTTTTCCCTTCAATGATTCCATTTTCTACCGCCCACTTCATAGCCTTTTCTGCAAATTCACTTACCTGTCCTGCATCGGAAAAACTGCTGATATCTGTACTCTTTGATATATCATATTTCTTATAATCCGCATAGCGGTACATCATAACTACCATCTGCTCACGAGTAATGGGATCGTTCGTTCCAAAATAACCGGAGTCCGTATAGCCTGTAACAACCTTCGCTTCAGCCGCCCAGAGAACTGCATTAGAATAGAATTCTTTATCCGGCACGTCCGGGAACTTCGCCGTATATGTTACGCCCGGCTCACCGTTCATCCGGTAAAGGATGGTTGCAAACTGTGCGCGCGGCAGGATCGTGTATGGTTCAAAATGCGTCGGATCCATACCTGTCATAATCTCTTCATAGTAGTTGTAAGCTACTTCGTTATAGAACCAGTCGCCTTCTGCCACATCTACATATGGAAGCTTCGGATCCGGCGTTGGCTGTGGATCCGGGTCGGGCGTCGGGTCCGGTGTTGGCTGCGGATCCGGGTCGGGCGTCGCAGCCTTCTCTACCTTCACCGTCATGGTTACTGTCTTGTTTTCAGGAAGAATTTCATTTTCCTCTGTCATATCCAGGATCGGAGCGCCGTCTGCGCCAAAGTGGACGATTCTGAGGAAGGTATCTCTTGAACCGTAAATGCCTTTCTTCGCATGATAAACATTAATCAGCGTTCCGTCCGTTTCTTTTACATAGGAGTTGTGACCCGGTCCGCAAAGTCCTTCTACAGAAAGGCCAGTCAATACCGGATAATTGCACTTGGTCCATGCACTTGGATCAAGGAAGTCTGTGTTTTCGTTCAGGTCGATGGTGGTCACTCCTACACAGTAGGTTTCATCGGTAGCGCCTCCGGAATAGGTCAGATACAGCTTATCGTCAGTGAAGATTGTGTTCGGTCCTTCTGTTACAAAGGTATGGTTTCTCTCCCATCCGTACTCGCAGTTCACGAATTTCACTGCATCGCTGATTAACTGATAAGGTTTGCTTCTGTCAATTTCACCAATCCAAAGATCAGCCGTTCCGCCGTTCTTTCCAAAATTACGCTGTGACCACGCCACATAATCTCTTCCACCATAGCTGAAATGAGTCATGTCCAGTGTAATACCGCCGTAAGGCTCTGTAAGCGGATTGCCGTCCTTATTCAGAAACTGATGCAGATCACCCCAGTCGTCATAATTCGTCGGGTCATCTCCGGTAAGCTTCATCAGCATACTCTGTACATTAAAACCGCTTCCAAGATTTACACTGAAGAACATATAAAGCTCACCGTCTAATACGTGAAGCTCCGGCGCCCAGTGGTTTGTCGGTGCATCGTATCCATACTCCGCAGCCTTCTCCTTATTAAATACCAGATGCTCCTCTGCCTGGTTCAGCCCGGTAATGGTATCAGCCTCACGGATATACAATCCATAATTATTGTCTACTGCCGCCTCTGTCGTTGCAATGAAATAATATTTTCCATTGTACTCTGTGATCGTCGGGTCAGCACGCCTTTCAATAAACGGATCATTTTCATCAGTCTGATCGGAAATCTGTCTCACCTTTCCGGTAACAGTGTAGGTTCCTTCTGTATCAAAATCTACTGCAGCCAGTTCTTCCTCATTCCAGAGAACCATCTTTTCCGCCGAAGAACCGTCTGAATAATTAGCCGTCACCTTTATGTCTGCCAAATCCACCGTCTCGCCAACCTTTGTTGTAACGGCAGGATTTTCCACGGTTGTATTCACCACTTTATCCAGTTTATTCAGCAGGTGTGTTCCTTCCTCTTCCGTAATTCCAACCGTATTGCCCGGTATTGCATACGGAATATCCGTCTCTACAGAACCGGCCTGTATCGGCGCAGAAACTTCCGCTTCCGTAAATGTCTGGAAATCCTTTGTCACATTTGCATAGCTAAGTCTGGAATCCAAACCTGTCCATGTAATACGGTAACTATCCTCCACTGCATCATAGACGCAGGCCGGATTAGAAATACGCTCTGTATCGTCTAACCAGATCATTCCCACTTCCGTGTAAGACAGCAGATCTTTCGAGGTAAAGAACAGAAGAGTTCCCACTTCGTCCGCGGCCGTCTCTCCCTGCGTAACCCGGACTGCAAGCACGCCGAAGCTTCCGTCTTTCATACGGAAAATATAAGGTTCCTTCAAAAGCTTCGTCGTCTCTCCCTGGGCCTTGGCAAATAATACACCCGTATTATTTAGTAACGCCCGATAATCCTCTCCATCTTCACTGTATCCGAGATGCATATTGTCAGATACATAATCGTTATACATTCCATCCTTGGATGCATCCGCTTCTCTTGTATAAGATAACACATAAGCACTGTCGGTTCCCAGAAGCTTTACCTGAAATTTCTTTTCCTTCTTTTTACCATCCAGTGTTACAGATGCTGTTAATCCTACATCCGTAATTCCTTCTTTTGACGGTGTGATTTTTCCTGTTTCTGTGTCAATATCTTCGCAGTCGCTTGTCCACGAAACCTCTGTTCCGAGAATTTCGAGCGGAAGTGTATCCTCTGCAGTTATATAATAAGAAAGATTCAGATACTGCTCCAAAATAATATCTGCTTTATCATTCTTCCCTATAACATATGCTGAATATGTCTTATGAACAGAAACGCCTGACAGTGAAAATGTCGCCGTCAGCTCTACTTTTGTCGTCTCATCCGCTGGTGTAACCTTTCCTTCATCGCTTATAATGTCCGTGTTTCCTGACTTCCATGTAATGACAGAGCCATTGACCGAACCGGCTGCCGGAAGCGTCATATCCTCTGTCACGGCAGAAAGATTCCCCAAATCCACCGCTGCAATATCATCCTCAATTAACTGAGAAGCATAGACGTAATTGCTTCCATCATAGATGGCTTTTACCTGGGCGTCTGTTAATGTCTGATTATAAATCTTAAAATCTGTCACGATGGCATCGCAATATCTGTCAGCACCCCAGTTTGATTTTGCAATATAACCTAACACATTTCCATTCCCTCTGAACACTTCATCCAGATCGTGAGAGTGATCCAAAGTTCCTTTCAATTCGCCATTTACATACAATTTTAATCTCTGTCCCTCTGATGTTACCGTCAACACGCTGAATGTCTTCGTATCCAGTATCACATTACCGGAACCCGGTATGGAATTTTCAGCATTGTTCGCTCCCTGTGTCTTAATGGCAACATTGATATTGCCGGATGCCAGCCTTGGATTAAAGAACAGATAATCTGTTGAATCCCCTGTTCCGATGGTCCAAAGGAACTGATACTGAGCCGTCCGTGGAATTAAGGCAATCTCCACACTAAAGCCCTCTTTGTAATCTGTAAGACTGTCCTTAATTGACAGAGGAAGATCAATATAAGATCCGTCAGCCCCCGCGTTCCCTCCCGGCAGCTCCAGAAAGGTATCTCCCAACTCCTCTTTGAAATCGGATGAGGATATGTTGTGCAATACAGCATCATTTCCCTTTCCGGATTGATCCAGCAGCTTTGTATCACTATGTGACATATCGTAATGAGCAACAATATCATATGTTTCCGGCTCTTCTGCCCTTACATAAGATGGAACCGCACTAAAAACAGTCGCCGCTGCCAATAGCAATGCAAGTAGTTTCTTCTTCATACCTTCTTCTCCTCCTTTACAATAATTAATTCTATTATAGCAACACTTTTTATGTTTCTCCCTAAAAAACCAGACAAAAAAACCATGAAAATCTATAATTCATAAAACTTCCATGGCTTTCTATATGATACTTATTTTTATATACTATCGTCCAGAATTGAGCCAAAAAATGCCGGTTTTGGATTCAGTTCTTCATCAAACAATAATGGATAATGGGTTTCTCCGCCGTTATTCAGCCAGGTACGGCTGTCGTTCAATCCCCAGAAAGTAACATTCGTTATATTGGCAATCCCTTCGTCGTCAAGCTGCTTTAATGTACGGAAAATCTCTTTATAACGTGCCGACAATTTCTGCTGCCCTTCCACAGAATTATCCGTCTGTTGAATGTCCAGCTCGGTAATCTGAATTTCCAGTCCCATCTGCGCAAATTTCCGAATAGTGTTTTCATAATTCTGCACCGATGGATATTCCAGAAGAATGTGGCTTTGCATTCCAATTCCGTCTATCAAACCTTCTTCCTGCAATTTTCCTGCCATCTCACAGATTGCCGCATCCTTTTCGTAGCAATTAAAGTCATTGTAGAAGAGCTTCTGCTGTGGATCCGCATACTTTCTTGCATAGGAAAAAGCCTTTTCCACATAGTCCGCTCCGATAATCTGATACCAGTAGTTTCCTTCCGCAAGCATCTGTCCTTCTTCCGGCGAATTGGCATCGATAGCTTCATTTACCACATCCCAGCAGGTGATAAGCCCCGGATAATTGCTGTTAAAATATGTCATTACCTGACAGATATAGTTTTCCATTCGCTTAAGCATGACATCCCTGGATACCAAAGGCGCGTCCGGTGCGTCGCTGAATCCTTCTGTAAAAAGCCATTTCGGCGTCTGCTTATACCAGACCAGCGTATGGCCCCGAAGTTTCATCCCGTTTTCTTCTGCAAACTCAAGAAGCGGAATTGCTTCTGTCACTTCTATAACAGGGTATTCTTCTTCCCCTCTCGCCACAGTCTTCTGATGGTTCAAAAGAGCTGCGGGCTTCATAGCATTTTCACAAGTCATGTAAGAAAACTGTTCCTGAATCAGCGTTCTTTCCTTTTCGCCGTTAAGCGTTCTCGGCTCAAGCGCCACTCCTATGGAAAAATTGTCAGCGTATAGCTCCCACATCCGGTAAAGAATTCCGGTTTCTTTATATTGTTCGTAGAAATTCCGTTCTCCTTCCTCCGGCATCGTTACGCTTACTTCCAGGAGTTTACAGAATCGCTGAATCATTGCCGCGCACTCAGCGCGGTTTGCCGTTCCCTGCGGATTCAGCCGTCCCCGGTCTCCTGTAATAATCCGGCTTGCTGCCGCCCACGCCATCGCATCCTTTGCATAACCGCTTACCTTTCCTTCATCCGGGAAATCTGACAGTTCTGCCCGGCCGGAAACATCCATCTCTTTACTCTTTGCATAGCGGTAGAGTATCACGGCCAGCTCTTCACGGGAAATATTTTTCCCCGGCTCAAAAAGCCCTGTATCCGTATATCCGGTGATAATCTTGTTTTCATTCGCCCATATAACAGCTTCCGAATAGAACTCTCCCTGCGGCACATCCGAGAATTTTTCCTTATATACCACATCCGGGGTATTTTCCATTCTGTAAATGATGGTTGCAACATGTGCTCTTTTCAGTTCCGTTGCCGGTTCAAACATCGTCTGTGTCATACCGGTCATAATTCCCTGCGAACTCACGTAATTCACAACCTCATAATACCAGTCGTCTTCTGTTACATCCTGAAATTTTATTCCCCCCTGCTCTTCCGATGCATAAACCGGGAAATCTATAAGTCCCGCGGCTGCCGGGACAGTCAGCGTCACCGCCATCAGCACCGCCGCGCATCTCTTAAATATTCTTATCTTCAAATTTTCTAATCTCCTTTTTACGCTTTTTTTGTATACCAATCCCTCCCACAGAAAGGATTCCAATTGTTAATGCACAGACAGACACCTGCTTCCATGGAATCTTCTTTACCGTCTCAATGTAAGTCTGACCCAGATTCTTGATCCAAACCGGTCCTGATTCTTTCTTTTCTTTATCAGGCTGCGCGGCAGGCTGCATATCCGACTTTAATTCCACATCATCGATTAAAAAGGCAAGCTCCGGATCCGTCGCTTCAAAATAAAGGACAATTTTTCCGGTCTTTTCCCTCACCAAATATTCTCCTGTAACCTGGGTCCATTCGCCTTTCTTTATATCGGAACCCGCCGCAATCCAGTGATAGGAAATCTCGCCAGCCGCATCCTCTTCCTGTATGCAAAACCGAATCTCCTGCGGTTCGCTCTTCTCATGTTTTGTCCAGAAGGAAACATGCAAGTATTTTCCCTGCAGACCGGCGTCGGTAAAGTCCCTCTCTACTCCATGCCAGCTCAATGTTCTTCCGCTTACGGAAAGTGCTTTACTGCCGCCGTGTGCCTGGCTGGAAATTGCAGCTTTCCCCTCACCACGGTTATCAAAAAACGGGCTGCCATCTTCAAAATCAATCGTCAGAACAGAGAAAGGCGCTACACTGCTTCTCTTCTGTTCCGCCGCCGCGGATGCGCCGCCGTCTGTATTGCTGCCGTCCGGCGCTTCTGATTCCTCAATCCACTGCGTCGTCTGCAGATTCACGTCATCAATTACAAAAGACGCAGAAGAATCAGAACTTTCAAAGTAAATCATCGGGCAAACGGTCTGCGGCTGTATATTCACACCGCCTTCCAGGGAAATCCAATTACCGGGAAGGGTTTCTCCGCCCGCAATCCTTGTATAACTCACATTTCCTTCTGCATCCGTCTCCTGCAGTGTCAGATAAATATCTGCTATACGGGAAGAGGTGTTCTTAACCCAGAAGGATGACCGAAGTCCTTTTCCTTCCAGCGATGCCTGCGAAAGATCTTTCTCCACTCCGTGCCAATTCTGTGTCCTTCCGGTTACGGCAAGTGCTTTCTCTCCCCGGAAAGCATCCGGCACAACTTCTCCCTTTGCATCACCTCTGTCCGTAAACCAAGGGTTCCCATCTTCAAAATCAATCAGAAGATTTTCAAACGGAGTAACCGGATCTGATGGGGTAACCGGATCCAGCGGCTGAACCGGATTTGCTGCCTTCCCGGCTGCCAGGCTCACACAATCTACAATAAAAGGATCCGTTCCTTCCACTTCTATATAAACTGCCGCGGATGCGACTCCCTGTCCAATCGTATATCCATTCTCACAGGAAAGACTGACCCAGCTTCCCGCTTCCGCTTCCACCCACGCAAGCGTCTGGTATTCCTGCGTTCCATCCTCTTTTGTCAGCCGCAGCGTAATCGCAGCGCGGCGCTGCTTTTCTGACAGATTCTTAACCAACGCCGCTGCAGAAACGGAAGTTCCGGAAAGCGTCTCTCCCTTTTCTAAAAACGCAGACACATCTTTTAACGGTCCTTCATAGCTCTCTGAGCGATTACTTACGAGAAGTCCCGCGCTTCCCTGATATCCTTCGCTCCGGGTAATCTGAAGTTCCGGATTACCCATCTTATCAAAATAAATCTGCCCATCTTCAAAATCAATTGTTCTTCCACCGGGCTCCCCGATATCAACTTCCGGTTCCTCTACTTTTTCCTCCGTCTCTATCGTGATTTCCACCTGGTCAATACTAAAAGAAACTCCCACTTCCTTCGTTTCAAAATAAAGAACCGGAATCCGTGTATTCGAAGCCACCGTAATTGTGCCCGACAGTTGTTTCCATTCTCCCGGAGCTATTACCACATCCCCTTGTATCCAACTATAAGCGGTTGTCCCGTCTGTCTTTTCCTCCTGAAGCGTCATATGAGAGGTAATCTCATAGGCCTCATTATTCCTGACATAAGCGGAAACCTTCAATACATCATTTCCGGAAACCAGGTCCGACAGATCCTTCTGCGCTCCGTTCCAGCTTTCTGTGCCTCCGCTTACCGACAAATAATTTCCTGACCAGGCGTTCTCATCTGTCACAACCGCCACCGCCGCTCCGCGGCCGGTAAAACCGCCGTCTCCATCTTCAAAGTCCACCGTAATCGCTTTCGTCTGCGCTGTGGCAGGCATAACCGGCACTTCCGCCGTTCCCAGAAGAATCGCCACAAAAAGGATCCGGGCAAGCTTTTTCTGCCATTTCTGATATCCGGCTGTTCTCATGACTCATCCTCCTTTTCTGAAACCTTTATCGAAACATCATCCAGAATAAAAGACGCTGATGCATCCCTGGACTCAAAATACAGTACGGGCCGCACGGTATCCACACTCACCGGAAGGCTTCCCTTCATCTCAACCCATTCTCCCGCCGCTACTTCTTCCGTCTGTGCCACTGCGCCAAAAACAACCTCTCCGGACAATTTTTCCTCTGCCAGTGTAATCGCAAAGGCTGCGGGGCTGTCTGAATTATTTTTCAACCGACAGCTTACCTCTATGGTTTTTCCCTCTATCTGTACTCCATAGAAATCCTTCTCTACCCCATGCCAGCTCTCCGTGCGTCCATCCACCGCCAGCGCTTTCTCGCCGCTGTAAGCATCCGCCGTAATCGTTCCGGTTCCATTTCCCCGGTTCGAGAAATAAGTTTCTCCATCTTCGAAATCCAGAAAAATATCTGAAAACGGTTCCACATCCGAATCGTTCTCTCTGTATCCGATTTTTGCAGTACTGCCGTCGTCCACTGTCACCCGGATATTGTCCAGCATAAAGTCTTCGGTCCCATCCGCCTCAAAATTAAGCTGCGGCGATGAAGCGTCTGCGTATACCGGAATCTTTCCCTCCACATATACCCATCTGCCGGAGGGTACCGGTTCTGTCCAGACACTTTCCGGCCACTCAACGATGTCCGAATCCGGTCTCTGTATCTGGAGCGTACAGCCAATGGCAATCTCTTCTTCTGCTTTATGGCGAGTCCAGAAAGATACGTACAGCCATTTTCCAATAACATCCTGATCCTCCAGCATCAGAAATACGCCGTCTCTCTCGTCTTTCCTTTCACCAACCCGAAAACAATTGTCACTGTTATGACCTTCCTCCTGCCAGAACAGGCGGCCTCCCCCACAAGAACCAAAATACAGCGTCTGGCTCTTATCTTCTGCATCATAATCATAGAGTACTCGGGTACCCTCTTCTAATTTTTCTGAAATTTCCCCAGAAGGATGAAATTCGGTTTCACTGTAATTTCCGCCGCAGCCTGTCAGCAATAACACAATACTGATAACGGCAGCCTTGCAGACCAGCGGCAGGTATCCGTCTCTCATATGTCCCTCCTTTTTGCGAAGCTTCATCCATCTTATCTCTAGTTTATCCGAAGCTTCGCCCTCTGTAATTATACAAGATATAGTTATCACTCAAAAAAATAAACAATTTTACTATTTCCGATAATCAGAAGGAAGACTTCCCCTCTGTTTCACGAAATACTTTAAAAAGGTAATATAATTTACATAGCCGACGCGCACAGCGATTTCCTGCCATGACAATTCCGTCCTATCCGCAAGGCGACCCGCTTCTTCAATTCTGATTCTCTGCAGATAATCATTC
>ERZ1673697.3781-NODE-3781-length-10601-cov-4.223876_pt1 | contig 10601 bp, 6 predicted proteins | sample MGYA00580227_ERZ1673697 | MGnify/ENA primary metagenome ERZ1673697 (study PRJEB41218, sample SAMN15661759) | gut metagenome | host: Homo sapiens | place: Canada: London | collected 2015-08-20/2019-03-30 | study: EMG produced TPA metagenomics assembly of...
GACATGGAGAAGTCCATCGACTCGATCACTGATTATATAAGCAATCACTCCATTGAAGAGCTTAAAGAAAAAATACAAAAGCTCAATATGGATAGAAATATTCTTATAGAAAGACTTAATGAAACAAGAAAGAAAATTTTTGGCATAAAATCATCTGAGCTAAAGAGTATTAATATAGGTGAAGAAGTCTTCAGCCCAATAGACGCGGCAAGATTTTTGCATGATCACGACGGCCTAAACAAGATACCGGGCGAGGTAAAGCTATATGAGGCGCTGCCTATATCAAAGGGCGACATAGACTTTTTATACTACTCAAACGAGGCACTTACTAGAGAGGACGAAAAGGAATTAAACATAGGATTGCCTGATCCAAACACTATACTTAATCCAGAAGATCTTGAAAAGACTATAGATGCGATGGATGCAGCACTTCTTAGAGCAAAGACACTTAAGGAAGAGATCAGAAGAAATATCACTTTAAAGGAAAGAGTCTACCTTGATCAAAATGCACTTTATAATGGCAAGGCCGATGAAGATTTTAGTGATATCTACGAGAAGATTGATTATATCAATAGTCTTGACGAGCTGGAAGATTGGCAGATAAAAGTCATTGTTAGCGCCAAGGCAGGAAATGCTGACAAAAAGAGCTATATTAGGCTAACAGAGCTAATCACAGAGCTTGATGACTACTACGATAGAAACGTTGAGCACCTAAGAGGCAAGAGACTTATCTACCCAGCTGATATGAATCAAAAAGAGCTAAGACAGTCACTTGAAGAGATGAGATCAAGACTTGTTGATGGCAAAAAAATTAAGGGTATATCTGCGATGTTTAAAAACTCGTGGAAGAAAGTACTTACAAGCGTGAGCATCAACGGCCAAGGCCTAGTAACTGTCGAGGATATGGATGACGCCATAGTCAACATCAATCTAGATATCAAGATAGCTGAGCTAAAAGCCTTATTCGACGAGCTTATTTATAAGACAAATGATGATTTTGATAGAGAAAAGCTAATTGAAAATAAAGAACTATTAAGCTATTTACCACTAATCACAAAGCTAATGAAGTTCTACGACGAGAACGTTCAGTCCTTATTTAAGCTAATGCAAGACAAGGGCATCAACGTCAACAGTATCTTTGTCAACAATAAAGTTCTTTCACCGCACGATTCATTTATTAAAGAGATGAAGCTGATTAAAAACGATTTAAGAAAGTACATTGAACTCGCTGACGAATATGATTTAAAATACATTCCTGCTAAGGCGAAGCTTGATGATACACTTGATAAATTAAAAGTAGACGAGGACAATAAATCTGATTTACTCTTATTAATGAATACTGCGATTGAGACTAAGTACTACGACAGCTATAGAGATAGTTTTGAAAATCTTAAAAAGACTTATGAAAAGATTAAGATACTAAAGAAGAGAAACGAGCTTCTTGATGAATTGGCAGCTGTAGCACCTACTTGGAAAGAGTTTATATATAACCGCTTCGATATACATGGACTTAAAGATGCACCTGAAAATATCGAAGAGAACTGGTATTACAAGCAATTTGATGGTATCATCTCAAAGATAAATAGAACGCCTTATGAAAAGTATCAAAAGATGATGACTTGGTACAAGAAGCAGCTTTATGATATAACGAAAGAACTCGCTTCAAACATGGCATGGCACTCATTTACGCTTAAGATCAAGGATGATATAGAGAAAAAGCAAGCCCTACAAGGCTGGCAGCTAACTATGAAGAAGATTGGTAAAGGCACTGGCAAGCAAGCGATTGGCCTAAAGAAAGAGGCTAAAGAACTTATGAAGAAGTGCCAAAGAGCCGTTCCTGCTTGGATCATGACCATTGACAAGGCGCTTGAAAGTCTTGACTATAATCAAAAATTTGACTATCTAATCATAGACGAAGCATCTCAAGCGGACATATCGGCCATACCTATACTTCAATTAGCAAAAAAGGCTATCATAGTCGGTGACGATGAGCAAGTAAGCCCACAAGCGGTAGGTATAGACCAAGACAAGCAAAGAAATCTTATAGATATGTATATTAAAGACAAGGTGGCCAACAGCCATTTATATGATTTAAACTCATCCTTGTATGACATACTTAAGACAAGCTTCCCAGTCTTAACGCTTAAGGAGCACTTTAGAAGCGTTCCAATGATAGCTGCTTACTCAAACTTTATTTCTTACGATGGCATAATAAAGCCACTAAGAGAGTCATCATCGACAAAAGTTCAACCTGCGCTTAAATTAGTAAAGGTCGATGGCATAAGAGATGATGATAGAGTGAACGAGGCAGAAGCAAATTACATTGCAGATGAAATCGTTAGGATAAAGGACGAGCCTGATTATGAAGGCAAGACTATCGGCGTAATATCGCTTGCGAGCGAAGATCAAGCTAAATTTATAGATAAGCTTCTTATAGAAAAGCTAAGCCTACAAGATTATGACAGACTAAACATCTTATGCGGCAGACCAGCGGCCTTCCAAGGCGATGAAAGAGACATCATCTTCTTAACAACTGTCGATTCGAACGACAAGGACGAAGCGATGAAGGTCTTAAACGAAGGCGCTTACGATGTGAACAAGAAAAAATACAACGTAGCCGTATCAAGGGCCAAGGACCAAGTAGTTTTAGTCACTTCGCTTGACTACAAGAAGGACCTAAAGCTAGGTGACATTAGAAGAACGCTTATTGAGTTCTTTATAAACCCAGAGGATAAGATGGTCTTTGACAAGAGAAATAGATATGAGCTGTCGTCATTTGAAGAAGACATTAAGAAAGAGCTTGAAGCAAGGGGCGTCGAAGTAAAAACGAATGTCGAAGCAGGTCTATATAACATAGCCTTACTCGCTATTAAAGACGATAAGAAATTTATAGTAGAAGCAGAAGGATCAGAATTTGATATAGATGACGAAACAATCATCGACCAAATTGAAAAGAGAGATATTTTGGAAAGAGTTGGCTGGAACTTTGTCAGCATCAGAAGTACAAAGTATTACTACGATCCATCAAAGGCGATAGATGATTTACTTAACGATATGAAGTAGAAGGTGATTTTTTGGATACACTTAGAGAAGCAGGCATACTTTTACCTATAAGTATATTAAAGAGCAAATATAAGCACGGCACATTCAAAGACGCCATGAAGGCGGTTGATTTTTTAAACAAAGCAGGTCAAAAGATTTGGCATATAGAGCCTATCATGTATATGGACGGAGATTTAAGAAGCAATAAAAACATATCTCAGTTCGCACTTGACCCAATATACGCAGATTTAGATGAGTTCATCAACATGGGTCTACTTAGCACGGCCGAGATATTTAAGCTTGATGAAGAAGCTGAGAAAAAATTCGAAGCGCATGACAAAGATCTAATCAAGGCTGAAAAGATAAAAGCACTGCGCCTTGTATATAAAAGAGCTTACCAAGACTTCACGAAAGAGGACATATACCAAGACTTCATCAATGAAAATCAATATTGGCTAAAAGATTTCTCCCTTTTCATGACTATATATAATAAGAAGAAAGTTTTTGAAGAATTTTCTGATGAAGAGATAAATATCGTCATTTACAAGGATAATATCGATGAAGAAATCGAAGAAGAAGCGAAATTCCAAGAATTCGTTCAGTTCTTATTGTATAGGCAGTATCTTAAGTTAAAAAATTATGCCAATGGCTTAGGCGTAAAAATTTTGTGCGACGTTCCTTTTTATGCTAATGAAATATCTTCAGAGGCGTGGGCAAAGAAGGATTACTTTGAAGTCGATAAAAAGCTAAGACCACTTAATTATGCTATAAAAGCGTATGAACAAGATAAGGACCTAAATCAAATTGATAAACGATTGGTTTATAGTTTTGATTTTATCGCCTTCGACGGATATGAATATATAAAGGAAAAGTATTCTTACTATGCAAAGCTATTTGATTATATTAGGTTAATCGATATTGAAGACTACGAGACAACAATCAAAGTCGATGCGAAGACCATGGACCTAGATACTATAAGTGCGGATAAAAATCCTATAGAAGAAATTTTTTCTGTATTGAAAGATATTGATGTAGTAAATAAAGTATTTACTGATTATATTAGATGCAATTCGAAAATTATTAGAAAGATAATGAAAGACGATAGGATAATCGAGTCAAGGACTATACAAGACGCCTTTGACGTAAATGCTGATGAGAAGAACTTGCCGCTTAATGTTGACAAAACTTGCTTATACTACAGCTCGGACTTTGATATGAAAGAGCTAAGTAAGTACTTAAACTCATCGAGCGACATGAAGCTAAGGATAGAGGACTACACGATGAAGAAGGACTTCAATAACTATGACATCATCGAAAGGATGTACAGCTCCAACGCTTCTAAGGTTATTATTGCTCTTTGGGACTTAAGGGGAGAGTTGACAAAGAAGACTAAGGAAGTCGATATTAATGAAATAAGCCTTAAGCTTGAAACGATTTTGAAGCAATACATGATACAATTCTCACGATAGACGAAATAAAATATAAGCACATAGACGACCATATGGCTCCGATATATGAATTTATAAGTTCAATATCGGAGCTTTATTATTGATTATTATTCAAAAAACTTGACTTTTATCATCAAAAAGTTTATAATAGTCATTGTAGATACTAATTTTATTTTAAGGAGGAAATTAAAATGAAAAGCAAAAAGTTTTTAGCTTTATTACTTGTATTAGTAATGGCTATAAGCGTACTAGCAAGTTGTAAACCAGCTGACGAGCCAACAGATGCTGACAAACCAGCTGAAACAACAACAGATGAAGGAAAGGATACTCCAGCAGAAAACGAAGAAGAACAATCTGCTGAAATCCCTACAGGTGGAGAACCAGATGCTGATCAATACATCAACACATTTGACGACTCTCACCCAACTACTCTTGACCCTGCAAAAGGAAACGATAGATATGGTAACAGTATATTAGTAAACGTACTTGAACCACTTATCAGAATCCAAGACGTAGAAGGCAAATTAGGTGAAACTGAATATGTTCCAGCAGGAGCTGAAAGCTGGGATATCTCAGAAGACGGTCTTACTTACACATTCCATATCAGACAAGGTAACAAATGGAACGACGGCCAAGAAGTTACTGCAAAAGACTATGAATATGGTATTTTAAGATGTATCGATCCAGATACAGTTTGTCCATATGCTAACATGCTATACAACATCGCAAATGCAGAAGCTGCTAACGCAGGTGATGTAGCATTAGATGAAGTTGGCGTTAAAGCAACAGATGATTACACACTAGAAATCACACTAGCAGCTAAGACACCTTATTTCTTAGACCTAGTTACTCAAAGAGTTTTCTTCCCAGAAAGAAAAGACTTAGTAGAACAATACGGTGACTCTTACTCAACAAGCCCTGAAACTACTCCACAATGTGGACCATTCATTCTAAGCGATTGGGTTATCAACTCAGAACAAAACTTTGTTAAGAATGAAGACTACTGGGATAAAGATAACGTAAAATTAAGTAAATACAAAGTATCTATAATCAAAGACTCAAACACTATCTACAACGCACTTAAAGCAGGTCAAATCGACTTTGCAGGTGTTGGCGACCCTAAGTGGAGAAGCCAATTCTTAGACAACCCTGATTACTATAGCTTCGTAAGAGCTAACCCAGGTACTGACTACTTCATGTACAACTTAACTGAAGATTCTAGAGTTAAGAGCAATAAGATTAGACAAGCTATCTCTATAGCTCTTGATAGACAAGAATTAATCGATACATGCATGAACGGTGTTCCTACACCAGCTTATGACTTTGTACCACCAGCTGTTACTTGCCAAGCTAAAGAATTCAACAAACTTGGTGAAGGTTGGGTATCTAAGTTAATGGAAGAAAATCCAGATCCAAAGGCTCTATTCATCGAAGGTATGAAGGAAGACGGACTTGGAGAAGATCCATCAGCAGTTACATTAAGATTACTTGGTTCAAACACATCTCAAGATGGTAGAAAATCAAGTGAATTTATTCAACAAAACTTAAGCGAAGTTTTAGGTTGCCAAGTTGAAGTAGATAACCAAGAATGGTCACAATTTATCAATATTGTTAATACTGGTAATGATTGGGATATCGCATGGTTAGCTTGGAATGCTGACTTTAACGACCCTGCTAACTTCCTAGAAACTGAATATTCTAAGACAGCTGCTTATCCAGTAGGATATGAAAACGCTGATTTCGACGCTTTAATTGACAAAGCAAGAGAAACTATCGACCCAGACGAAAGATGCCAAATTCTTCATGACGCTGAAAAGATCATCGTTCATGACGATCCAGCTCTAGTACCAGTTGTACACGGTATAGCTCACATCTTCAGAAGATCTTACATCAGAAATGCAAGCTATAACTACTTCTCAACTATGGGTATGTCTAGAATATACACAAGCGGAAGAAAATAGTTAGAAATAACAATTTATAAACTAGAAAAGGGGATTCTTCCCCTTTTCTTAGCTTATAAGAAGAAATTAGGAGGATAATATGATAAAGTATATCGTAAAAAGAGTTGTTTATTTATTTATTACTCTTTTTATAATCACTACAGCAACATTTTATCTAATGCATACTATTCCTGGAGACCCTTTGACCGTTAGAGTCCAAAAGAACTTACCAGAACAAATCAGAATTAACTTTGAAAAGAAGTATGGCTTGGATAAACCGTTGCATGAACAATACGGCTTGTTCTTAAAGAACTTAGCTCATGGAGACTTCGGTGAATCAATTACATATCCAGGTGTAAAGATTGCGGATAGAATATTTAAGACAGCGCCTATATCAGGTGCATTAGGAGGAACAGCTTTAGTTGTAGGCTTCGTACTAGGCATGACCTTAGGTATCATAGCTGCGTTAAATAGAGGTAAGTGGCCTGACTACTTAGTTATGTTCCTTGCAATTATAGGTATAGTACTACCATCATTCGTATTAGCGACATTACTTCAATATATATTTGCTAATAAACTTAATGTGCTACCAGTATTTGGTTGGGGAACAGTTAAGCACGCTGTGCTTCCTGTTATAGCGCTAAGCTTTGGTACTATAGCAACTTATGCAAGATACATGAGATCTTCAGTACTTGAAGTTATTAACTCAGACTATATCTTAACAGCGAGAGCAAAAGGCGTAAGCGAATTTAACATTATAAGAAAGCATGTGTTTAAAAACGCATTTATTCCATCACTAACTATACTTGGACCACAAATTGGTGGTATCTTTGCAGGTTCCTTCGTTATAGAAAAGATATTCTCTATACCAGGCTTAGGATTCTTCTTAGTATCATCAATCAATGACAGAGACTATCCGATGATCATTTCATCAACAATATTCTTTGCCTTCTTATTTATAGTTGCTACATTAGTTGTAGATATACTATATGTAATCATAGACCCAAGAATCAAGTTATCAGAAGATTAATCAGGAGGTAGACATGGAAGAAAAAGATTTAAAACTTACTCCTGAGATGTTCAAAAGGATACCAAAAGACAATGAAGAAGCAGAACATATTGCTAGACCTTCAATATCTTTTTGGCAAGACGCATGGAGAAGATTAAAAGAGAATAAAGTAGCTATGCTAGCACTTGTTTTGCTAGGCATACTTGTATTTTTAATTATATTTGGACCATACTTCAATAGTTACAGTCCTATAGCGATGTCTTCAAAAACAAAAGACATACTACCTAACTCACAATTCTGGTTTGGTACCGATAGTGCCGGCCGTGACATATTTACAAGAGTTTTCTACGCAGGTAGAACATCACTTGTTATCGGTCTTGCGGGCGCACTTATATCAACAATAGTTGGTTTATTATATGGTGCTATCTCAGGATACGTTGGTGGCGCAGTTGATATTGTAATGATGAGAATCCTAGAAATTCTAGCTTCACTACCATATCTACTAGTAGTAATCGTACTACAAATCAGACTACAATCAAAAAACATAGGTACTCTATTACTTGCCTTAACTATAACAGGTTGGACAGGTACAGCTCGTATAGTACGTGCTGAAGTACTAAGAATAAAGGCTCAAGAATACGTTCTTGCAGCTCGAACACTTGGTGTAAGCTCTTGGAAGATAATTACAAGACACTTAATACCAAATGCAATGCCTATACTTATAGTAGGTATAACATTTGACGTTCCAGGCTTTATATTCTCAGAAGCCTTCCTATCATACTTAGGTATAGGTCTTCAATCACCTGCAACATCTTGGGGTATTATGTGTTCTGAAGCGACAAGTACCTTCATGTACTTGCCACATCAAATGTTCTTCCCATCACTAATGATAGCTATAACAATGTTATGCTTCACACTATTAGGCGATGGACTTAGAGACGCACTTGATCCAAAACTAAGAAAGTAGGAGGCTAATGATGGAAAACAATAGAGAAAAACTATTAGATGTTAAAAATCTTAACGTTTCTTTCCATACTTACGCTGGTGAAGTAAAGGCAGTTAGAGGTTTAGACTTCCACCTTTATCCAGGTGAAACATTGGCTTTCGTAGGTGAAAGTGGATGCGGAAAGAGCGTTACAGCAAAATCACTAATGAGACTACTTCCAAAGGACAGTAGTGAAATAAAGAAAGAATCACAAATTACATTTAACGGTAAGGATGTCTTAGCTATGAACTCCAAGGAATTAACAGACCTTAGAGGTAATGATATATCTATGATATTCCAAGACCCAATGACTTCATTGAACCCAACTATGCGTATAGGGGACCAAATCAAAGAAGCATTAAAGATACACAGACAATTAAGCGGCGCTGAAGCTGACAAGGTTGCTGTTGATTTACTAGAACTAGTTCAAATACCAGAAGCAAAGAACAGACTTAAATCATATCCACACGAATTATCAGGCGGTATGAGACAAAGAGTTATGATTGCGATTGCGCTTTCATGTAATCCAAAGCTTCTTTTAGCTGACGAGCCAACAACAGCACTTGACGTAACTATTCAAGCACAAATACTTGACTTATTACAAGACCTTAAGAACAGATTAAACACAGCCATCATACTTGTAACTCATGACCTTGGCGTTGTTGCTAACTTTGCTGAGAGAATTCAAGTTATGTATGCAGGTGATATAGTTGAAGAAGGAACCACAGATGAAATCTTCTACAATGCTAGACACCCATACACATGGGCTCTACTTAACTCTATTCCAAAGGTTCACGCAAAAGACGTTGAGCTTAGAGCTTTAGGCGGTACACCACCAGACCTATTATTACCATTACCAGGATGCCCATTTGCAGCTAGATGCTCTAGAGCGATGGAAATCTGTAAAAAGGTACACCCTCCTAAGACTGAACTATCTCCTACACACCACAACTGGTGCTGGCTAGAAAATGAATTAGCTGGAGATATTGACTGGGATGCAATGAGAGGAGGAGCATATTAATGGCTAAATTTACTGAAAAACTTATAGAAGTTAAAAACTTAAGTAAACACTTCAATGTTGGCAAGGGTAAAACTCTTAAAGCTGTTGATAATGTTAGCTTTGACATCTACAAGGGCGAAACATTCGGCGTTGTAGGTGAATCTGGTTGCGGTAAGACAACTTGTGGTAGAACAGTTCTTGGTATGTACAGAGCTACTAAAGGACAAGCTTTATTTAACGGTAAAGACATTCACTCACTTAGAGGTAAGGAAGCTATTGACTTCAAGAAGAATGCTCAATACATCTTCCAAGACCCATATGCATCACTTGACCCAAGAATCACAGTTGGTGACATCATTGCTGAAGGTATGGATGTTCACTTCAACTATAGTCATGAAGAAAGACAAGCTAAGATAAATGAATTACTTGACAAGGTAGGTCTAAACAAGGAGCACGCTCTTAGATACCCACATGAGCTTTCAGGTGGACAAAGACAAAGAGTTGGTATAGCAAGATCACTTGCTGTAGAACCATCATTCATTGTCTGCGACGAACCTATCTCAGCTCTAGACGTATCTATTCAAGCGCAAATCGTTAATCTACTAAACAAGCTTCAAGACGAACTTGGCTTAACATACATGTTTATCTCACACGACTTATCCATGGTTAAGCACATTTCTGACAGAATCGCAGTAATGTATCTTGGATCAATCGTTGAACTTGCAGAAAGCTCACAAATTTATGAAGCATCACTTCATCCATATACACAAGCTTTGATGAGTGCTATACCAGTACCAGACCCACATGCAGGATCAGCAAAGAACAGAATAAAGCTTGAAGGAGAAGTGCCTTCACCAATCAACACTCCACCAGGATGTAAATTTGTTAACAGATGTAGATATGCTATGGACATCTGCCACAAAGTTGAACCTGAACTTAAGTAGTTAAAACCTGAACACTTCTGCGCATGCCACTTGTATGACAATGGCTTGATAGACTTAAAAGATGCAAAGGTAACACAAGATTTAGGAAACAAATAATTAAATAAAGAATATGATTAAAGGGGGAAGAGATTTTCTTTCCCCTTTAAAATATTAGGAGCCTAAGAAATGAAAAATAAAAAATTAATAAAAATATTATTTTATATCTATATTGCTTTTTTGATTCTCTTTGTCGT
>ERZ1673697.3787-NODE-3787-length-10585-cov-4.512156_pt1 | contig 10585 bp, 11 predicted proteins | sample MGYA00580227_ERZ1673697 | MGnify/ENA primary metagenome ERZ1673697 (study PRJEB41218, sample SAMN15661759) | gut metagenome | host: Homo sapiens | place: Canada: London | collected 2015-08-20/2019-03-30 | study: EMG produced TPA metagenomics assembly of...
TGCAAAGGAAGGCTGCTTGCAGCAGCCGCACATCGGCGCCGCAAAGCGGAGCAAGGTCTGCATTTCATTTCGGTCGGTGCTAAGCGGACATCTGCAAGATGTCCAGCACCCCTCAAGGATTGAGGAATATAGGGAGTTCAAGGCAGACTTGTCCGCTTTGTTTTTCAGTATGTAAGGTGAGTTGCCAATGGCAGGTCATCTGCAAGAAAGAAGGTGAGAAATATGAGACAAATATTTATGGCTATAAACGGTATTGTAGGCGGTATCATCGCCGCCTGCTTCGGCGGCTGGGATACGGTACTGCAGACGCTGATGTTATTTATGATAATTGACTGGGTTACCGGAGGAATTCTTCTTCCGGCGGTATTTAAGAAAAGTCCGAAGTCAGAAAATGGTGCGTTGGAGAGCCATGCGGGGTGGAAGGGGCTATGCAGAAAATCTATGATGCTGCTCTGTGTGCTGATAGCAGTCCGGCTGGATCTGTTGATGGGGACAGGCTATTTGAGGGATGCGGTGTGCATTGGGTTTATTGCAAATGAAGCCCTGTCTATTGTAGAAAATGCAGGACTTATGGGTGTGCCGCTGCCGGGCAGTTTGAAAAAAGCGGTGGATGTACTGCAGAATAAAAGTATGAATATGAACGGAAATTGTGAAAGAAAAGAGGTGAGAGAGAATGAATAAAACAGAAAATGCGGCAGCATTTATGACAAGGATAGCAAATGACGCTTCTCATGGATATGATCAGCTTTACCGATGGGGTGAAAAGGGGGACTATGATTGTAGTTCGCTGGTGATTACTTCCTGGCAGAATGCCGGGGTTCCGGTGAAAACTGGAGGGGCTTCTTATACGGGGAATATGTACAGAACATTTTTAAGCAAGGGATTTACGGATGTGACAAAAACCTGCAATCTTGCGACGGGCAGTGGCATGAAACGGGGAGATGTCCTGTTGAATCATGTACACCACACGGCAATGTATCTTGGAGATGGAAAGATTGCACAAGCATCTATGAATGAAAAGGGAACGGTTACAGGAGGGCAGCCGGGCGACCAGAAGCAGCTTTGGGGACAGAAGGGAGAGATTAATATTTGCGGATATTATAATTATCCTTGGGATTGTGTGCTGAGATATAAGGAAAACCTGGTGGGTGCGGACGAGGAGGCCCATACGGGTAAGGGTGGATCCCTTGTGATCGACGGCTCCTTTGGTCCTGCGACTGTAAGACGTACCCAGCAATTCCTTCATACAACACAGGACGGAAGAATCAGTAACCAGCCTTTGGAGAACAAGAAATATCTGCGTGCGGCAGATACAGGCTGCTGGGAATTTAAGATAAATGGCTATCGGGCAGGTTCCGAGGCAGTCCGGGGAATGCAGAAGCTGTTTGGGGCGAAGACTGACGGCTGGTTCGGAAAGAAATCGATTCTGTGTATGCAGGGATTTTTAGGGATAACGCAGGATGGTTCCATGGGGTCTGAGACAGTGAAAGTGTGGCAGAGGTATTTGAATAAGATGGAGGCTTAGGATGATAGGCCAATAATTACTGGAACGACAATCTGTTCTCCGTGTCACTGGGAAATGCTACTTACTATTACCTTTACAATATCCAGGGAGATTATAATTGGTTTGATTGACAGTGAAGGGACACTGGTAGTAAGCTATCAGTATGATACCTGGGGATCCAGTGTCCAAGACGGAAAAAACATAGATAGTATTTTTATCAGGGAGTGAATAAAGTGCATATATGGTATTTAGAAAACTGGAAAGAATGGATCGATTTAACTAAAGATAGTCATAGAAGTGGGTTACGGATGCGGTTTGACGCAGAAGTAGATATTCAAATAAAAGAAGTGTGCAAAAATTTTGCAAAATGGTTAAGAAAGGAATTCTTTTTTCCTATTAGAGTTTATGTATATATAAAAGCACTTTATCGAATTAAAGCAAGAGATGGGGAGTTTGTTGTGGGGACTTTTCTTTGGCCGGCGGATTATGATACGGAACCGCATATAAGAATTGCGGCAGGTGATTATCAGGAATTAAAGAAAAAAAGAGGAGAAGAAGAGGCGATGTGGGCAATATTGGAAAGTATTGCCCATGAATTAACACACTATTTTCAGTATGTTAATGGTATTTCTTTGACGAAAATGGGGGAAGAAAGACAGGCCACAATGTATTCGGATTATATATTAAGTGATTATGATGAATATTTAGAAAAGGGAAAAGTGGTAAAAAGTAAAAAAGATATTTGGAAAAGTTATAGATGGGAAGAAAATATTAATTTTGAAAAAAGAAGCTCAAAGATGGGAATGCAGTTAAAATTTGATTCTGAAATAGATAGTGAAGTACGTAAAGTCTGCAAGGCATTTGCTGCATTTTTACGGAAGGAGTACTTTTTTCCGATAAGACTTCAGGTTTGTGTAAAGAAGACTTCAGAAATTATTGATGCGGATGGAAACAAAGTAATCAGCACATTACAGAAAAATGAAGACGATTATACTATTCAACCGCGTATATTTGTGGCAGTAGGAAAATATGCAAAATTTTGTAGTAAATGGGGCAGAGAAGAAGCTTTGAAAAATATTTTGATTACAATAGGGCGTGAGTTGACTTATTATTTTCAATGGATTAATGCTGTTGAGCTGACTCCGGTTGGTAAAAAGAGACAGGCAACCAGGTATGCAAGGAAAGTTGTAAATGAGTTTATTGAAGCCGATAAGCAAAAAAGCCGAGAAACCAGCCTAGACCGCACCACCCAAGTAAAAGAGGACACAGAAAATATTGATATGAAAGGGAGTAAGTTGTTTTGAGAAGGTTATGGGAATGTAAAGATTGGAGTGCTTTTTTAGATACTGATTGCAGAAAAGGAATAAGATTACGTTTTGATAAAGCAGTGGATAAAGAAGTAAGGCGGGCTTGTAAAGAATATGTTTTCTGGCTCAGAACACAATATGATTTCCCGATGCGGGTACCAATTTACTTTAAAGCATCAAAACAAGTGATTACGTCAACAGGAGAAAAAGGTTCAGCTCTTTTTTTCGGACCTTATGATAAATCTATAGAGCCATATATAAAAGTTTCGGTGGGGGATTATTAGGAGTCATTGGAGAGAGTCGGAAAAGATAATGCGTTGGCTGGAATCTTACATTCAATTACCCATGAACTTTCACATTACTATCAGTGGATCAAAGATTATGATATAGATATAGAAAAGAGTGAACGTCAGGCAAAATATTATGCGACAGTAATTGTTGAGGATTATGCAGAAACACGAGAGCATCCATAGAAAGAGTTGTCATTAAGCTAATCCTGTTTTGTATCCCTATAACCAGGCGCAGCAATTGGAGGAACAGTCGGAGCCGTTATAGGCGGTGGTTCTGGGTATGCAAAATACAAGGATTTTGGAATAGAAAAGGTTCACATCCGGTTGCTCGTCGGAAATCAGCAATACATTTATGGTTAAAGAAAAATTGGTAGTAGAATGCAAGAAGGTTGGTGGCAAATGGAGATTAGAGAAAAACAAAATCTCAGGTGGAGATATCAGCATATTTGGAGTATTATTGGCTCTATGATAGGAGGTATATTAATTGATTTTTCGCACTATTATTTAGGAGGGATGATAGCAATCTGTCTTTGGGTATTGCCTATGTTGGACGGAATGTATGGAGATTTAGATACGGAGTTATATTTATATTCTTCTGGAGAATTAACGGAGTTAAAATATTATCCATCCATTTATTTAAAGCTGTATGGAAGTAAAAAAATTCCTGGAAAGATAAAAAGGTTGACTCACATTTTTTTGGCATTTCCGATATTATATACGATTATATCAATATGCCTATGGTTTATAGGTGCAAAAAAAGAATATATGATGATTTTGGCGTTTGGTTTTGTAATAATTATAGTGTTGCTGGATATTGCTTATGGAATAGAAAAGATAAAATTACGTTTTTATTATCGATTTCGATGTATAACTAAACATAATTTCAAATATCTTATATTGGGAATTATCTGGCCGCCATCAAATCGCAAATGGCCTTTATCCAGAAAATTGGGGAATTGTATGGTTATGACAGTAGATATACATAAAAGAAAAAAATATGCCACTATTAAGATGCAGAAGACAGGGGAAGTATATGAAAAAGTTTTACTGGCCAAAGAGGTTGATATACATAGAAATACTACTTACAAATTATATGAAATTTGTTATGTAAAGTATATTATGTAGAATTATATAGCCTTATTAGAGGGAGCAAGTTATATATAAAAAAGATTATTGATTAAAGGATGGTTACAATGCCTTCATATCGGGTTATGGATTTATGTGGCAATAAAAAAGCATCAGGAGAAAAGAAAAAATTCTGAATAGGAAGCGAAAAGAGCGAATGTACTTTGAGACAAATATTTATGGTAATAAGTCTTTTTTGTAGTATAATGTGACTATTGATAAAATACTAGGAGGAGTTAGGTATGTTAGGCACATATATTGAAAATGTAAGGAAATGCGTGCCGCTTGTGCACAATATTACGAATTATGTTACGGTGAATGATGTGGCAAATGTATTACTGGCCTGTGGCGGAAGCCCGATTATGTCGGATGAGCCGGAGGATGTGGCTGAGATTACTGCTATCTGTGGTGGATTGAATATTAATATCGGGACGTTGAATAAGAGAAGTATTGAGAGCATGTTTACGGCCGGAAAGAAAGCGAATGCTCTGAATCACAGAGTTCTGCTGGATCCGGTGGGTGCGGGAGCCAGTACACTGCGGACGGATACAGCGTTGAAATTAATGAAGGAAGTGAAATTTGATGTTATCCGTGGAAATATCTCTGAGATTAAGACGCTTGCCCGGGGAAGCGGAACCACAAAGGGCGTGGATGCGGATGTAGCTGATGCTGTGACAGAGGAAAATCTGGAAGATGCAGTGCGGTTTGCTAAGAGATTTGCGGAAAAATCAGGGAGTGTTGCTGCTATTACAGGTGCGATTGATCTTGTGGCTGACAGTGAAAGGTGCTATGTTATCCGCAATGGGCGCCCGGAGATGGGGAAGATTACAGGTACGGGATGTCAATTGTCCGGCATGATGACAGCGTTTCTTGTGGCGAATCCAGATCATATGCTGGAAGCTGCTGCCGCTGCTATCTGCACCATGGGGCTTGCGGGAGAAATTGGATTTAGCCGGATGCAGGAAGGGGATGGAAATTCCACATACCGTAATCGGATTATTGATGCGATTTATAATATGGATAAAGATACATTAGATAAAGGAGCAAATTATGAGGTGCGATAAGAAGGATTTACTGCTATATGCGGTGACAGACAGAAGCTGGCTTGGAGGGGAGACTCTGTACAGTCAGGTGGAAAAAGCGCTGAAGGGCGGAGCCACATTTGTTCAGCTTAGGGAAAAAGAGTTGGATGAAGGACGGTTTCTAAACGAGGCACGGGAAATAAAAGAACTATGCAGGAAATATCAGGTGCCTTTTGTAATTAATGACAGTGTGGAGATTGCGCTGGCAGTGGATGCAGATGGAGTTCATGTAGGGCAAAGTGATATGGAGGCAGGAGATGTAAGGGCAAAGCTTGGACCGGATAAGATTATTGGCGTGTCTGCCCAGACAGTGGAACAGGCGGTGCTTGCTGAGAAGCGGGGAGCGGATTACTTGGGTGTGGGAGCTGTTTTCCCTACTGATTCTAAGGCAGACGCCAGGGAAGTAGATCATAAGATTTTGCGGGCTATCTGTGAGGCGGTGCATATTCCGGTTATTGCCATTGGCGGAATCAGTAAGGAAAATGTGATGGAGCTTGCGGGAAGCGGAGTATGCGGCATTGCTGTTATCAGCGCCATTTTTGCTCAGAAAGATATCGAAGCGGCTGCGGCACAGTTGAGAGAATCCACAGAGAAGATGGTGGAGGTATAAGAAAGATATGATAAAAGGAGCTATCTTTGATGTGGACGGTACACTCTTAGATTCTATGTTTATTTGGAAAGATGTAGGAATTCGCTATGTAAGAAGCCGGGGAATAGAGCCGGAAGCGAATCTGAGTGAGGTTTTGTTTCCTATGACATTGGAGGAAGGCGCCGCCTATGTGATGCGGCGGTATGGTCTGAAAGAAAGTATAGAACAGATTGTACAGGGCATCCTGGATATGGTAAGAGATTTTTATTACTATGAAGCACAGCTAAAAGACGGGGCGAAAGATTTCCTGCAGGCAATGGATGAAAAAGGGATTCCCATGGTGGTGGCAACTTCCAGTGAACGGGATCAGATTGAACATGCTTTTAAACGGTTGGAGATACTGCACTATTTTAAGAGAATATTTACTTGCACAGAAGTAGGAGTCGGGAAAAGAAAGCCAGTTATTTATAAAGAAGCGGAAAAGTTTCTTGGAATAGAAGCGAAAGAAATTTATGTCTTTGAAGATGTGATACATGCCATACGAACAGCGAAGACAGCAGGATTTCAGACAGTGGGTCTATACGACAGTTCCAGTGAAGCTGTTCAAAAAGAAATAAAGGAGACTGCGGATATTTATCTGGGAAATCTGAAAGATTTTCAGAAATTCTGGACTTACGCGGCGAAAGGAAGAGAGAGATGAAGACAGCATTAACAATTGCGGGAAGTGATTCCAGCGGAGGCGCGGGAATCCAGGCGGATATTAAGACGATGCTTGCAAATGGCGTGTATGCCATGAGTGCGGTTACTGCTTTGACGGCACAGAATACGACGGGAGTGGCAGACATTATGGAAGTGACACCGGAATTTTTAGGAAAGCAGTTGGATAGTATTTTTACGGATATTTATCCCGATGCAGTGAAAATAGGGATGGTAGCATCTGCTCCGTTGATTTGTGTGATTGCAGATAAACTGAAAGAATATAAAGCAGAAAATATTGTGGTGGATCCGGTTATGGTTGCTACCAGCGGTTCAAGGCTGATTGGTAATGAGGCAATCCATACGCTGAAGGAGCGGCTTTTTCCGCTGGCAGCAGTTCTTACGCCGAATATTCCGGAGGCAGAAGTGCTTGCACAGATGGAGATTAAGAAAGAGGAAGATATGATCCGGGCAGCGGAGAACATTAATAAGAACTATGGATGTGCCGTGCTCCTGAAGGGCGGTCATCAGCTAAATGACGCCAACGATCTTCTCTGTCATGACGGTTCTTTTCGGTGGTTTTACGGAAAACGTATTGAAAATCCTAATACGCATGGGACAGGATGTACTCTTTCCAGCGCCATTGCATCCAATCTGGCAAAAGGGTTCTGCCTGGACGTAGCAGTAGAGCGGGCAAAGGCATATATTTCAGGGGCTCTTGAGGCAATGCTGGATCTTGGCAGAGGAAGTGGTCCGATGGATCATGGCTTCGGTCTTCAGGGGGAATTTTTAAGATAACTTTTAAAAAAGGGAAGCTTATGTTATACTGTCATTATACTGTATGTCAGAGCATACGCGGACGAAATTAGAGAAAGAAAAGGAGCTTATCGGTATGGATTTGATTACAATCAGAGAATTATACAAAAACAGAGAAGAATATCTGGATAAGAAGGTGACTGTCGGAGGCTGGGTGCGCAGTATCAGGGATTCCAAAACTTTTGGATTCATTGTGGTGAATGACGGGACATTTTTTGATCCGCTTCAGGTGGTATATCATGACAAGATGGACAATTTTGCTGAGATTTCCAGGTTGAACGTAGGAGCTGCAATTATAGTTACGGGAACACTGGTTGCTACGCCTCAGGCAAAGCAGCCATTTGAGATACAGGCAGATACGGTGGAAGTGGAAGGTGCTTCTGCGCCGGATTATCCTTTGCAGAAGAAACGGCATAGTTTCGAATATCTCAGGACAATTTCTCATTTGAGGCCGAGAACGAATACTTTTCAGGCGGTTTTCCGTGTGCGTTCTCTGACGGCTTATGCAATCCATAAGTTTTTTCAGGAGAGAGGTTTCGTATACGTGCATACACCGCTGATTACCGGAAGTGACTGTGAAGGAGCGGGAGAGATGTTCCGGGTTACTACGTTGGATATGGAGAATCTGCCCAAGAACGAAGATGGAAGTATCGATTATACGCAGGATTTCTTTGGGAAAGAGACGAACCTTACTGTGAGCGGGCAGCTAAACGGCGAGACTTATGCCCAGGCATTCCGCAATATTTACACTTTCGGACCTACTTTCCGCGCGGAGAACTCTAATACGACGAGACATGCGGCGGAGTTCTGGATGATAGAGCCTGAGATGGCATTTGCAGATCTGGATGATGACATGATGCTGGCGGAGGCTATGCTGAAGTATGTGATAGGTTATGTGCTGGAACAGGCGCCGGAGGAAATGAATTTCTTCAATTCTTTTGTGGATAAGGGGCTTTTGGACAGGCTTCATAATGTAGTTTCTTCTGATTTTGCAAGAATAACATATACAGAGGCAATTGAGCTTCTTGAGAAAAATAACGACAAATTTGAGTATAAAGTGTCCTGGGGAGCAGACCTGCAGACAGAGCATGAGCGTTATCTGACGGAAGAGATTTTCAAACGCCCGGTATTTGTAACCGATTATCCGAAGGAAATTAAGGCATTCTATATGAAGATGAATGACGATAACAAAACGGTTGCCGCAGTGGACTGCCTGGTGCCGGGAATCGGAGAGATTATCGGAGGAAGCCAGAGAGAGGATGACTATGATAAGCTGCTGGGACGTATGAAGGAGCTTGGGCTTAAGGAAGAAGATTATGGCTTCTATCTCGACCTTAGAAAGTACGGTTCCACACGCCATTCCGGTTTTGGTCTTGGATTTGAAAGATGCGTCATGTATCTGACCGGAATGGGGAATATCAGAGACGTAATCCCGTTCCCGAGGACTGTGAATAACTGTGAATTATAAGAATGAAAGAGAGTAGTATGAATATATTAGTAGTAGACGATGAGAGAGAGATTGCGGATGTAATCGAACTGTATCTTCAGAATGACCAATATACGGTGTACAAATTTTATACCGGGCAGGATGCACTGGACTGCGTGAAGGAGCGGAAGATAGATCTTGCAATTTTAGATGTTATGCTTCCTGATATAGATGGATTCCAGATTCTTAAGAAAATCAGAGAAAAATATACATTTCCGGTGATTATGCTGACGGCTAAGACAGAATACATTGATAAGATTACGGGTCTTACTATGGGCGCGGACGACTATATTCCCAAGCCTTTTAATCCACTGGAGCTGATTGCAAGAGTGAAGGCGCAGCTGCGCCGGTATACTCAGTATAATGACGGTGGGAAGGAAACAGGTGATGTGATTGATTTCGGCGGATTGTTCCTGAATCGTACTTCCCACGAATGTATTTATAATGAAGTGTCCCTGACGCTGACGCCTATAGAATTTGATATTCTGTGGCTGCTTTGTGAGAATCGGGGAAAGGTCATAAGCTCGGAAGAGCTTTTTGAAAAGGTATGGCATGAACAGTATTATAAAAACAGCAATAATACGGTAATGGTACATATCAGGCACCTGAGAGAGAAGATGAGTATTCCGACCGGCAAGACGGATTTCATCAAAACAGTGTGGGGAGTAGGGTATAAGGTTGAAGAATAATTATCGGAAACTGAAATTTAGTATTCTATTGCAGACAGTGCTGGTGACTGCGCTGACTGTACTTGTTGGCGGCTTTCTTCTGAATTATGTGATTGACGGCATTTATAATGACACCTTTGCAAATGCATTCGTGAAGGTGATGATGGCCTTTCATATGGAAGAACAGACCGCCATTGATTTATATTGGCAATTAATCGGAGATAATAAGATTTTTTTTATGATTTTGGGATTTCTGCTGCTCTTCGCGCTGTTTTTCTATGTGGCGCTTTCTAAGATGACAACCTACCTGGATCAGGTGGGGGATGGAATTGAGAATATTCTGTCTGAGTCAACGGAGCCGATTCATCTGATTACAGAATTGAAGCCGATTGAAATCCGGTTAAATGAAATCAAAGCGACGATTAAGCGTCAGGAGCTGGAGGCGGTGGAAAGTGAGAAGCGCAAAAATGACCTGGTTCTTTTCCTTGCTCATGATCTGAAGACGCCGCTTACTTCTGTGGTAGCATATCTGACGATGCTGGACAGTCATCCCGACATGCCGGTGGAGGAGCGGGCGAAATATACGCACATTTCCCTGGAGAAGGCAATCCGGCTGGGAGAACTGATTAACGAATTTTTTGATATAACGAAATTTAATCTTCAGAACATGGAGCTGGAGCCGGTGGAACTGAATCTGACCATGATGCTGGAGCAGATTGCGGATGAATTGTACGGCGTGCTTCAAGAGAAGAAACTGACCTGCGAGGTAGAAGTCCAGGAGAACCTGGAGGTATATGGAGATCCGGACAAGCTTGCAAGGGTATTTGATAATCTTCTCCGTAATGCCATTGCTTATTGCTATGAAGGAACGACAATCCGGATAGAAGCACATGAAAAGCGAAGAGATGTGGAGATTATATTTACGAATGAAGGAAAGAAGATACCGGGTTCTAAATTACAGACAATTTTCGAGCGTTTCTACCGCCTGGACAATTCGCGTTCCACGGAAACCGGAGGCGCCG
>ERZ1673697.3796-NODE-3796-length-10557-cov-5.076176_pt1 | contig 10557 bp, 7 predicted proteins | sample MGYA00580227_ERZ1673697 | MGnify/ENA primary metagenome ERZ1673697 (study PRJEB41218, sample SAMN15661759) | gut metagenome | host: Homo sapiens | place: Canada: London | collected 2015-08-20/2019-03-30 | study: EMG produced TPA metagenomics assembly of...
AATTCTTCGCTCGCCTGCCATTTTGATGCATTTTTTTCATCGTAGAAGCTTCTTATTCCAAGCGAAGGATCAATGAAGCAAAGCTGCAGCAATGCTTCATATTGACGTACTATTGCGAACAGTTTTTCTTTTGCAACGGGGCGTTTTGCGTCGTCCATGTATTCTTCAAGGACTATGCGGCAAATCGCATCTGCCTCACGTACAAGTTCGGACTTGATTTTTTCTATATAGTGATCGTGAAAAATGCTGCTTGCCATGAACCCAAGCGCAATCAACACAATGATGATAACGGAAAGATATGCAGCCAACATCCTTGAAAACAGCGTTCTGAGCATTTTTCCTCCTGCTGCACCGCCCTCGCGGTCAATGCCGCCTTTGAATTTGGGCAAGTTCGTGTTTATAATCCGAAGCAAATGATTTATTTGTCCGCATCGTCCATCGGTAAATCAAAGCGTTCGAATTTATAGCCGACCCGCCACACGGTTCGAATTGACCAAAAATCGCTCTGTCCAAGTTTATCGCGCAGGCGCTTAACGTGAACATCAACCGTTCTGCTGTCTCCATAGAACTCAAAGCCCCAAACATCATCCAGCAGCTGTCCTCGTGTAAGCACTTTGCCGTTATTGTGGATAAAATAACAAAGCAAATCGAACTCCTTCGGTGCAAGCTCGATTCTGTTGCCGTCAACATACACAACACGATTGTTTGTGTCGACATCAAGGCTGCCGATTTTGATATGTTTTTCAATCTCTTCCGGCTGTCCGGACCTTCTCATCACGGCTCGTATCCGTGCAATAAGCTCCTTTGAATCAAATGGTTTGACAACATAATCATCTGCACCGCAATCAAGCCCCTGAACCCTGTCTGTTGTGTCACCCTTTGCGGTAAGCATGATCACCGGTGCATTGCTGATCTTTCGGATTCGTTTGAGTATCTCCCAACCGTCCATCCCGGGAAGCATAACATCCAACAGAACGAGATCCGGACTGAATTCTTCAAAACTTGTAATTGCTTTGCTGCCGCTTTGACAGGTGAACACTTCGTATCCCTTGCTGCGAAGATAGAGCGACAGTATCTGGCAGATTTTCTCATCATCATCAACAACAAGTATTTTTTCGCTCATGAGCGTTCTATCGTTTTCCATAACGTTCGTCACTCCTCCGTTTGAACGTGAATGCCGTTCCTTTCAAGCAGTGCAGCCGTAACCCCGTATCCCGGACGGAGTTCTCCGCGAAAGCATCCGTTGTAAATTCTCCCGCAGCCGCAGGACGGACTCTTTGCTTTTAAAATCGCACTTTTTGCACCGCATTCTTTTGCAAGTGCAAGCACGGCATTTGCACCCGCAATAAACTCGGCGGTTTTATCCGCTCCATCCTCGGTTTGAACATATGCTTTGCCGTCAAGCACATCACTGCCGTCTCCTCCGATTATCTCGCACGGTTTGCGCGGAGTTGGAAGTCCGCCCAGTTCCTCCGCGCAAACAGGGAGCGCAAAGCCTTCACGCACCATGCGCATAATCTTTTCATTCGGCTTTGCCGTGCCGTCATACCTGCACGGCCTGCCTGCAAGACAACTTGAAACAATAATCACTTGCCTATCCCCTCGGTAAATATGTGCACGCAAATTCGCCTTTTGCTCATTTCAAAGTGACAACGGTAACGCCGTAATCACCCTCTCCGTAGTTGCCGTTGCGGAACGCTTTGCAATGCGGGTGGTTCTTGAGGTACTGCTGTATTCCGGCGCGAAGCGCACCCGTACCCTTTCCGTGAATAATATTGACCTCGCTCAACCCCTGTAGGTGTGCATCGAGCAGGTATTTGTCAACTATAGGCTTTGCCTCGTCAACGAGCATACCGCGAATATCCAACTCCAATCCGACAGTGTTTGCAGGGTTATATTCAACCTTAACATTTGTCTTCTTTTCACTTTTTTCGTTTGAAAGCCTGATATCGTCCAATCGGACGGAAAGTTTGATTATTCCAACCTGAACCTGAACCTCGCCGTTCTTGTCCGGTTTTGAGAGCACTGTTGCCGTCTTTCCAAGGCTTACGACACTTACAGTCTGCCCGGGCACGACCATTTTCGGAGGTTTTCCGTCACCGGTTTTCAGTTTCGGCAGGTCCTCGGCAAGTTCATTCTCCGCCTTGCGCACAGCGTCTCTTCCCTGTTGGATAATCCTGTCAGCGGCACGCTGATCAATGGTTTTAACAGCACGGATCTGCATGATTATCTGTTCCATCTCGCGGCGGGAAGCGTCAACTATTTTTCGTGCTTCTTCCTTTGCCTTGGCGCGAAGCTCCGCCTTTTCACGTTCAAATTTTTCCCGCTCCGCTTTCAGCTCCTCGGCAAGCCTGTCGTGCTCTGCACGCGCCTGTTCCGCAAGTTCCATTTCTTCCTCAGCGCGGCGTTTCTTCATTTCTGCATCTGACAGAATTGCTTCAAAATCCGTATCCTCTTTTTTAATGAATGCTTTTGCGTTATCAAGTATATATTCATCGATACCAAGCCGACGGCTTATTTCAAACGCATTGGATTTGCCCGGGATGCCGATAAAAAGCCGATACGTCGGGCAGAGTTTATCAACATCAAACTCCATGGATGCGTTTTCCATTCCGGGTCGTGTCAGTGCAAACGCCTTAATCTCGCTGTAATGCGTTGTTGCAATTGTGAAACAGCCGCGGGAATGCAGTTCCTCAAGTATGCTCATTGCGAGTGCCGCGCCCTCGATCGGGTCGGTTCCCGCTCCCAGTTCGTCCAAAAGTACAAGGGATCTGTCGTCCGCAGCTTCAAGGATGCCGACAATATTTCGAATGTGGCTCGAAAACGTTGAAAGCGACTGCTCAATGCTCTGTTCATCTCCGATATCAGCAAAAATACTTTCAAAAACAGCAATTTCAGTGCCGACATTTGCAGGCACGAACATGCCTGACTGAGCCATCAAAGTGAACAGGCCGGTGGTTTTAAGCGTTACGGTTTTGCCTCCCGTGTTAGGACCTGTAACGATAAGCGTCGTGAAATCCGTCCCGAGTCTTATGTCAATCGGAACAACCGAATAATTCGGAATAAGCGGATGCCTGCCCCGGACGATTTTAATTCGTCCCTCAGCGTTTGTTTTCGGGCAAACCGCCTTCATTTCTTTGGCAAGCTTCGCCTTTGCAAAGCAAAGATCAATAATGCCGAGGGTTTGAAGGTCGGTGTATATGTCATTTGCCGACGGTTTTACAAGCGCAGTCAACTCAGTAAGAATTCGTTCGATTTCGGCTTGTTCTTCAATTACAAGCTTTTTATACTCATTTCCGAGTTCCACAACTGCGGCAGGTTCAACAAACAGCGTTTGCCCGCTTCCGGATTGGTCATGAATAAGTCCGGGAATCTGTTGCCTGTATTCCTGTTTAACGGGAACAACAAAACGTCCGTTGCGAATCGTTATTAACGGATCCTGCAAATACTTTGAATACGTTGAAGAACGGATTATGCTGTTCAGCTTTTCTCGAACCCGTTCATTTGCAATGCGTTTATTGCGGCGAATTCTGGCAAGTGCAGGCGAAGCTCCGTCAAAAAGTTCATCCTCGCTCAAAATACAGCGGTTCAATTCATCCTCGATATATTTATGTGCAACAAGCCCGCACGCAAGATTTGCAAGCGCGCACGGAATTTCATCCGTTGAATTGTCACCATCATTCGCTGCGGTCAGTGGCGTGAGCTGTTCGCGCGCAACTCGAACAGCCTTTAGTGCTTTTGCGATGTTCAGCAATTCTTCACAGCTTAAATAAAGGGCCGCATTCATGCGCTTAAGCGTTGAACGAATATCCGGGAAATCATCAATCGGTGAATAACCCGTGCGCAGAAAGTATGTTTCCGCCTCGCTTGTAAGCCGAAGTTCTGCATTAACATCATCAAATTCCGTCTTCGGCCGAAGCTCATCTGCAAGCTCACGACTCACGCAGCAGCCGCAATGCATGTGCAGTTTCTTAAGAATTTTGTCATATTCAAGTGTTTTCAGCACTTTATCCGTAATCATTTTTATCCTTTCAGACATACAGTCTATCTCGTCTTCATTCCACCTTCCGCACCCAATGACCGCGAGTCGAGTTTGGATACTGCGTTTGCCGTTTCCCGTTCATTGCTTCATTTGCAGCAGCAATTCGTTCGGTAACTTCGTCAATCTGTTCCCCGACGAAGTTAAGTACATATCCTGCCGTTTGAGGAATTCTGTCAAACAAATCTATCAAATCTGTCGTGCGGCAATTCAGCATTCGAACAAGGCAGTTATCGGGATAACGAATGTTTACCAACGGGAAAACCCTTCCCGCTTCATCCGTGACGGCGCCTGCAATTCCCATGCAGTTTTGACAGCCTTTGTGCTCCTTTATCGGGCAATGCAGCAGCTGCATAAGCGGAGTTCTGCCGTGTATGCCGATAAGCATTCTGCCGGCAAGGGCAGAATGCTCTGCAATTGACGCAAGCTGCACCCCGGTCAGTTCGGGCGAAGGCATTATATAATCATATCCCAACTCTGTCAGACATTTCATTGTAAAGCTGTTCATTGCATTCATGCCGATGCCTGCAATTCGAATAAATCCATCGCTCAACGGAGCATGTTTTTTGCAGCTTTTTTCGTTTTGTATTGCATCGCGCTCCGCCGCATTGTTTTTAAAATAATCGAAGAAGGCGATTTGACCGATATTATTTGTTTCAATGCCGTCAAAAGCACCTGATTCGGCAAACAACCTGAAGCATTGATGCTGTTTTTCAGTGATAATGACATTCGGAAGCGCAAGAAGTAGTCTCTGCCCGTTTGCAAACTTTTCTCTGAGCTTCAAAAGCCCGTTTATCTGCGTTGCGTTGTCATCAAATGTACACGGTTCAAATGCAATAAACTCCGCTCCCGCTTTTGCCGCAGCTTCAGCAGCCATAACATTTGACACCCTTGCATACAGGAATCCTGTCGAAGACACTTGCCTGTCCGCCGTAATACGGATATTCCGCACATCTGCTGCCGCCGTTTCATCAAATACCGGAACCGTGTTGCGTACATGATGCATGTTGAGCATTTCGTTTATGCAATCCCTGCGCAACGCATTCAACTCCGCGGCCGAAATATAGCAATCGGGATTCATCCGCACGGTGCATTTTTGTGCAACGAACGGGGTATTCCCGAGTTTTTTCAATCGTTCCGCGTACAATTCCGCCTGCTGCGGCTTGCTTGCCGTCTGCACAACAGCACCCGACATTGAAACAGCGTGTTCTCCATAGGCAATGTTCAGCTGTGCCGCGCTTCCGACGGATAGTGTAAGCGTCATGTCAACCTCGCGCCTGCGATTCTCTCCCTGTATGCTTTGCCTGGCGGCAGCCAAAGCAGCTTTATCCGGTTTACTGTTTCCTACTCGATCCGTTTTAACCGAGTCGCGGTACAGATGCGATGTGTTAAAGTCGCCTCTGTTAAAAAAAGCAAAGAGTTCCTGCTTCAGCCTTGCGATTGTTGATGCATCGGCCCCGTCAAGTGCCGCACGATAACAGCGCGTTACCGCTGCAACATATTCAGGCTTTTTCATCCTGCCTTCAATTTTGACACATGCCACGCCCGCTCTTTGCAATGCATTCAGGTGCTCAATCATGCATATATCGTTCGGTGACAAGCAAAAATCTTTATCGGACGGTCGACCGAAAATGCTTGCGTTCTTTCGACAAGGCTGAGCGCATGTGCCTCTGTTGCCGCTGCGCTCACCGGACATCGATGAATACAGGCAGCTTCCGGAAAAGCTCATGCACAGTGCACCGTGCGCGAAGGTCTCAAGTTCAATATCGCAGTTATTCGAAAGGTATTTTATCTGAGCAAGGCTTGTTTCGCGTGCAAGCACCGCACGGGTCAGCCCTATGCGTTTGCAGTATTGAAGCCCGCCTAAGTCATGAATACCCATTTGAGTGCTTGCGTGAAGCGTAAGCTCCGGCAGATTACGGCGAATGAGCCCGGCAAGCCCCAGATCCTGCACAAGCACGGCATCAACTCCGATTCGATAAAGCTGCTCTGCAAAAACAAGTGCATCACAAAGCTCACGATCGAATACGAGCGTATTTAATGTAATATAAGCACGCACTCCGCGTTCGTGACAGTAATCGACGGCGGAAATAATCCCGTCACCTTCAAAATTGTCTGCAAAACGTCGTGCATTAAAGCTGCCGCCGCCAAAATAGACTGCATCAGCTCCGTTTTGTACTGCCGCAGTCAGTGCTTCCCTGCTGCCGGCGGGTGAAAGCAATTCCATCTTTACTAAAACAATCCTTTTACAGCCGCATGTTATTCAGTATTAGCGGCACATCAATCAATTAATGCAAAAACGTCCGCTGTCTCAGCCGCCGACAAGCGTGCCGGATTCCGCTGCTGTTTCGGCAATGTTTTCAATTGTGCTGCCTGTGCTGCTGTGAGCAGGCGCTGTGGGCAGATTTCTTTCTGCATTTGTCATCTGCTGTCCGCTTCGCGCCGATGTCATCCTTGCGGCGGGCGTATTAATACGCGGCATATTGCGCAGCTGAGAAATCTTTGCATCCAGAGCCTCGTAGTTTTCCTTGGCTCTTGCAAGCTCATCCTCTAATTCTTGAGTTGATTCTCTTTTCAAGTTGTTTGACGTAATCAACGTCATCATCAGTTACTATCCGAAAACTCTGTCCCGAAAGGCAGAGGTTTATGTGATTCTTATCCATACCAATTCTCCTACCGATAGAGTTAGTCAAGATAGATTATACAGCATATTTGCCCGATTTGCAAGGACAAGAGTTCGATAGTTTTAATCCCGTCTTTATGATATTTTCAGCATTCGTAATGCATTATTATGTCGATATAGAATAATATTTTCATATTCATACAACCACCTGTTCATGTTGTACATAAATCCAACATTGACAGATACATCGGATTGCTGCAGCGTTCACGGTTTGATGTTTTAATATTTTTAACATTTATTGCTTATTTTTCACATTCTTCGCTGCACCGGCCACAGCCGACCGCACAACATTCAATTAGAAAAGCACGAACCGGATAAACAAACAATCTGTATATCAGTTTCCGAGAGCAATATAGAATATTCTGTCCGTTATACGCTCCGGGAGTACTGGCAGTGGCGTTACCCAAAGATTATGGTTGCAGGAATAAACCCGTTTCGGTTTCTTTGCTTAGATTGCCTTCGGCACTGCTCCCGCCATGATTTCCGGTTGCTTTGCGTCGCGTTTGCCGATTATTCATAAGCGGCTCCGTGCGTTCGAGAATCTTTCTGCAATGGTTTGAATTACTCTTTATATGATTTTTTACGGCTTCGGTACGCAAAGAATTAAAGAAACCTCTCTTGCCGTGCAAAAGAGGTTCGTCTGGCGTACCCGATGGGATTCGAACCCATGACCTACAGAGTCGGAGTCTGTCACTCTATCCAGCTGGGCTACGGGTACACGCTTGATACGGTTCATTGTAGCACATTGGAGCAAAATGAGCAATACCCCAAAACTAATATATCAAGCTGATCGCGTTGACGATGAGTCACGCTTTTCTTTTTCAAACAGATAAATCCCATTTAAGTCAAATTACGTCAAGGATTTTATACCGCCGCTTTGTAAAAAGCATCCGAATCTGTTGTTCAAAGTGTCAAAACCTGTTATCAGGCTTTCGGTAACCGGTTTCAGCATCAACTGCATTTAAAATCGGCTTTCCGTCGAGCAGGCTTCGAATATTTGCCGCTGCAATCTCAATTATTCTGTCATGCGTCTGTTTAAGATGATAATAACCGGAAATATGCGGCGTTATCAATGCCCCGGGACAGTTCCAAAGCGGATGCCCCTGAGGGAGCGGTTCGGGATCGGTAACATCCAACCCGGCTTTAATTCGGCCGCTGTTCAAAACGCGGACAAGGGCATCGGTATCCACGGCATTGCCCCTTCCGACATTGAGCAGTATCGCGCCGCGCTTCATTTTGAGCAGCCGCTCTTCGTTCATCAATCCGCGGCTTTCTGCACTGTTCGGCAAAGCAAGCGCAACAACGTCCGCATCCGAAAGCAGGTTATCCAGTGCTTCAAGAGTGTGCAGCTCATTCACAAAATCCGGTTTTGCAGCTTTGCTGCGGCGTATGCCGATGCAGTACGCACCGAGTTTTTTGCATCGCAGTGCAAATTCTCCTCCGATATCGCCAAGCCCGACAACAAGAACTTTTGCATTTTCTATGCTTTCAACGTTTCCTTCATCGCGCCAAAGTCCCTTGTTCTGATTGTCGCGATAGACATCAAGCTTTTTCATCAACATCAAAAGCATTCCAAGCATATGTTCACTGATTGCAAGTCCGTATGCACCGCTTGCGTTTGCAAGTTCAGCTCCCGCAGGAAGTTTACCCGCATAGGCGTCCGACCCGGCCATGTTAAGCTGCAAAAGCTTCAGCCGTGTGCATTCCGGAAGAATATCGACAGGGATATTGCCGACAACAACATCTGCGGACTTAATCATTTCGCGGTCCAATTCAAACGGGTCTTTTGCGCATCTTTCATCGGCTCCGTTCAACACTCGGGCGAATTCGAAATTGCCTTCCGGGCAGGAAGCCTTAAGTGTATTGACATGTTCCTGCGTAACAGGCATTGCAACATAAATATTCATAAAAACATGATTCCTTTCGAACCGAGTCATTCACTCTTCTCAGTGTATTTTACTCGATTGCTGCGGAAAGTCAATATGTTGCCGAACAATGTATATATTTACAAAATGGGGTTGTAAATATCCTGTTGCAGTGTTAAAATGCTTTAGCTGTACGGTGGGATGAAAATTCATCCTTCCGAAAACATCAAAAACAACGGAGGACTGTGTTCAAATGAGTGAAAAAAAAGCTGAAAAGCTTAAAATCGACCCCAAAACATTGCTTATCGATGTTCTGTATGACATAATCGGCAGCGTTCTTTACGGTGCAGGCATGTATACTTTTGCCGTTTCTTCAAATTTTGCACCCGGCGGCGTTTCGGGTCTTGCAATTCTTGTCAATTATATAACGGGCGGCAAAATTCCGATCGGACTTTGCACTGTCATTATCAATATTCCGATCATTCTTATCTGCATTCGAACTCTCGGCAAGATGTTCTTCCTGCGGTCGGTAAAGACGATTCTTATTTCTGCCGTTATCGTGGACTATATTATGCCGCTCCTGCCGACATACACGGGAGAGCCGATTTTGGCTGCAATTTTCGGCGGCATACTCGCAGGCGCCGGGCTTGCATTCATTTATATGCGCGATTCTTCAACCGGCGGTTCAGACTTTGTCATTCTTGCAATTCGCAAAAAGAATCCCCAGCTTTCAATAGGGAGCATATCTCTCGCTGTTGACGGTGTTATCATTATGCTCGGTTGGATCGTTTACGGCAACATAAACGCCGTCCTGTACGGCATGATAATGACTATCGGATACAGCCTGATAGTCGACAAGCTGATGTATGGTATCGATTCCCGCAAACTTCTTATCATCGTCACTTCCAACGGAGACAATGTTGCAAGGCGCATCGGCGAAGAGATTGAACGCGGAGTCACCGTTGCAGACGGCAAAGGCGCATACACCGGCAACAGTAAGCAGATCCTGTTCTGCACGTGTTCAAAAGCCGAAGTTTTCAGCATTAAGCGTATTGCGCATGAATGTGACAGCAAGGCTTTTGTCATGATAACATCCGTTGATGCCGCATACGGCGAAGGATTCAAGGAGCACGACGACTGATTCCCTGCCCGGCATTCTCTTTTAATTACTCTCCGAATCCGGTTGAAAAAGTACCGCTGCAGGGGTATAATACCGTTGGAATCATTTTTGAAAGGATGCCGTCCGCCATGATATGAGCGCGGCACAATGAGGTATAAAAATGGATTTTTCAATCGAAACCCTTAAGCAGGAAACCGCAGCAGTTATGGAAGAACTCTTCCGCAATTGCAGTGAAGGACATTACACGCTCCGTAAGGGAGACATACTCGTCATCGGATGCAGCACGAGCAAGGTGATGGGTTTCCATATGGGAACCCATTCAACAGAGGATGCGGCGCGAGCAATTATGGAAACAGTCCTCCCCTATGTTCACGGCAAGGGCCTTTTTCTTGCGTGTCAATGCTGTGAGCATCTCAACAGGGCAATTGTTGTTGAACGCGAATGCATGGAAAAGTATGATTTTGAACAGGTTTCGGTGAAGCCTGCGCTTCACGCCGGCGGAGCGTGGAGCGTTCAGGCAATGCAGCAGTTTACCGATCCGGTCGTTGTTGAGGATATAAAGATGCGCGCCCGTGCAGGAATAGATATCGGCGGCGTTTTCATCGGAATGCATATGCGTTCGGTCTGCGTTCCGATTCATAATGAAAACACAAAAATCGGCTGCGCAAATGTCACCATGGCACGCAACCGCCCCAAGCTCATCGGAGGCGAAAGAGCACAGTACTAAAAATCCTGCAAAAAGTATAAACGTATTTGCACATAAAAGAGCAGTGCTGCATCGGTCAAACCGATAATCTTTGATTCAATTATCAAAAACAAGTGTCAGCCCTGCTCTTTTTGTTATCAGCAA
>ERZ1673697.3799-NODE-3799-length-10554-cov-3.556053_pt1 | contig 10554 bp, 4 predicted proteins | sample MGYA00580227_ERZ1673697 | MGnify/ENA primary metagenome ERZ1673697 (study PRJEB41218, sample SAMN15661759) | gut metagenome | host: Homo sapiens | place: Canada: London | collected 2015-08-20/2019-03-30 | study: EMG produced TPA metagenomics assembly of...
CTGTAAATGTTCCGAGAAAAATGTGGAAGTTTGACTTTGGCGACAGCGATAATGTGGCTACAGGATATTATTCGGTAACAAAAGATACCGCATATTCAACAAACACCACAAAGACATCTGACGGTAAAAAGTTTGGTTTGTTAGGAACTGATGAAAAGGCATATGAAGTAGGAACTCATATCGATGGTATAGATACTCAAGAAGGACAGGTTGTTGTTGTAAATTCGGGTAAAAAGAATACGGTTACATCTGCAACAGACGATTTCTTGGGTGCTGTTGGCGGTGCTCCGATAAAAGGCGAGCCTGCAATAGAAGGTGATTATCCTATTCGTTTCAGTATGGATGCGGAAAATGACCATTACTATAAAGTAAAAGTTTACGTTACCGGATTAGATCAGACAAAAGACGCTATTGCAACTGTATTTTCTGAAAGACGTCATCCGATTGTAACAGAAGAGAAGATTGCCGCGGGAGAAACAAAAGAAGTTGAATTTACTGCAACGCTTCAAAACGTATACATAAAAGGACGTGACGGAGCAAAAGATTTTACATATGCTGATGATATGCTAAATGTAGTAGCGGTTGGCGACAATGTTGCAATTTCGGCTATAGAAGTTGAAGAAGTTGAAGCGTGTCCTACTGTTTGGATGTATACAGATTCAACAGGTTGTGATTATGCTGCATTACAACCGTTCTTCCCGCTACAAAACTATGGCGGAACAGGTACATTCTTATCAAAATATTTGCCGACAGGAGTTGCAATATCCAATCAAGGTGACGGAGGTATAAATGCAACAGATTCTGCACACTGGAATGCGGCAAATGCAAACATCGGTAAGGGCGATTTTGTATATGTTCAATATGGACATAATCATAAGGACGACGGACCTTTGGGATATTTAAAAGCAATACCGAAGTATTATGAAAAGGCTCATTCGGTCGGAGCGACAACGATTTATGTAGGACCTATTGACCGTCATAACACAGACCAATTTGATGCAGAAACAAATACATGGAAATCAACACTTAACGGATTCAGTAAAGCTGCAAAATATTATACAGAAGTGCTTATAACAGGCGGAAAAACAGAAGCAGATAAATTTGTTGCTAAGGCAGTGTCAGACGGATTAGATGCGGGTTATGAGTATGCAGACACGGTTATTGCTAAGGGTATTACTGCAGCCGGAGCAAAGGATGTAGTATTTATTGACCTAAATCAACCTTGGCTTGATTGGATGAAAGCTGCCGGAGCAAAGGTAAAGGAAATACGCGGTTCTGAAGTTTATGAGAAAAATGCAGTTGACTACTATTTCCGTGGAGTACGAGGCGGCGGAATTGACGGTACTCACCCTAATGACGCTGGTGCCGATAACGGTGCATACTTATTTATGCAAGAAGCACTAAAACTTCAAACTAACAAGGCTCAGTCGGCGATTACAGAAGTAGAAGCAAATTCAATAAAACCTCTTGTAACAGGTATGAGAAGTACCGCAACACCGTATGAAGTTTCTGAAACTGTTGTAAAAGCAGGTGCTGCACCTAACAAGGCATATCCTGATGTATATGTTTCGTTGCTACCTACAAAATATCCTACTACTATAAAAAATGTAGTATTTGCAGAAGACGGAACAATACAATCTGTTGATGTTTTGAAACATTCGGTATCTGAAAAGGATATGAGTGCATACGGTATTGTAGTTATTACCATTAAAAATTCCGACGGAACAGAAAAGGGTAAAATCTATGCAAATGCACAGGTTGACAACACTGTAAACGGAACACAAACAATTACGGAATTCAGAACTTCAACAGACGGTCTTGTTCTTGGTGAAGGTGATACATACACTGCAGTAGTTTACAGAGCAAAAGATGCGGGTGGAGATGAAGGATTGATAGTTGATACAGATAATCCGGATACATATTCAGCCGTATATGAACCTATGACAATAAAGAGTTCGATTATATCGGAAAACTTTAATTACGAAGGTAAAACTTATAGCGGTGATGAAGATTTGGCAGGAAACGGTAATTGGGCTTTGGCAGGAAGTGCTGTAAATACCGGAAAACTTGGTGCAGAAAGTGCAGATGATGTAATAAACAGAAGATATGCCGAGTTTGCATCGACAGGTAAGAAAGCTGATAACAGTTCAGATGGTTCATTCTATGCTTCAAAGAAATTTGATGTGGCAGACGATTCATCGGAAACAGTAATAGGCACAAGCGGAAAATACCTTATAGAAATGGATTTGTCATACGTTTCGGGCGGAGATCTTAATTTCGGCTTGACAGACGGTATAGATAATAGAAATCCGGGTGGAAAACAGTCAATTACACTATTTAATGTGGCAAGTAACGGCTCAATTAAGGCTGGTGGTAAAGAAGTAGGCTCAATAAATAAGGGTAAATGGTCAACTGTAAGATATATTCTTGATATGGATAACGGAACAGGCACTATTCAAATAGACGGTTTCGACCCTGTTACATATGAATTTAGTAATTACAGTACATTTGGTACAGTTTCACCTACACAACTTACTTATTTCTTGCTATCGGCAAGTAAAGCGGCAGTTGATGTTAAAATATCTGATTTGAAGGTAGGAACTCTTGAACAAGAAGCTCTTCCTAAAAAGACAATTACAGTAGAATCAAGCGACAATACAATGGGAAGTGCATATATAGGAGAAGCAGGAACTACTGAAAAAACAGTAGATATGAACGATATGGTGACTTTGACTGCGACTGCAAATGAAGGCTATGAACTTTTGGCTTGGCGTAAGGACGGCAGTAATGAAAACTTTGCATTCACAAGTGAAATTACTGTAAGAGCACATGACACTGCGAAGTTTACGGCGGTGTTTACAGTATCTGAACCGGATAAATACAATTATTTGTATCATGAAACATTCAAAACATTAACAACATCAACGTTGGCAGCAAACGGATGGGTTAGTGCAAATCAACAAAGTGCAATGACGGTTGAGTATGATGAAAATTCAAGTCTTGGCAATTATTTGAGATTTGGAGCAAATACTAATTCAAGAGGCGGAGAAAAATCATTCGGAGAAACATATACATCTGATAATGGACTTGTATATGCAATGAATATTAAGTTTACAAAAGCAAATATTGATCCTAATGAATTTGCCGTTCATTCGGGAAATATGACTTATAATGATGGAAATAAAAATTATGGTTGTACAGGCGGATATGTTTTGTATTTGAAGCAAACAAAGGACGGTGCAATCACAGCAAACGGACAAACGACTACAATTCCGAATAATGAATGGGTATCGGTAGTTGCAGTTTGTGATTTTACAACACACAAAGTAAATGTAGTAGCAAAATCACTTGACTCAAGTAAAACTTATTTTGACGGTGAAGTTGATATGGCTGATACAAGTGCAACAGGATTATCGGGACTATATTGTAAGTATGGTAAATCATCAGGCGGTTCTGTATCAATGGATAATATAGAAATATTCAGTGCAGACCAATATACAGAATAAACTTTGCAAGTGAATTGCAAACGGAATACTAAACAATCCAAAAAAGACCGCGAAAGCGGTCTTTTTTGGTAAAAATAATCTACAAAAATAAAAAATGTACAACTTGAATTTTGCATTTTATATAAAAAATGATGTGCTTTTTTGTGCAATATTTTTGTTCAAAGTTTCTTAATAATATTGCACATACAAAAAAATATGATACAATATATACCATATAGATGGGTTAGGATTGTGCAGATTTACTCAAATCGACATCCTTTACCTGTTAAATTAAACAAGACTTGGAAACAAGTTAAGGAAAGAAAGGGAGAGAAGAAATGAAAAGTAAAAAACTAATTTCATTACTTTGCGCCGCTGCTATGTCAGCATCTGCTTTCGCAGGCTTGACAGTAACAGCAAGCGCGGCAACACCTGTTTACACCTTTGATGGAAGTGACATCACAGGCTTTTCAGGTAATGGAACTCTTGCACAAGTGAGTGATGACAAGGGTGAATATTTCTCAATTAAAGCTAATGGCAGCAGTACATATTCTGCAACATTGACTTTACCTGCAGATGCACAATTAACAAGTGCTGACGGCTACACAATCGAATACGATGCAAGACTTCATAAGTCAAATGGTATGGGTAGATACGGAAGATATACTCAAGTTGCATTCATCGATTCGTCAAATGCAGCTAAAGACTCCAGAGACTATGGCCCATACGGTGCATTGTTCTCAGGCGGTAATTCAAGTACTGAAACAGGTCAAGGATATACAGCAGGTGTGGCATCTTCATTGTCTGCAAGATACCAACTTGACGGTACAATCGTAAATGACCCTGGTACAGAAACATTGGCTGCTGATAATACATCAGTAACAGGCATTGCTGTTGATATGTGGGTTAGAGTACAGACATACGTTAAAGGTGATGTAGCTAAAGTAACAGTAATAGATGTAAATAATAATAAAATAGTTGATGGTGTTGATTATATCAACAGTGCAACAAAACTTGATACTATTTATGTAACAGCCGGTCGTGGTGATGACAGTGTTACAGGACCTGGTGAAGTATGCCTTGATAACATCAAAATTTATTCGGGTGAGGCAGAAACACTTACAACAGATGGTTTGAGAGGCGTTGTAGCAGCAGCCACACCAATTCCTGAACCTGAAACAGTATCCGGTTCAGCGCAAACTCTTGCAGCCCCGGCATCAGTAACAGATGCTTATACAGCTGACTTTAACAATGCTACTGTAGGAACTGTTGCATCAATCGAAACAGAAGATCAAGATGCAAAAACAGTTGTTGATGGTATGAAAGTTAAAGTTGGTTCAAGAAGTACAGGTGCTGATACAAAGACATATGCCGCAATCGCAAAGGTTGCTACAGGCGATAATGCACTAAAACTTGCTGCAAACCAATTCTCAACAAATGGTAGAGGACCGGTTGTAACTCTTGATGATACAAAAGAAATTTCATCAGGCGAAACTGCAATTATGGGATTTACAACATATCTTTCAGCCGCAAAGGGTACTGATGAAGGTGGTCTTCCGAGATTGTTCTTGATTGACAACACAACAAATATTGATGGTAACGGTTGTGCAAGAGATATACTTGCAGTTATTACAACCGAAGATGCAAGCGGATATACAAACGGTGATACACCAATCGGTATTCAGGTAACAGAAGGTTGGCACACTGTAGTTGTTGCAGTATCAGAAGGTACATACAGAGTATTTATTGACGGTAAATATAAAGATGGTGAAGGTAAACTTAGCCCTGCAGTTAAGGGTACTAAGGTTGGTTCCGGTTCAACATCAGCTCAAGTAACTCATCTTCCAAGCTTCGCAGTTGAAAATACAAAGTCAGACAGTGGTACAGCTTATTCAAAAGCCTTGATTGATAATGTAGTTGCATATAAGATTACAGATACACTTGATGCTAAGTATCTTCCAACTGAAACAGCAGCTCCGACACCTGCTCCGATACCTGCAAAGGTTACAATGAGCGTTGATGAAAAGGCAAATACAGTTACATTGACATCGGATAAGGATACAAATGCAGTTCTTGTTCAAGCATCATACAGAACTGATAATACATTGGATTCAGTTAAGAAAGTTGTTAATGTTGCTCTAACAGCAGGTACAGCTTATACAGTTCCTGCAACAGATTTAGATGCATTCACAACAAATGATAAGATAATGGTTTGGGATAGTCTAAAGACTATGACACCGCTTGCAAGTGCTTATACAATAAAGAACGGTGCCGCTTAAGCTACAGCTAAACCGGCTCCGACAGCTGAACCGACAGAAGCTCCGGCAGAAACAGTTGCTCCGACAGCTGAACCGACAGAAGCTCCTGCAGAAACAGGTGCTCCGACAGTTGAGCCGACAGAAGCTCCTGCAGAAACAGGTGCTCCGACAGTTGAGCCGACAGAAGCTCCGGCAGAAACAGCTGCTCCGACAGATACACCGGCTCCGACAGCTACACCTGTTCCTACTTATGCAGTATCAGGTACTGTAGACGCAGGTGTTAAATCTGTAACTCTTACAGATAAAGCAGAAGCTGAAAATACAATTACAGGTACAATCGAAGATACAGCTGTAACATTTACAGGTGTTAAAGCCGGTACATATACAGTATCAGCTGTAGCTAAAGATGATTACAAAGATTTAACAGTAACTCCTCAAGAAATTACAGTTAGCGGCAATCTAGCAGGTGTATTCACAGTAACAACAACTGCTAAAGTTAAGAGTGCTGTAACTACTACAGTAACAGGCGGTACTGCTACAGTAACAGGCGCAACAGACTTGTCAAGCGTTGCTGAAGGTACAGAACTTATAATAACAGCTAAAACACCTGCTTTGGGTTACCTTGCTGCTGATCCGACAATTACAGTAACAAAGACAGACGATGCCGAAACAACAGTAGCTGTAGCAGAAGGCAAGTTCACAATGCCTGCATACCCTGTAACAGTAACAGTTGCATACGCAGCAGACCCGACAATGAAAGTCATTGATGCAGAAGCATCAACATGGGTAAAAGGTGATGACACAACAGCTCATGGCAGTGATGAATTGCTAAAATTAGGTCAATGGACAAAGGGTAAAGATGATACACTTAGCACAAATGAAGCAACACTTCTTAGATATGCAGGTCTATCAGATGTAGATAAAGATAGAATTATTTCAGCTAATTTGAACCTTGATGTTGCATCAACAAGCTATGATGCAAATCAAAAACGTTGGGTAGATTCTTACTTCCTTGTAGGTGCACTTTCAAGTAATGATTGGGATGCATCAACAGCGGTATATACGGATTATCAAAGCATAAGAAGTGATAGTTTGACAGATACAAAGGTATGGACAGGAACAAAGGATGCAACTACAGCTTCTACTGAAGATCATGGTGCATTCGCCACAGCAAATGTTCCTGTTACATCATTAGTAAAGTCTGCAACAACAGATAAACTTTCTTTAGAATTAGCTGTAGGAACAGCAAGAACACAGGTTGTTAAGAAAGCTCCAAAGTTAGTTCTTACAATAGGTCAAGCGGTAACTTTTAATGTTGCAAGTGGCGAAACAAAAGTTGAAAAAGCAACTGTTGAAATTAAGAATGGCGATGCAGTTGTAGCAACAGAAACAACTGATACTGATGGTGTAGCAAAAGTTGCTCTACCATCAGGTGATTACACATATACAGTAACAAGTGCTGATTATGCAATTAAAACAGGTTCTATAAAAGTTGCAGATTCAGCTGTAGCAGAAAATGTTGCTGTAGTTGCAAATGAAGCAAAGAAAGTTGAAATTACGTCTCCTGAAAATAACATTGTTGTAGTTGGAAGCCCTATTACATTTACAGCAACAGTTAAAGACCAAGATGGTCGTGTAATGACAGGCAAGACTGTAAATTGGACTGTTGTTGATACACCGGCTAATATTGCAGTAGAAAATGGTGTTGTATCAGTAACAAACGGAGTTATAGGCGGAAAATACAAAGTACAGGCTACAATCGCTGATACAGAAATATCTGCAACAGCAGACTTTGAAGTTGTTGCAAAGAGCAAAGGTACTTTAAAGGCAATATATACAACAGGTGATGAAACAACAGGTGTAGTTGAAACTGTTGACGTATATACTGAAGACGATAACAAATTTGAAGCAGATGAAGTTACTGTTCCTGAATCATATCTTTCAGAAAGAGTAGTAACAAATTCAGACACAGGACTATATGATGTATATAGTTATGTATCAGGTGGTACTGATAAAATTACTTTGGCAGCAGGAGAAAATAAAGTTGTAATTGTTGTCAAGAAAGACGCATCATATAATGTATATGAAAAGTTTGAAGATGAAAAGCCATTATTCAAAGCAGATTCAAGAATTACAGTAAAAATTGAAGATGATGCTACATTAAATTCAAAAGTTGTCGGATTCACTTGTGCAGGTAATGCAGGTAATGGATATTCATTTGCACATTATGCATTACCAGATACAGTAACAAAAGATATAGTAACATTTGATTTTGATTATTATAATACAAACGGTGGTAGAGCAATATTGAGCATTGGTGATGCAACAACAAGAGGAACTACTGGTGGTAGTACAAAAGTTACTTACAATTCAACAGGTGCTATATTTAATTTAGGATCGAATAAAACTAATGCATTAGTTCAAGGTGACAGCTCTAAAGCTATAGGTGACTATACAAATAAATGGATGCATGTCAATGTAGTTGTTAATCAATCAACAAAGAAAGTAAGCTATACTATCACAAATAAAGCAGATGGTGCAGAAATAGCAAAAGCAACAGATGTGGCTTTTGTTGATGCAACAACAGAAAACTTAAAAGCAACACAAATTGATATTTTTGGTTATATAAACAACAGCCATTGTGCAATGCTTGATAATATCAAGGTATCAGAAAGTGATGCAACAACATCTGCAACTGAATAATTTATAAAGCAATAAAAGAACGGTCGTATGACCGTTCTTTTTGCTTGACAAATTTAGCGTTGTGTGATAATATAATAAAAGAAATGGTAAACAAACCATGCTGCAGTTGATATGTTGTAGGAAGAAATACTTTCTACGGAATAGTTACCTATTTGGTCGATAGGTAACTATTTTTTTATTATCACTATACAAAGCAGTAAAACCAAAGTTAAATAAACAATAGCTTCACTCATATGCACACCCCCTTCAAGGTGGTGTCAGCATGGTTTGCAACCATTTCAGAATGTTATTATATCATATAGGAAAGAATTTATCGATAAATGTAAATGCTATGATAATTTCTTATAATAAAAATATGGAATTTTGCGTTTAAATAACAAATATTTCAAAAATATTTCGTATTTTGCGTTTAATGTGTAATCTATATGTAACAAAATTACGAAAATTACTTGCATTTATATACAATATATAGTATAATAGTTTAGATAGCAAAAAAGTAATTTCGGAGGGGTTTTATGTACTGCAAAAATTGTGGCAGACAACTGAAAGAGGGAACGCGTTTTTGTGACAGATGCGGTCAATCAGTAAGAAAAAACAACCAGAACAGCCAAACTACAAAACGCAAAGAAATCGAGGAACTGAAGGCTGAACGTCTTAATCGTAAACGTCGTTTACAGGAAAAAGAGGCAAAACAAGCCCGTAATAAAAAACGTAGAAAAAGTAAGGGGAGTGTTATGATTTTCATAATCGTAGCACTGCTTATCGCAATAGTAAGCGTGATTATCGGCTATAATATGATGGCTCCGAACGATAACGGATTAGGCACTGCTCCTACTTCAACAAATTCGCCTGCAAGTGCAACGAATATGCCAACAGATACAGCAAACAACGTATCATCAACATCATCGCCGTCAAATTCAGCAAGCAAAAACGGTTATTCAAAAATGACAATAAGCGGTGTGACGTGCGTTTATCCGTCTACTTTTAATTCAAATCCGACAACAGGAAATCAAAAACTTAACTTGACTGACGCGCTTGGCGGTGCAACTATGACTGTTTCGCAAGAGGGAAAGAGCGGTGCTCCGTCTGACCTTATGCGTGACTATGCACGTCAAACGGGTGGCGAAGTTTCATATTCTCGTGCCGGTGACGATTGGTATGCAGTCACTGTGACAACAGATGATACTGTTTACCACAGAAAATGCGTATTGAAAAACGGAATTGCGGTATATTATGATTTCTCATATTCTTCAATGACATCAACAGCTCAAAAATATACTGAATATATTGACTATATGGACAGCAATTTCAAATAATTTAAGAAAGATATTTGATTGCAAAACATATTGACGCAATCAAAATTAAGCAAATCAATATTTTTAATATTTTAGATTTCGAGCGGACAGCCTTTGTTGGTTGTCCGTTTTTTTGTATTCGTTCGATGTAGCGACTGACTATTGTTTCCGCGTCCGCTATTGCTCTGCTTTCAAGTTTTGGATTATAGTCTTTGAGAATTATTATTGCTTGGCTCACATACGGTGATGAAAAATTATTTAAAATAACTACTTTCTTTGTCAATTCTTTCATTACTAATCTCCAATCATTTCAATTTGTTTTATTTCCATTATTTCCGACTATGAAAAAGTATATACCTGCTTTATTTTTGTAACATTAATCAAAAATAAATGTAATAATATGTAAATATCGTGCATATAAATAGTAATATATGGGAAAAGTCGAGTAATATATTTATTCATATTGCAATATTTGAAATTATTTTGTAATAAAAATGTAATAAAAAGCTTGACAATGTAACAATTTTGTAGTATACTATGGAACAAGTAATGAAAGGGGTTTAACTTTTATGACTACACAAGAGATGACAAAACAAGAAATGATAATGAATTTGCGTGAAAAACGTGAAGAAAAGAAAAAAGCAAAATTGAAAGCAAAGCACAGAAGATGTACGATTGCAATTATTACGCTTGTGGCAATGATGACGGTAATATTCGGTACTGTATACAGCGCATCGGCGAAGGAAATCACAATTACGGAAATAAACGAATTTGCGGGAACAAATGAAACAAAAACTGTAAAGACAAGAAGTG
>ERZ1673697.3806-NODE-3806-length-10541-cov-3.147053_pt1 | contig 10541 bp, 12 predicted proteins | sample MGYA00580227_ERZ1673697 | MGnify/ENA primary metagenome ERZ1673697 (study PRJEB41218, sample SAMN15661759) | gut metagenome | host: Homo sapiens | place: Canada: London | collected 2015-08-20/2019-03-30 | study: EMG produced TPA metagenomics assembly of...
CTGTCCGCCCTTCTGTACGTTATACCAATTTACAATCTCTTTCTCCTAAATTTCAAGTATTTTGTTTTTATATAGCGAACAGCGAATGTCTTCTCTTCTAGATTGCAATTTTCTCTGATTGCAACATTTGTTAAGGGAAACAGCTTGCTCCCCTATTTAGAGGATACCCTCCCCTTTTGTCGGCTACGCCGACATTCTTGCCCAACCTTTTTGTCAGCGTTGCTGACATTTTCCCACGCAGTGGGAAATCACCCTTTCCGCCAAGCTGAGCCAGCTTGACCGCAGTCGCCTGTGGCATTAGAATTTAAACCATCATTTAAAAATTGATTTCCGTGGAATTTTTACAAAAACCTTGTAATTCGCACCGATATGATGTATAATAGAGAAGTATCTGGAGAAAGTGCCGGTATGGTTACCAGCAGTCTCTCAAAATTCTAATAAAAAGGAGTCCTTCTCATGAATTATAATATTGCTTTACTGAAAGGCGATGGCATTGGTCCGGAAATCGTAGACAGTGCAGTCACTGTTCTGAAAAAAATCGGCGAAAAATATGGTCATACCTTTACCTGTACCCCTTATCTCATCGGCGGCTGTGCCATTGATGCAACTGGCATTCCATTGCCAAAAGAAACCGTTGACGGCTGTCTGGCAAGTGACAGCGTGCTGTTAGGCGCAGTCGGCGGAGCAGTCGGTCACTCCAAGTGGGACACAATGCCGCCGCATCTGCGTCCAGAAAAGGCATTGCTCGGCATTCGGGAGGCAATGGAATTGTTTACCAACCTACGTCCAGCAAAACTCTATCCGGCGCTTAAAGGGGACTGTCCGCTGAGAGAGGATATCGTTGCAAAGGGCTTTGATATCATGATGGTACGGGAACTGACCGGCGGCATTTACTTCGGCGAACGAGGCAGAAGAACTGGTAAATACGGCGAGGAAGCCTATGATACCGAATGCTACAGCCGCATGGAAATTGAACGAATTGCCAAAGTTGCCTTTGAAACCGCACAGAAGCGGAATAAAAACGTCATTTCTATTGATAAAGCAAATGTATTGGAAAGCTCTCGTCTATGGAGAGAAGTCGTACATGAAGTGGCAAAAGCGTATCCAGATGTCACCTGTACGGATATGCTGGTAGACAATGCAGCCATGCAGTTAGTCAAGAATCCAAGACAGTTTGATGTCGTTGTCACCTCCAATATGTTCGGTGATATTCTGTCCGATGAAGCCTCTCAGATTACTGGTTCTATTGGCATGCTGCCATCTGCTTCTCTGGGCAGCACAAAACGGGGACTGTATGAACCGATTCATGGCTCTGCACCGGATATTGCCGGTCAGAACAAAGCAAATCCGATCGCAACCATTCTCTCTGCTGCCATGATGCTGCGGTATTCATTCGGTCTGATGGACGAAGCAAAGGCAATCGAAGATGCGGTAGATAAGTATCTGGAAGCTGGCTACCGGACAGCAGACTTAGCAAAAGAAGGTGTTACACCGTTATCCTGCACAGAATGCACCGCAAAAATCATTGAATTGCTGTAAGCAAAAATGAATAAAAAAACACTTTTCTGTTTGCAGGATGCCTTACAGCTGCGTTCCTATCAATCGTCTGACTTGCCGAACTTAGGAAAATTATTCTATGAAACCATTCATAAGGTCAATCAAAAAGACTACACGCCGGAACAATTGCAAGCATGGGCACCCACAATCACACCTGCGGCATGGCATGAAAGATTTCTCCATACCTTCACACAAATTGCAGTACTGAAAAATAAAATTGTAGGATTCGGCAATCTAGAGCAAATGGGATATCTGGATTGTTTGTATGTGCATCATGCCTACCAGTCTTGTGGAATTGGCACTGCAATCTGTGACAAACTCGAACAATATGCCATGCAGCAAGGTGCACAACAAATTACAGTGCATGCCTCCATTACAGCAAAGCCGTTTTTTGAACACAGAGGATATGTACTTCTACAGGAACAGCTTGTAAAACGAAATGATGTCTTTTTAAAAAATTATAAAATGCAGAAAAAAAGGATTCCTATTCTTTTTAAAAACTGAATGCGAAAAAGCTTTATGAAACAATCTATTTTTCAAAAAACAGAATATGGCTATGAAACAACGTTTTCTCTTTCCGCTTGGAATGCATTTTTCGGAAAAGAACTGGAATTGGATGTTTCTATTGATGCGGAACACATTACGAATGCCCACCTGCATACCTTTGCCTTTCTTCAGGAAAATCAAGAAGCAATTCTAACCCTGTTGCTTTCCACTTTATTGGAACAATATGCAGAGCTTCAGGAACTATATGGATATGAACCGGAAGAAATGCAGCAAATCATGCCGAATTTAACAGAAATACAGGTGCTTCGTGACTTGCTGTCTCCGCACTCCATTTGTATTATGAATGAACAGAAAGAAGGTCTTTGCTGTATTGGTGTGGAAGCAGAATGCACATGGGACGAAGAACATGATGTCGGATTCATGACATATGCAACACAGCATTGTACTATCGGAGCCGGCGACCATGCTTGTAACGAATACGAAGCAGAGGTATTGCTCAAACTATAATATTACAATGATATTGTAAATAAAGCAGTAGAAACCCATAATGGAAAAGAGGATGAATCTTTTATGACTTTAAAAGAAGAACTGGGGTATGGACTGGATGCACTGGTGCTATTCCGTGGCTTGCAGCAAAATCCAGTCATCCATGCACTCATGGACTTCTGTCATATCGAACGAAAAGATATGGCAAAACAAATTCAAGCATACAGTGCGATTGCAGCGGCTCTATACGCCTCTACAGATAATTTAACCGACTATATAGAAAAGATTGTATTGGAAGAAGAAACCGTTTATGTGCAGCGAATTGGTGCAGGCGAACCTGTTTCCGAAGCGATGAAAAAATGTCTGGAAACAGAATTGCATTTGTTCCAAAAAATCGCTATGCTAACCTCTTCCCAACTACAGGCAGAAATGCCATTTTTCCCAGATCTGCCGACATGGAACAACCGAAAAATGGATTTGGAAACTGCCTATCATGACCGAGTCGCCGCCATTCATCGACACGGCTATGGACTATATGCCCAGTATCATATGTTTACACTGGATAACAACGGCGAAATCATTCCGATTCGTTATCCCGATCCGATTTCCCTTGATCAGATGGTTGGTTATGAACGGGAACGAAACATTGTTGTAGACAATACCAAAGCACTGCTTGCTGGAAAATATGCTGCCAATGTATTACTTGCCGGTGATGCAGGAACTGGAAAATCGGCAACGGTCAAGGCAATTGCCAACGCTTATCGGGAGCAGGGCTTGCGGCTGATTGAGCTGACAAAAGACCAGCTGCGGTTTATTCCACGCATTATGGAACACCTCTGCCGCAATCCGCTGAAGTTCATTCTGTTCATTGACGACTTGACATTCTCGGAAAATGATCCAAACTTTGGAACGTTAAAGGCAACGCTGGAGGGCAGCATTGCAGCAAGAATGAAAAATACGGTCATCTATGCCACCAGTAACCGCCGCCATCTCGTCAAAGAAACCTTTGATGATGGTTCGGACAAGCACCAGAATGACACCGTACAAGAGCGAATTTCACTTTCAGAACGGTTTGGCATTACTGTTACCTATACCAGACCACAAAAATCGCTGTATCTGGACATCGTACACAGTCTGGCAGAACAGGCAGGACTGCAAATGGATGCTGCAAAATTGGATGCAGAGGCAGAACAGTTTGCACTGGGAAAGTGCGGCAGAAGTGCCCGTGCAGCCAGACAATTTATTGATACGCTGCTGACAAAAGAACCAGCAACTATGGAAGGAGCAAAAATCGCATCATGCTAACACTGGATAAAATTTATAAAGCAAGTCATGTTCTACGAAGCGTGATTCGCAAAACCGATTTAATTCATGCACCGCTGGTCAATCCAGACAGTGAAGTTTATCTGAAAACAGAAAATCTGCAAATCACCGGTTCTTTTAAGGTGCGTGGTGCTTACTACATGATGTCACAGTTGACGGAAGAAGAAAAAGCCAGAGGGGTCATCGCTTGCTCTGCTGGCAACCATGCACAGGGTGTTGCCCTGGCAGCTGCCAAAAATCACATGAACGCTTTAATCTGTCTGCCGGACGGTGCACCAATTTCTAAGGTACAGGCAACCAAAAGCTACGGTGCAGAGGTTTGCATGGTCAATGGTGTTTATGATGATGCCTATCAGAAAGCACTGGAACTCAAAGAGGAAAAAAACTATACCTTTGTGCATCCATTCGACAATGAAGATGTGATTGCCGGTCAGGGTACCATTGGTCTGGAAATTCTGGATCAGATGCCAGATGTGGAAGCAGTCATCGTCCCCATCGGCGGCGGCGGTTTAATTTCTGGTGTTGCATTTGTCATTAAGAACCTGAACCCGAATATCAAGGTTTACGGCGTACAAGCAAGCGGTGCACCCAGTATGCGGAACTCCATTCGGGATGGCAAAATTGAATGCCTGCATACGGTATCCACCATTGCAGACGGCATTGCTGTGAAAGAGCCGGGCGAACACACCTTCCAATATGTACAGCAGTATGTGGATGAAATCGTAACGGTAACCGATGATGAAATTTCTGCTGCCATTCTGGCACTGATTGAACGTCAAAAATTGATTGCAGAAGGAGCCGGTGCAGCTTCTGTGGCAGCGGTTATGTTCAATAAAGTCCCGATTCAAGGCAAAAAGACAGTTTGTCTGGTATCCGGCGGCAACATTGATGTTACAATCCTATCTCGTGTCATCAAGCGTGGTCTGCTCATGTCCGGCAGAACCTGCACGCTGAATATTGAACTGCTGGATAAGCCGGGGCAGCTCAAACTAGTTTCAGAGATCATTGCCGATCTGGGCGGAAATGTCATCTCCATTCACCATGAACGTGCCAACGAAGGCAGCGATGTCAACGGCTGCTTCCTGCGGATTACATTGGAATCGAGAGATTATGCACACATTGAAGAAATTCGGGATGCTCTCACAAAGGCTGGATTGAAACTGGCAGACTAATGTCTCCCCATTTTCAATCCAAACAAAACAGAAAGGAAGTCTTTTTATGGAAACCATTTATACCAAACAGGCACCGGATGCCATTGGTCCCTATTCCCAAGCAGTAAAGGTTGGGAATACGCTATATTCTTCTGGTCAGATTGCCATCAATCCAGCAACTGGCACGGTAGAAGCAACTGACATCGAAGGACAGTCCCGTCAGGTTATGCAGAATCTGGCAGAAGTGCTCAAAGCGGCTGGTGCAAGTTTTGACAACGTAGTCAAGACCACTTGCTTTTTAAAGGATGTAGCAAGAGATTTTGCAGCATTTAACGCTGTTTATGCAGAGGCAATGGGCGACAACAAACCGGCAAGAAGCTGTGTCGGCGTAGCTGACCTGCCGAAGGGCGTGCTGGTGGAAGTAGAAGTGATTGCGGTCATCTAAACTACACTGCGTATTACTTGGTGGAAGCAAATTGATTTAAAAAATAATTCATAAAAATAAAGGCAAAATACTTCCGTACAAAATAACAGAAGTATTTTGCCTTTACAATTACACAAGGGAACAACTTACTATGAAACAAATAAAAAAATCCATATATGAAATCATAAAAGAAAATCTGGTCGACGGAACGTTGCCAAAGGCATTTTCTTTGCCATCAGATCAGTCTGAACATGAGCTTTGTTTTGCTGATGGAGCAATGGACGGAATCGCAATTTATCATATGATGGGACACTCTGAAGTGTCAGCAGAATCCATGTCCAAACTGGAAACACTCCTGCATAACATTTCTGACGGAAACTTTGCTCTTGGGTTGGAGATTCTTTGCAAATTTGCAAAAGAGAGTTCTGCCTTAAATACAATTAATGAATTGGAAGGCTTTATTTATGATAACACTGACTGGATCAATCCCAATCACCTTCATCAATTTGCAATAGACTGCATGATGGGCAATGATAGAGAACTAATTAAGTTCGGCATGGAAATGATAGAAGTCTTTACAGAACCAGATGAAAAGATAAAAGAAATCATCCGAACACTCGGACTAAGCGATGAGTTTACGATTTTTGCAATCTTTAACATGCAACATTGGAGCAATGCCAATTCGGAAATTTTTCATTTAGCAAAAAATGTACATGGCTGGGGAAGAATCCATGCAGTAAAATATCTTGAACCAACAAGCAAAGAAATCAAGGACTGGCTGCTGAAAGAAGGCATCAAAAATAATGTTATGGATTCGTATTCCGCATTGGAAGTTTATAAAAAAGCAAATATCAGAGAACTTCTTAATAGAGAGCTTACAGATGAGGAATTCCATTCTATTACATCCATTATAAGTGCCTTGTTATCTGAAGGGCCTGTTCAAGGCATTAGTGCGGTCGAAGATGCAGATGCAATGCTACTTGATTTTTTAGATCAAGCAAAACAGCACAAGTTGTATCTTGATCTATGTAATACTATTTATCATATTTTATCTAACGAATATTCTGATTCAACAATTACATTATGCAAAAACATCTTACATTCTGATAAAGCTGAAAAAGTGATTATTGATTCGTTGCATAAAGGACAGGGAGTTGATTTGGCAAAATATCTGAACATGGATTATGCAGAACCACTATACCAACATATGATAGAAAACTTTGAGAATGGTTGGCATAATTGCAGATATCTTCTTAAAAATAGTGATTATAGAGAAAAAGTTCTGAATTTATTCAAAACGAAACTACCGATGGAGGAAATGGTTTCCGATCCAAAAGATAACAGAGGATTAGGAAAAGGATATGAAAATTACACAAAACTATTATGTGTGATTCAGGAATTGAAACCATATCCTCTGTGCGGAATTGACTTTGTCATGCTTGGATTAAAATCCCCTGTGATAAACAATCGTAACATGGCACTGCAAGTTCTCAATTCATGGTGCAAGATAAAAGAATGCTCCCTAAAGGAATTATCAGATGAACTCTATCATTGTGTTTCTGATTTAAAAGATAAGGAAGTCAGTGAAAGTGTTCAGAAGCGTATAGCCGAATATGGATTTTAATCCCCTACTGCTGTTTATACAAAAAACAACAAATGAGTAAGAAATTTTGTATGACAGAACTATCAAAAACGTGCTGGTAGAAGTAGAAATCACTGCAGTTCTGGATCAAACATTTTTTAAGAAAAATACAAAAGTCCCTTGTCCGATCTCAAGTCGAACAGGGGACTTTTTATTGAAGAAAATACAATTATCATCGTATTATTATATTTGCACTGTTTGCTCCAAATAAGTTTCATTGCCAAACATACTAGTAATTTGAATGTCTACTGGTGTCCCTGCTTCTGCATGATAGCCGACTTTCAATGTATAGGTAGTGCCTGGCTGAATATCATTCAACTGCATTTGTGAATCAATCGCATCACAACCAATTACAGAACTATCACATTCCACTCCATTTTGGAACACTTTATCTTGGCAAGCAAATGTAAAAGATGTCGCCTTTTCAGAATTATTTGTAAAATTATATTCTACTACTAAAACAGATTTCCCCTCGTAGTCGGTACTCATAGAAGTGCTAACGACTTCAAATGCAAATTCAGAATCAGACGCATCTGCTTCTATTTCTTCCTCAACCGCAGCAACGGTAGTATCTTCTATTGCCACATTTGTGGCTTCTATTTCCGATGAATTTAACGTGCTACTTTCTGTTCCTACATCACCACAGCCAGAAACAGTCAGTACACAAAACATTGCTATAATACCCGCAATTACCCTGCTCTTTTTCATAATACATTCTCCTTTTGTCCTATAATCGAAGTTGTGCTTCTTTTTCTATTATAGGACAAATAGTCCTATTTTTCAATTCGCAAATTTCACAAACTTTCCTTGTATAGGGTAGGACTATTTGTCCATTATCACAATAGGACTATTTGTACTATTATATAATAAAAAAGGGTGATGCTATGCAATTACGAATCCGTGATCTACGGGAAGATCATGATTTGACGCAAAAACAGATCTCTGCTTACCTGATGTGCGATCAGTCTCTCTATTCCAAATATGAACGCATGGAACGAGAACTACCGCTGCATCTTGCCGTCAAATTAGCCCTTTTTTATCATGTCAGCCTGGATTATCTGGTTGGACTAACTAACGAAAAGCAGCCATATCCCGCAAAAAAGTAACTGCTTTTCGCAAACAAAAAAGCCGTTCTGCGATGGAAACAGAGCGGCTTTTTCATCTCATCATCAAGAGCATGGATACAAATTCATTTCATATTCCATGTGGATAACTTCTTGCAATCTTTCCGTAAATATGCTATACTATATTGGATTTCAACGAAAGGAACGATTCCCTATGAACAAAAAAATTGCAATCATCGGTGCTATGCCCTCTGAATTAGCAGACATTCGGGCAGCTCTTCCCCACTCCAAAATTGTCAAAAAAGCTGGATTTGACTACTATGTAAACACACTCGAAAACGGTACGCAAGTCATTCACGTTTGCAGCGGCATTGCAAAGGTCAATGCTGCGGTCTGCACACAAGCAATGATAGATGCCTTTCAACCAGATGCCGTCATCAATGCCGGCATTGCCGGTGGCATGCATGCAGATGTAAAAGTTTGTGATATCGTCATTTCTGATTCTGTTTTACCCCATGATCTTGACCTGCACTTCCTACAGGATTATCCACCATACTGCGGCATTTATCCAGCCGACAAAACACTAATGCAAACAGCTGCGGAAACCTGTGATCGACTCGGTATGCAGCACCACTTTGGACGCATTGTCTCCGGAGAAGCCTTTATCTCTGACAACACAGTCAAGCAATCCATTCAGGAACGTCTGCACCCCATGGCAGTAGATATGGAAAGTTCTGCCGTGGGACACTGTGCCTATCTAAATCAAGTCCCATTCGTCAGCATTCGCTGCATCTCTGACAATGCAGATGATGAAGGGGCTATGTCCTTCGACCAGTTTGAAAAAATTGCTGCAAAACGAGTGGCTGACTTAGTACTTGCAATCGCAGCAATTCTATAAAAAGAAAGAGCAAAAAACCAAATAGACAAACACTTTTCAAAGCGGCTTTGCATAAAATAACAACAATCACACTATGAGGGGAGTTATTTCATGCAGCCGCTTTCTTTTTTTTTCGATGATACGATGCCGCTTCGCCTTTCCGAAACAGAGGCTTCCTTTTTCCTATTACACGGCGGTACGGCTGCCCTGAAAGAGCAGCTGCTGCAAGCAGTTGCAACCGCACAAGCAAAAACAGAACAACAACAATTTTACTATGCACAATCGCTCTGCTGCCTATATTTTCCCATTCAAAAACGAGTGTTTCTAGATGCTGATTTACTCAACCTGCTCCCTCGGCTAGGCTGTCCCGAACTGGATACCCGTCATATTCCCCTGCACAGTTGCTACGATCGTACAGTTCTGCGGACACATGCGGAAGCGATTCGTTATAGTTTTGCAGAATTGCAAGAAAACAACGAACAAGCGATTTTGCTGCAAACTGCCGCAGAACAGACATTCTCTCATTTTTGTATGCTCACAGAAACGGCCGTTCGTTCTGATATTCTTCCCTCTTTCAACCTACCAGAACACGCTCATAAAACTGGAACCCTACAAGTACGGCAACTACAAGGCTGTACACCAGAAGGCGTTCTCATGCAGCCCTTGCCTGTAGACTGGAATACAACGGTTCTGCTTGACCCTTGGTATACTGCTGGCAGCAGCCTACTGGAACAACTTTCACTCGAAGCCGTCCGAAAGGGTTGGCACAGCATTCTCTGCACCCATCCTCTGCAAGCAGATACACTACCAGTACAGTTGCTTTTACCGGAACGAAAACAAGCCTATATTATACAAGGCAGTTTGTTCGGCGAACACTTTCCAGATTGCGACACGATTTCCTTGCAAAAATGCTATCAAGAACACTTATTACAATCTGAAATGATACAAATACAGCTAACCGCTGCCATGTTGCAAAACAGTATGCAATCCTATACTGGTATCCTACGTGTTGCCCACGGTGTCCGCAACGTCATGCAGCAGTATTATCAGGCAGCAGAAAAGCCAATTGCCATTCGAGAATTAACCTCTCAACTAATTTGTTCCTGTGGAATATAGACAATTTTAATGTGCATTTGATCCCTCTACAATTTATTCCTTTCCTTTATCCATCAGATGAAGATATCTATTAACAAGTTCGCCTTGATAGTAATATCTACAATATACCTCATTGATCCCAAGAATCGACATTTTCTGATCGGGAATAATAAGTTCCATGGTAAAATTCCCCTTATGGTCGAATATCAGATATGCGAGCAAGTCGTTTTTAGAATGTACTGACCACACAACATTGTGCATGGTCGGTACATAATCTGCTACAACAGACAGCCATTCAGAGAAAAGCTGATCCGGCTTGTAATCCAGTTCCCTGACATTAGGAGCATCGCAGTCATCACCCATACATACGCTTTCCCTTGTTGCTTTTATCTTATGCCGAAACAATATCATCGTT
>ERZ1673697.3811-NODE-3811-length-10523-cov-25.980321_pt1 | contig 10523 bp, 8 predicted proteins | sample MGYA00580227_ERZ1673697 | MGnify/ENA primary metagenome ERZ1673697 (study PRJEB41218, sample SAMN15661759) | gut metagenome | host: Homo sapiens | place: Canada: London | collected 2015-08-20/2019-03-30 | study: EMG produced TPA metagenomics assembly of...
AGTTTGCACAATTCTTGAACTCAACACAAACTGCCATCAGTGTTGTTCCGTTGCTCGTTCTTTGCTGGTATCATAGAACTATCAAATGAAGGAGGCAACAAGCCATGAACACAGATAAGATTTACGCAGAACAACTCGCCAATGAATATGCTCTCAAGGACACCTCTAAGGTGGTAGCTCTTCGCAAGCTGGACAAGAATGGACGAAGCATTTTTGGCGCTTTTGGACAAGAAGAATTTTGCCTACATCACAGTCAAGGAAATCTGTGAGGCGGCAGGCGTTAATCGCTCCACCTTTTATCTGCATTATGAAACAATGGCAGACTTACTTTCGGAGAGCGTCAGTCACATGAACGAGCAGTTTCTTACCCACATGAAAAAAGACACGAATGCCTTTGTCACAAAGATGCGGGATTGTCCGCTGGATGAATTGTACCTCATTACGCCGGAGTATCTGACGCCTTACCTTGGTTACATTGAGCAGCACAAGCGGCTGTTCCGCACAGCAACGGAAAATGCTGCCGTGCTGGAAATGGATAAAAGCTATGAACGGATGCTCCGCCATGTGTTCATGCCGATCCTCGACCGCTACGGCGTACCGGAATGGGACAGACCGTATCTCATGGCGTTTTATATTCACGGATTAATGGCAATTATCTCGGAATGGCTCAAAAACGACTGCGTCGATTCCATTGCGGATATTGTAAATGTGATTCAGCGGTGTGTAAAACGCCGCAAGGAGGAAATATGAAAGCTGGCATTTATTTAGAAAAAGAACAAGTTGAAATTCGGGAGCTGCCGATGCCGGAAGTCGGAGACAATGATGTGCTGGTGCAGAACCTCTATTCCAGTATCTGCGGCACAGATGTTGCGGTTTTTACCCACGGTCCGAACACCGGTCACAAGGTGACTGTCGGCGGTGAGTTTGGTCATGAGACTGTTTCCCGTGTGGTGAAGGTTGGAAAGAATGTCACAGATTTTTCAGTAGGCGAACGGGTCTACCCTTACCCTCTTTATGCCAAAGGGGACACAAAACGAGCCGGAACCATCGGCGGATTCTCGGAATATATTCTCATTCCTAATGCCAAACGGAATCATTCCCTCTATGCTGTGGATGATTGTATCTCCGATAAGCTGGCAAGTCTGATTGAGCCGTTTACGGTTGGCTGCCGTGCTGCCCGCCGGGGGATGATTCCCTGTGGAAAGGAACAGTATGTTGCCGGGCAGAATGCCGTGGTGTTCGGCTGCGGAACGATTGGCATTGCCGCTGCGGTTGCCTTCAAGTACTTCGGCATGGAGAAAGTTATGATCTGTGACCGCTCGGATTTTCGTCTAAGTTTAGCAGAGCAGTTAGGCTTTGCAGTTTGCAATACAGCGTCAGAGAATTTTGAAACATCAGCCGTTAGCTATTTCGGCACGGCTCCTTCCCTGAATGGCACAGTTGCCAGCATTGACTGCTGGTTGGATGCCGCCGGTGCGGAGAGTATTCTGGATGATTTCTTTCGGTTTGGAAAAATCGAGAGCCGCTTTGTCTCCGTTGCAGTCAACAACAAGCCCCGCACCATTGATCTGCTCCACATGACCTATGCCCAGCAGAGCATCATCGGCACCGGTGGCTATATGCCGGAGGATGTATGGGACGTGCAGGAGATCATGGCGAGTGGTAAGTGGGAATTGGAGCGGATCATCACTCATGAGTTCCCACTGAATGAATTGGAACAAGCCATCCGCACGGCGAGCGATGTTGACCATGCTGGAAATGTGGTCGTGGAAATGAAAGGATAAAAAAGTCTGTGTTATGACTTCAAGTTTCAATCTGGGCCATTTCATTCAACTGATGCAACACCCGGTTTGAAGCGGTGTATGATAGAATCGGAATCCAGGTCAGATCCGGATAAAGATTCGGATATTTTTTGTCAATCGGCAAGCTGCAGAGGAAGTTATCTATAGACAAGCCAGGATTATCACGTTAAGATATAGAAAAAGTAAGTAATACGAAAGAAGAAAACAGAATATTTAAAGGAGAAAATGAATGGAATACTCTGCAATTATTCATGATATGGACAAAAGATTCTGCTATGCAATAGATAAGGATTTATTTGTGATACGCATCCAGGTAAAACGAGATGATATAAAGGAAATAATTCTTCATTATGAGGATAAGTATATACCAATGGAATGGAAGGATACGCGAAAGACAATTCCAATGAAGAAGGTTGCCACCTCACAATTTCAGGATTATTATGAAGCACAGATTCAGATGCATCTGATATGTCTCCGTTATTTTTTTGAATTTACGGATATGCAGGGGGAAAAAGAATATTACGGCAATTATGAGTTTAGTAAGGAATGTATTACAAACAGAGACAGAATGTTTGATTGCCCGCAGAATCTACGGGAGGAAGAAATGTTTGTGGTGCCAAAGTGGGCAGAAAATAAGGTCGTATATCAGATTTTTCCGTCCCGTTTTGCATCATCACAGCCGGTAGACAAGGAAGTATGGTATAAAGCACCAGTTACGTCTATGGATAATCTGCATGGTGATCTCAGAGGAATTATAGAACATCTGGATTATGTCCATAGTCTTGGAATTGATGTTTTATATATGACACCAATCTTTAAATCAAATTCAAGCCATAAATACGATACCATTGATTATTATCAGATAGATCCCTCATTCGGAACAGCAGAGGATCTTAAAGAGCTGGTACAAAAAGCGCATGAATATGGAATGAAAGTGGTTATGGATGCGGTATTTAACCATACAGGAAAGGAATTTTTTGCATTTGAAGATATTTTGGAAAAGGGAAATAAGTCTAAATATCTGGACTGGTATTTTATTGATGAATTTCCACTTAAAAGTGAAAGGGGAGAGATTCCAAACTTCAAATGTTTTGGTTATTATGGTGGAATGCCAAAATTAAATCTGAAAAATCCTGAAGTTGAAAAATTTATTACAGATGTTGCATGCTATTGGATCAGGGAATGCGATATAGACGGATGGAGAATGGATGTAGGAGATGAAATCAGCCATTTTTTCTGGAAGAATTTTAGAAAAGCAGTTAAGGCAGTAAAGAAAGATATGCTGATAATTGGAGAAATCTGGCATTATGCAGGAGATTTTCTTGAAGGAGATGAATGGGATACGGTCATGAATTATCCGTTTTATCTGAATATGATAGATCTGCTTGCAGATGAAAAGATTACGGTCAGCCAGTTTATACAGAATCTTGGATATTTGAAAGGACGCTTAAATAAGAAATGTTATCCTCTTATGTGGAATCTGATAGACAGCCATGATACAGCAAGATTTTTACATTTATGTAAGAATAATAAGAAAAAGCAGCATTTGGCAGCAGCTTTTCAATTGTTATTGCCGGGAATGCCGATGATTTATTATGGAGATGAGTATGCGATGCCGGGAGCAAACGATCCGGATTGCAGACGTGGCATGTACTGGGATGAAGAATACCAGGATAAAGAGATGTTTGAATGGTATAAACAGCTGTTGCAGGTTCGAAAAAAATATAAATGTATCGTAGAAGGTGAATTGATTGAGGCAATCACAGGGGATGAGGAAGAAACCATTGTTCTGATTAGAAAAAATAGTGAAGAGACCATGGCATTAATTTTTAACTGCAGCAGCAGTGAGAAGAGATTTAATGAGTATGAGGGAAAATATAATTTGCTTGGAGAAGAACTGTTTGACGGAAAAGTTGAGGGGCTTGATGCCGCAGTAATAGTGCTTTAAAATAGTTACAGAGGAAGAAGAACATGTCAAAAGATGAATATTTAATTACAGATGCACCCCTTAAAGCACTGACTGTTTTTGCAATGCCAATGATTTTCGGAAGCTTTTTTCAACAGGTCTACAATATGGCTGATTCAATCATTGTGGGTCAGTTTGTTGGATCTTCTGCCCTTGCGGCTGTTGGTGCCTGTGCTGCCCTTACGAATGTATTCATTTGTATAGCACTTGGTGCAGGTGTAGGTGCAGGTGTACTTGTGAGCCGTTATTTTGGTGCCAGAGATTATAGTAAAATGAAAACAATCGTATCAACATCATTGATTAGTTTTCTGGTTCTTAGCATACTTCTGGGAGTTACTGGCTTTTGTTTTTCACGTTCCATGATGGACTTATTACAGACACCCGCTGATATACTGGAGGAAGCAGTACTATATCTTCGTGTTTATTTTGTGGGATTTCCGTTTCTGTTTATGTACAACATTCTTTCAACGATGTTTACTTCAATCGGTGAATCAAAGATTCCATTATACCTTTTGATTTTTTCTTCTGTTCTGAATATTATGATGGATCTTTGGATGGTAGCAGGCCTTGGTCTGGGTGTGTTCGGTGCAGCCCTAGCCACGCTTATTGCACAAGGCATTTCGGCAGTATTTTCGTTTTTAATCTTTTTATACCGGATACGCCAGTATAAGAGTCCGGCTCGCTGGTTTGACGGGAGGGAATTACATTCTATGCTCCGCATTGCTGTACCGTCGGTCCTCCAGCAGTCAACAGTGTCAATTGGTATGATGATTGTACAGGCGGTTGTAAATCCGTTTGGTACACAGGCTCTTGCAGGTTATGCGGCAACGATGAGGGTAGAGAATGTTTTTTCACTGATATTTGTGTCCATAGGCAATGCAGTCTCGCCGTATGTTTCCCAGAATCTTGGCGCAAAGAAAATCGGGCGTATCAAAAAAGGATACCACGCTGCACTGGTGTTAGATTTATGTTTTGCAGTCCTTGCTTTTATAGTCATTGAAACACTGCATACCCAGATTTCTTCATTATTTCTGGGTAAAGATGGAACAGCGCTGGCATATCAGGTGTCTGGAGATTATATGAGATGGCTCGGCTTCTTTTTCATTTTCATGGGTATCAAGATGGCAACAGACGGAGTTCTTCGGGGACTTGGAATCATGCGTCCATTTCTCATTGCAAATATGGTAAATCTTGCAATTCGTCTGTCAGTTGCTTTGATACTCGCACCGCGTTTTGGCATTGCATTTGTCTGGCTTGCTGTACCGGCTGGCTGGCTTGCAAATTTTCTGATTTCTTATGTGGCACTCAGAAAATCATGGCCAGACGATAAGATGGCTTTTGCTGCTATAGAAGATGGTGCGGCCGTTTTTATAGAAAAATACTGTAAATAGCTGTCTTTAAAAATGACGAAAAACCAAAGCAGGAAGTGTTAAATTTTATCAAAAAAATAGAATTTGAAAATTAAAGCTGAAAAGTCGTTGACTTTTGAAAAAATTCTGATATAACAAGGTCTAGAAAAAATTAAAATAAAGAGAAAGGAAATAAGAATCAATGTTTTCACAAAAAGATAAAATGAAAAGTAAATTAGAAAACATGCATCTGCAGGAAAGGATAAACTATGGCTACAGAAAAGTAATTATTATGATGTTAATTTCAGGCTTGCTTTCTATAGTGGTCATAGGTGTTTTATTTGCTAATATGGTACATTATATAGAAAATGTTACTGTAGCAGATCAGGCAGTAAAAATATGTAGAATTAATGTGAATGCGGCAGCAAGAAATATCAGGGAAATGGCATTAGATGATGATACTTCTTCATATGCCGGTTATGAGAAAACAGTAGAAAAGCTGCTGAAAGAAGTTGATTCTGAACTGAAAAATTTAAAGGGAACCGGAATTATTCCTGACTCAGATTATGAGGAATATTCATCAGCCCTTTCGGATTGGGGAAACATTGGTTATTCTATTATAGAAAAAATTAAAAGTGGTGATAAGGAAAAAGCAGTTGATGAAATCATGAATGATTGCACACCTGCATTAAATAAAGCGGTGGAAATCGCAATAAGATTAGATGATGTGACAGACCAGGAGAGCAGCAGGGCTGCCAGAACTACATTTACTTTTGCTATAGCAGGAATTGTATGTATTATAGTGTGTTTATTTTTGGCATGGATACTGACAAAGAAAACAGGTAAAAAAGTCCTGGATACAATTCTTGAACCTTTACGGGCAGTTGAGGATGTCGCAAAGGAACTGACAGAAGGAAATTTACACAGTACACTGGATTATCGTTCAGAAGATGAGATTGGAAGACTGGCACACAGTATGCGTAAATCAATCCGTATCCTGGGAAGCTATGTAGACGATATTGACCGTGCAATGAAATTGTTTGCAGAAGGAAATTTTGATGTTAAACCGGAAGTAGAGTGGCGGGGAGATTTTGTCGGAATTTTAAATTCTTTTATGCAATTTGAAAAAAGTATAGGAGAAACGATTAAAGGAATTCAAAATGTTTCCAATGAAGTTTCAAGTGCAGCAGACCAGGTAGCATCAAGTTCTAATGATCTTGCAGATGGAGCTACAAATCAGGCGGCAGTAGTAGAGGAACTGACAGCAACAGTTGCAGGTGTATCTGAACAGGTAGAAAATAATTCAAAATCTGCAAAAGAAATTAGTGGAAGGGTGGATGAGCTTGGAAATGCCATTTTAGAAAGTAATGGTAAGATGCATGAAATGGTTGATTCCATGCATGAAATTAATGAAGCATCAAAAGAAATTGACAAAATTATTGCAACAATTAATGAAATTGCTTCCCAGACAAATCTGCTTGCATTGAATGCTTCTATCGAAGCAGCAAGGGCAGGAGAAGCCGGAAAAGGATTTGCAGTTGTAGCAAATCAGGTAAATTCGTTAGCGGACCAGAGTGCCCAGGCAGCGAAAGAATCTGCAATGTTGATTGAAACCTCTGTGAAGGCAGTAGAAAAGGGTATGGTGATTGCAGGACAGACTGCGGCGCAATTGGAAGATGTTGCAGAGAACTCTAAAATAATTACAGAAGAAGTTACAAATATTGCGGAAACGTTAGAAACACAGACAACAGAAATCCGGCAGATTAATGAAGGAATTGAACAAATTAATGATGTTGTACAGACCAATTCTGCAACATCTGAGGAATGTGCAGCTGCCAGCCAGGAGATGAGCAGCGAATCAGAAAATCTGCGTGAAATGATTCGTAAATTTAAATTGGCAGAATCAGAAAAAACAGTATAATACGATAATGATTTCCAGCTATAATTTCTAACACAGAATAGAAAGTTTATCAGTATAAAAATTTTATAAGAAAGGCACTTATACTATGGATACAAACATACGCAGACTGCTCAAGGAAATAGGAGCAGAAGATTTAATAGAAGTATTTGCACCATGTATGGATGACTATCTTTATATTATAGATTTACAGAAAAATACCCTTATCATTTCACAGGCAGCGGTGAAGCGTTTTAAGATGCCGGGCAATTCATTTGATAATGCTGCCGACAGTGTCCGCTATTTTGTATATGAAGAAGACCGCCCGATGATTAGGGAACATTTACAGCGGATTGCGGATGGAAACGAAAAAAATCACAATCTGCATTACAGATGGCTTGATAAAGAAGGGATGCCGGTATGGATTAACTGCCGTGGAAAGGTAATCCATGATAAAGATGGAAAACCTCATTATCTTATAGGCTGTGTAAACGAAATTGGAAATATACAGCGGGCAGATAATGTCAGCGGACTTTTGGGTGAAAGAGAAATGCATTCCTTTGTTTCTTCCCATATAAAAGACAGCTCGTCAGTATTTTTAATACATATAGGGATTGATGGATTTAATGCGATTAATGGTACATTAGGCGTAGATTATGGAAATTATGTGTTGAAAAGTGTTGCTGACGGTATCAAGGAATGTCTTTCTGATAACCAGCAGCTGTACCATCTTGTTGCAGATGAGTATATGATTGTTGATCTGGAAAGTCATACAAGAGATGATGTTATGCTATTGCAGAAGGAAATATGTAAAAAAATAGAAGATTTTATTATTTCTGAAAAATATAAGGTGGTTTTTACAGTATCTACCGGAATTATCCATGCAACGAAGCTCTTAAAATATTATGACGAGTATCGTAAAATAGCGGTTTTCTCTTTAAAACAGGCAAAGTCCATGGGAGGAAACGGAGTATATTTTTTTGAGAAAGAAGATTATAAGTTATTTTTAAAAAAAGAGAAAATAAAAAGTGCACTTCGAGGTGCCGTGACAAATGAATTTGAAGGATTTGAAGTATACTATCAGCCGATTATAGATTGTTCCTCGGGAAATATAATTGGTGCGGAAGCGCTTATGAGGTTTTCCATGTATTCAGGTGGAAAAAAAGAAAGTATCTCGCCTGTGGAATTTATACCATTACTGGAAGAAACCGGGCTTATTATTCCGGCTGGAAGATTTGTATTAAATGAAGCTGCGGCAATGTGCCATGAAATGCGGCAGTATATACCGGGATTTAAGGTTAATGTAAATATATCTTATATTCAGATGATGAAAAGTGATATCTGGAAGGACATACTTTCGTCTATAGAACAATATAATCTTCCGCCGGAGAGCCTGTGTGCGGAACTGACAGAAAGCGGATATACGGATATGACACCGTATTTTTATACGCTTCGGAAGAAATTCGAAGAGAAAAAAATACAGTTTATTCTGGATGATTTTGGCACAGGTTTTTCAAATCTACATTGTATTGTAAACATGAATCCTAATTATGTGAAACTGGATAATCATTTTACAGCAAAAGCTATGAGTCAAACAAGGGACTTTGAGCTGTTAAAAAAAATAGTTGAACTGGTACATAGTATAGATATCAAAATATGTATAGAAGGTGTAGAAAAAGAAGAGTGGTATCAAAAGCTGAAAGAAATACATGCTGATTATCTGCAGGGCTATCTTTTTGGCAGACCATGTGATAAAAATCAGTTTTTAAATCAGTTCATATGTAAAGGTATCAACTAGCAAACTATCTTAATTTTCATTTCTATTTTGGAAAAGGCTTCTTGAAGGAAAATTCTACCTGTGATAAAATAAAATTAATTATACTTACAGGGAAAGTAAGTACCCGGCTGCAGGACATATCCAGGGAACTGCCAGTATAGTGGCAGGTTTTTACGGTTTGCTCCTGCTATTTAGTGAAAAATAAAAAATCATGGAGGATTTTTACAATGGAAGAAGCAAAGCAGAACATCAAACAAAAGAAGGATTCTTACAATCTGAGAATTGTGACGGCTGTACTGGTATTAACAGTGCTGGTTTTAGGGGAATTATATGTGATGATTAACTATCCGTCCAATTATGTGGCATTGATTGTACTTACAGTTGTAGCACTGGCTGATATTTATATTCTGATTGCCAGTGCAATCCAGAAAAATTATAAGAAAGAGATTGACCAGTACGAACAGTATGATAATCTGTTTAAGTCAGAAAAAGCTTCTTATCTTGTAACCCGCAAATCCTTTGAAGATATTGCGGATCAGCTTGATCGTATCGAAGAGGCAGCCGGTTCACCGACAAAGGACATCATAGATGCACAGAAATCCATTGCCAAAGTTACCATAAGCCGTAACAAAGAAAATTCCGATGCATTGATGAATTCCAACGACAAATTATTAGAGCAGATATTTAATCTTTCCGACCGTCTGGATAATCTTGAGAAGAACGTGTTAGAGCAGCAGCGTATCATAGTTGAGAATGCCAATAAAGACCTTCTGCTAAAACAGCAGGAAATGGCAGCTTCCGTGAAAGAAATGGAATTATCCATCCACAATACCATATTAGCTGAAGTTGGAAAAATAAATGGTGCGCCAGCTGTTGCTTATACAGCAGCACCGGTACAGCCATCATCAGCCGCACCAGTTGAGGAAGTAACGCCGGAAGAACCGGAAGCACCAATCAACGAAGTGATGCCGGAAGAACCGGAAGCACCAATCAATGAAGTGATGCCGGAAGAACCGGAAGCACCAATCGACGAAGTGATGCCGGAAGAACCGGCAACAGAACCGGAGACAGCTGCAGAGGATATGCCGGATTTAGCAGAAGATGATTTATTAAATATAGATGCTTTATTCGGAAATGACGAAGCAGCTGAGACTACAAAAGAAGTAGCAGAAGAAACCGGATCTGCAGAAGAAAACAATGAACCGGAACCAGAAGAACCAGTTGGTTTTGATGATACACTTGGATTTGCAGATGAAGAACCGGAAGAACCTGCATTTACAGAAGAAATGGTAAATACCATTGATGAACCGGTTATGGAAATGAATTCCGACCCGAATCATATGATGACACCGGAAGAGATTGCTGCTTTGATTGCAAATGCTGATACAGCAGCTGAAGAAGAACCAGTTGTAACAGAAGATGCTATTTCAGAAGAATCTGAGCCGATAACGGAAGAGGAACCTGTGTCAGAACCGGTTGTGGAAGAACCGGCAGCAGAGCCTGTTATCGAGGCAAATTCTGACCCGAATCACATGATGACACCGGAAGAAATTGCGGCATTATTTGCTAATATGTAATTTACAAAATTTTTAAAAAAAATAAAAAATTACTTGCAATTCGATAAATTCTATTATATAATAGTCCTTGCGTTAAGCAATGCGCCACTAGCTCAGCTGGCAGAGCACCTGACTCTTAATCAGGGTGTCCAGGGTTCGAACCCCTGGTGGCGCAT
>ERZ1673697.3827-NODE-3827-length-10484-cov-5.995014_pt1 | contig 10484 bp, 11 predicted proteins | sample MGYA00580227_ERZ1673697 | MGnify/ENA primary metagenome ERZ1673697 (study PRJEB41218, sample SAMN15661759) | gut metagenome | host: Homo sapiens | place: Canada: London | collected 2015-08-20/2019-03-30 | study: EMG produced TPA metagenomics assembly of...
TTTTTTCTCTTTGATTATATCACGCTGTGCAGATATATCAATATATTTTCTCGGTGCAATCCTTCCACGCATATCATAATAAATACGCTCATGTTCTTCTGTCAGACCCATCTTTCGGCAAAATCGACTGTATTCATTTAGTTGTCCTTGATATTTTGCTCTTGCAAGCATCACATCATCCGGATCAGCGCCGCCAGCTTCCATAAGGTTCACCTTTTCACGCTGCGCCCTCATGGCTGTTTCCATTTTTCTCTGCTGTTGCTTCGCTTCGTACAAGGTATACTCTTTCCCGTGGAACTCCTTTGGAGTGTTTTCTTTCCGGTTCTGTTCTTCCAGCCACTCGTCCGTCCAGTTACGTTCAGATATTCCCGGAAAGAAAGGATAATATTCGTGGTAGCAGTTAATCCCTAACAACCCTGTAGCACTGCCAAGACCGCACACATTAATAAGCTGCTCCCTCGTCCAAACCTTTCCCTGCCACACTGCGTGGGTTGGTCGGGCTCCAGAGTGCCAAGCGACTTCGAAATGATCTGCACCCAGCTTCTCGGCATTGTAGTCTGTGATCTTCCCTGTTATCTGAGACATACCTGTCATAATCGCTCTTCGTGCTGCTACGTCAATCCGGTTCGCTCTACCAGATGCATAATCTATCTGTCTCAGTCCGCTATTGGTCAACTGCGTAACTACTCTCCTAAGAACCGAGTTATAATCAAAGGCGCCGGATACGATGTCCATACATGCAGCATCAAGAAAACCTTGATACACCTGTGCAAGAGGTGTTAGAATTCGCTTTCCATCTCCATAGTCGAGATAAAACCCTAGTGACTGCGTGATATTGTCCAACTCGTCCCTTGTCTGCCTCTTAATGCCTTCCGTAATCTGCTGCAACTGTTCATTCTCTTCATAAGGGATATACTCATCGTTAATCTGTTCGTAAATATCTTTGTTACGAACGTATTCCCAATTGATTACTTTATCGTATAGCTCAAACATTTCCGGATATGTAGCGTTCAATGTTTCTTTTATAGATGCTTCTATCTCCTCGGAAGAATAGCCTAATATCTTAAGCCGGTTAATCTGCCAGTCTGCAGTGCTTGTAATCTTCCCTGTCATATTTATTCTGCGAACGATGTCTTGCATGATCCTGTCCTCAAGATCGGTAAATCTAGCAGTCATTTTATTTACCATTTTGTCCTGATATTCTTTTCGCATCCTACTCCATCACCTGACTTTGTACAGGCAACTTCTTCTCTGCCTCTTCTATCGTCTCTCCGTACCACTTAGCTCTATATTCTGCATGGCTCATAATTCCAACACTTAAGTCTTGTAAATCACGCTTTCTTTCAGTGTCTTTATCTTCGATTATAGAATCATCAAAATTTATCACAATTTCTGTGTCTAAATTTAAAGAATTCCCAGTTGCAATGCCGAGTCTGATTATAATTCGGATCAATTGTTTCAGAACATCCTCAAGAATAATCTCATGTTTTTTAATCATCCGGTACATATCGGAATTTTCTGAAATAATCTCCGTTGCTGTCTTTACTCCGGATGTTCCAAATTGATAGCGATCGGTGCCAAAGCCACACTTCATAGAAAGATAATTAAGATCATCATTAATTGCCTTACTGTGAGCTTCTGCTCGAAGCGTCATATCTATTTCTTTAATAAGTCCATCTTTTCCCTTATCATAATCTTCTGGAAGACTATAAAACACACCATCATCCGGATCAAAAGTCGGAGATCCATCTACATTCGTCAAAAGTTCGGGTGCTACAAAGATACGTTTTCGACCAAGCTCAAATTCATTGCAGTAAGAATCATACTCTATATCCAACTTTTTTAACGTATCAATAGCATTTGCAAAAATAGAAATTCCCATCGGATTGCTCTCCTCTACATTATTCGTGATATTCAATCTGTCAATCACAAACTGTGGCTCCGCGGAAGCTGTCTTGGCTTCTTTTTCAAGGTTTGCAAATGGTTTTAAACGTTTCCACTCTTCCGGTTTCAACTCCTTGCCCTCTACGCTTCCACTATCACATGTTAACACTGCATTCTTAATTACATACTCACTGTTCTTAAGAAAATGTGACTGTAAATGAACGTATTTCTTTCCACTCACTGTATGTGGAAATGAAAAAACACACTCTGTTATTCTTCCATTATTCCAACTTACCGGATAGATATTAGGAGCATCAACGTAATTAATTCTAATTTCTCCTGATAATACATTTCCCTCCTCATCTACTTCTATATTATCTAAATATGGAATATATGCTGCTGTTCCTGTATATGCCTTTCTCTCTTGATAATCATTCGCCATAACAAGAAAGTGATTGTTTTCTAATACGCTGTGAACAAATTTATCTGTATCATCATCACTAAGTGTTATCGTCACACGTTCATTCAGGAGGAGATCTGCTATATCTTCTGACAGCTTCTTCGCCATATTCATACTTTTTCTCTGACATTTTTTATATGTACCTCGACCGGTATAAACTTTGTAGAAGGTGAACCTGCGCACATTCGCATTATACCAGCTAATCCATTCTTCTATTTTCCTATAGAAAGTCTTGTCAACGGTGTCAATACCGTTCTTTTTGAAATAATTAAAAATATTCACCGTCAATCTCCTTTCCGATTTCCACTATCTTATTTTCTTCTTGTTCCTCTACAGGAAGAAAATATTTTAACTTATACCATGCTCCCATCACCACATAACGAATTCCGTCCATACAGTGATCAGATTCTTTCACTGGGATCTCTTTCCCTTTTTCAATTGACTTTTTATCATATTCATATACACCAAATTCCCTAATCGCGTTTTCCTGACATGGCGAAACACTTAAAACGTCAAAAGCCAATAGCTTTTGTACTCGGCTAATTCCAAGTGCAACATCATTTTCAGCTTCACGAATGAATACAGAATAGTCCAAGCTTCGTGTGGCTCGCTTAATTTCTTCCATAAGCCCCCTCGCTGATGGATCAAGGAAAAGATAAAATACACGATTATTATATAATTCATGGAGTTCATCCATAAACTCTACAAAATCAGCTGCATATTCTGACGGGCTTTTCTGTTTACCACTTTCACGCCCACTATGATAATATTCTCCGAGCCCAGGGAATTTCTTGTGATAGGTATCCAAGCCAAAGGCCTCAAAGGTTGTTGCGTTTTGCTGTCCATAATCTCCACCAATATAAATTCTGTCATATCGTCTATCTGGATCCGGCTTCTTTCTATGTCTGTCACCAAACATATAATAGATCAACTCATCCACACCTACCGATTCCCCAAGCCACACCCAGCGATACATCTTAGGATCAGCTTCTTTCATGGCTTCTGCAGATGCAATCAAATCTTTACCAAGCCATTCCTTAGGAACATCTCTGTAATCCGTATGTATGTGAATACAGTCTGGACGCTTTTCCATTTTTAAGCACCACTGATTTATCGGAGCATTAGGGTTTTTTGGCGGATTATACAAGTAGATCATTTGGAAACCACCACTATTTCCACGAACAAAAGTTGCCTCTATATTTGACAGTTCATCCTCTCCTTCTCCATCGTCAAAAAACTCTGTTGCCTCATCAATAATAACCAATTTTATTGGTTTATCCTCATCAATGATACCTTTTGTATCATCGATGCCATCAGAGCCCGAGAAGTAAATGGTTGATCCTGTTTTTTTATATTGAATCTCCATAGGTGATTTTGTTATAGTAAATAGTTTTTTAGATAGCCTAAGGCGATTGATACCTCTTAGCATTTCTTTATATACTGTTTTCCTGAGCTTGTTATGATGTTTTCGTAGAACAACCACTGAACCATGTGCATCTGATACAATCTGGTAATCCGAACGAATAGCAGCATAACTCGATTTCGTTCCAGCACGACCGGAAGTTAATATAATATGTTTAATATTTCTATCATTAAATATCGGAAGATATTTCGGAATTACTATGTCCGAGATTCTCACTTCTCGGCGCGTCATTGACAATCATCACACCGTCCTCTCTATCATCTATATTTACACTCTGTAATCTAACCGTATTGGCTCTCATTTGGTCAATCTTAGCCCGTTGCTCTTCCGTAGCCATATCCATATGCTCTGCCAGCCAGTCAAGCGCCTTCATTCGGTCAGCTAGTTTAATACTTGTACCATCACGCCCCTGCTTAACCTCTGTGATCAATGTTCCGTCCACTTCGCTGCTCTCTTTAAACTTAACAACATTTATCCTTTTTGTTAGCGGAATTTTCTTTCCAGTCTCTTCATCCTTAATCTCTACTGGTCCGTACATTGCCATAACCGGCACTTCTTCCTGTCCAAATGTTACGTAATCTGTAATGTCCGAAAAGGCTATGTCCATATACTTCTGAAAGATATCGGATTCATCCAGCATTTCACGGTTTAAGCGATTCTGTTTAAGGCGCTGTATTTCATTTTTTATACAAGGCTTTACAAGGAGTTTATAGCCCTCCGAATTGGCTACATCATATCCACAACCATATGCTTTCTGATATGCCTTAGTTGCATTAAAGCACCGAACATAATGCAAACAAAAAAGCCTTTGCTTATCGGTTAAATCCGGATTGTCTATTACCTGATCTACCGCTTCTGCAATGGCTTTCTTATTTTTACTATTTTCTTCCCTTTTTCTTTTCGCAACGTTGCGTTTCTTATTTGCAACGTTGCAATCCCATTTATACCTACTTTTCCAACTTCGAACAGTTCCTTCAGAAACATTTAGTTGACTTGCAATCTCAACTAATTTCATTCCTTTCAGGTACATAGCCTTCGCCTGTTCGATTCTTTCATCTGGCGCTCTGGCCATGTAATATCACCTCTGTTCACTGTTTTTTTCTGCATTAGAAAAGCACCCCGGAGGGTGCTCTTAACATTATGATTTTAATCCTCTATTTTACTTACACGTGCAACAAACGTATTTTCTGGCACATCACTTAATATCATTTTGTTATACTCTATATTTTCAGCCTCTTTCTTAGATATAATCTTTATGATTTTAAACACTCCAATCCCTAGAAACAAACTAGCACCCAAAACTAACACACATGATTTGTTCTTATTATTCTATTGACAAAGTACACAAAAATACACCCTGCATTTCTACAAGGTGTACTTTCTAAGATTTTATGATTTTTGAAGGAAGACTAGAAATAATTCTAGCTTTTCTAGAATAATTATAACATATCTAAATTATGAATGTTATGAATCTTTAATAGCTCTCTTTATGATTTTCGAAACCATTGACTGCGTATACCCCAACATCTCCGCTGTATCAGTTTGACTCATCCCCTCCAGGTATACCATCTCCATGATCTGCTTCTCAATTCCTTCTGGAAGACTATCAATAAAGTTCTCTACCTTTGTAATCTCTTGTGAAAGCTGTGCCTGTCTTTTTTCTTTCTTCCGGAGCTTATCCCTAATCAGAGTAGCCTCCTTCGGTTCTTTCATCCGCACAGTCATATGCTCTTCTATGTACGGAAAGTCTTTGCTTGACTTTGTAACTTTCCCTGCTACCTCCGGCACATCCTCAAGTCGTTCATTCAAGCGGTCAATCTGATCCGCTATCAGATCCAGTTCACGCCTATTACGTCTGTACCGGCTAAATAACTCTTTCACTCTCTCATCTCCCTTTTGATGTCGTATTTCTTTGCCATATAGCCTGCAACATCTGTAATCTGATATGGCGGACGCCGGAATCTCTCCCTTGCTTTGTCAGATGCCTTGCACCCTTCCAGCTCCTCATGGTGTTGCTCCCGATCCAGCTTCTGCAGGTGTCTGTCTCTGCGTTCTTTATGCATTGCTATCACCCTTGTACCTTTCCGGAAGATACGTCCAGGCATTTACATACAAATCGTTGGATATGCAAGTATCTTCTTCATCACAATCCCCTAGATAGAATGCGCCTCCTTTTTCATTCTCTTCATATCGTCCAACTAACGGAAGGGAAAAGTTTTCGAAAGACAGCAATATATATCTATCATCTTCCGGCAACCTCTCTTCTACCGGAATCCAACCGTCATTGCTAGGGACATTTATGTCCTTAGCTTCGTCTAATCCAGCAATAACCCCTTCAACCGTAGATAATGCGCTTATATACCCTGTTACAAAATCTTGGTTCTTGCTATCTTGATTTCGTTTCAGTTCCTCAATCTCTTCCAAAATCTTCTCTAGTACGTTCATCTTCTCACCTCTTATTGAACTAAAATTGTTATTAGTCTAAAATTGTGCCAATTCCTTGACTAAATCTCAGTTTAATCAAGTGCCACTGGTTCAAAAATCGGAATTGCTTTAAATCCGTTTTCAAGTATCACTACCCTTGCGCTGCTTTGGAAGAAACCATAAGAGCACCAATCACATTTTCCATCCTTTTTAAGGCGATGTTCACACATCTGAGCATGTCCTCCAACGCATCCACAGTTTGGACACCTGAACCCTTTCCAGTGTCTCTTTGCATATTCTTGGAACTCATCAAAAGTTTTGTATATCCCGACTAATTCTCCAAAATTTGATACATCCGGGAAATTCGCTTTTTGATAATAATTTGGCCATGAATATGTCCTTTTTTTCTCCATTATTTCAACGACTTCATCCACCGGCATTTTAAAATATTCGGCATATTCATTTATCATCTGACCTATCCACTCTATTTTTTTGTCAAAACGATGAGAACCATCTCGATTTTCTGTATTCCAACCTTTATCGCTTCTAAATCCCTCAAGCAATTCATCTAATTTACTCATTCTGCACCTCCACTAACTACTAATTTAGTTACTTAGTTAATTCTATCTAACCCAACCAGCAGTATAGTACACACACTACTGGTATAGGTTCTATACTGTTAGTTGCTATGCAGCCGCACCGTACTTCCTAAACGCTCCAAGTACCTGATCCGGAGTAGTAGCAGCATAATGTTTATTAAGCGTTCTCGCATCTCCGTTTTTATGACCAAGATAAAACGCTACCAATTCTCTCGGACAGCCGCGTTTAACCATATTGGTTGCTGTTGTCTTACGGAAGAGATGCGGATATACTCGTCTCTTAAGTCCAGACCTCTCTGCTATCCTGCCGATGGCACTCTCAATTCCCGGTTTCGCTAATCGCTTACAGTCTCGCTTGCTGGAGATAAACAGTGCCGGCTCTTTATCGTTTCGGCTATCGATGTACTTTTTCAGATGGTACTTCGCGGTATCATCTAAGCAGACGGTTCTCCACGTCCTGTTTTTCTGTCCATAGACCATAAGTTCGCCAGACTGCCAGTTGATATCCTGCACGTTTACCGATACGCATTCGCTTACCCTCACAGCGGTACTCCGGAGAAACTCCAACAGCGCCCTGTCTCTAAGGCTCTCTTTATACTCGTCCAAGTCTGTTACTTTATTTCTCACCTTAACCTTACACGCATCTCTCAATGCTTCCGGTTCACCATCGGTCAGATGGTCAATAGGCTTGTCCATCTCTCGATACGGTTCCACACTGTCCACTGGATTGTCACTTCTCAAATGGCTCTTTCTCATCCAAGTGAAGAAAGCACTTAAGTTCCGGCGCTCGTTATTAATCGTACTTGCTTGATTACCTTTTCTGGCATAGGACTGTAAATAAAACTCCACATCCATGTCGGATACGTCTAAAAGAGATTTCTGAACGAACTCGATAAAGTTTCGGATTGTGAGCATATAATACTCTACTGTCTTTGGACTTAGCTTCGGCGCTTTCTTGGTCATATAGATTGCTATGATCCGCTGGTTCGTATCGTCTATCGTTGCCGGCAATGTCTCACTCTCTGTCACCTCAATCCCGAAGAGCGCCTGCACTACTACTTGGTTCAGAATCTCCATAAGTGGCGCATTTAAAAATGGCTGCATACCTGTTAATATTGTGTCTCTTAATTCTTCTTTTTTCGTACACATAACATCGTCCTCCTTGTCTCCTAAGGACGAATGTGTTATAATGTCCTCAGGTGAAAGAGCAGTGGACGGTCCGGCAAGACATATAGTCCGCTGCTATTTTTTTAGTTACGCATACTCACCTTATTTTTTTACCCTATCTTTTTATTTCTACTGTTCAATCAGTTTTCTCTCCAGATCATTCATATCATAAGAGCGACCGCTAAAATTATTGAACTTTGTTTTTTTTGCTTCTGAACACTCTGCCTTCTTCGCTCTGTCTTTCGATTTATAAAAACTTTTCCATCCGGATGCTGTTGCTTTTTTTACAATTGCAATCTGTTCCTCAAGGTTTGTTGTTAAATTAATCAAATCACCTCTGAGCGCATTCTCCTGTTCCGGAAGTATTTCTCCATAATTACTACGTCGAATAAGAAGATACAGTTGAAATTCTTTTTCCAGCTCTGGCGGAAACACTATATCTATATATTCCTCTTCCCTTACCTTACGTTGCATTTTTGATTCATTATTTTGAATTCCTGTAACAGAAATAGCCTTTTCCGTTACAGAAACATCATTTTCAGGTACACTTAATAAAGGCTTATCATTTTCATGTCCAATAAGCCGGTATTTTTCTATCTGAACCTTGTTCCTAACAGTTGCTAATGCATAGATACGCTGAAGTTCAACAGAGGTTATCACAGACTGCCGCAAGAGGTCTTTATCGAAAAGTCCTATATCTGCACAATACTGGACAACTTGCAACACAAGGCCTTTGTTCCTGATCCATTTGCTTCCAATCGTTTTCTGAACAGATAGTGCAAGTGTGTTCATTGAAACTTCGAGATAATAACCCTGCCGCAGAACCATATCTGAAATAACATCGTAGATCGTGGTTCCTAACGGTCCGTATTTTTCTAATAGGTCTACCATCTCAAAATCTTCATACTTATATGTACTGCTACTTCGGTAAGAGAGTCCTGTTTTTCGCGGTCTTCCCGCCATGTCCTCACCTGCTCTCTATACCATCTTCTATCCCACTATACTTTTCTACTGTAATATCAAGCCCTTCCATTGCGGAATAGGCTTTCTTTGTCACCACATATACAATTTGAGTATCATCATGGTACGCCACACCGTTTAAGGCATCCGCCACTACTTTTACGATATTATCAATATCTGGTTTTTTAAGCGGAAGCTCCTGACCGGCAAGCATATCCTTTGTACGTTTTTTTGAAACGCTCTTAGGCGGAAGAAATCTTGCCACAATCCGGAGCGTTACCGGAATCCCTCTTTCCAAATAAAGGCCATTACAATGATTTAAATATTGGTCTTTAATCAGATTCTCATACAATACTGTCTTATCCGGAGTCATAGACATACTCTTTCCGGTATGCTTATTGACGAAAGTTCTGGCTCTCGCCTTGCCCTGCGGTTTTCCAGGCACTGTAAACACTACTGACTGCATAAGCATTCTCCTTTCTTGCGGTACCGGATAATCTTCCAGCACCGCACAAACAAATTGATAAAGCTTCTGTGATACACCAATCCAAAAGGAAATACTCTTACTTATGCAATAATAGTAATGTTGTGTTTTTCAATCTCTACACTAAGCTCATATTCCAGATAGTGTTTAATTCTATTCATAGCTTCCTTTTTCCAAAGTCCTCCGTCAGCTTCCACCAGTTTAAAATCAGGTCCTCTGTCAGAGTCTTTGATACGGAATACATATTCGCTTTCTGGCTGTTCAATTTCTGCAAAGGTTCGATACGGGCAAAGTGTTACCGGATTCGGCACGATCACATCCGTATTGTTGGCGATGCCACTCTTGATTGTAGTCTTCTGGCTGACACCATCATCATCATAATTAGCTGTAGTTCCCTGCTGGATATTTCCTGCTACCATTTTAATCTTCTTAAGATCTTCTGTTTCGATAAAGTTTGCCTGGAGTTCAATCAGGAATCTCTCCTGGTCATAATAATGATCGAAATTAAATTCATTAACGATAGCATTGGTTTCCATCAGTGTTTCTCTTTTTCTTTCATCAATCAGACCTGTGATCAGCTGTACCCTTGTAGGACTGAGTACATGTAAAATCATGGAATCACGCAGTTCCTCCGGTTTCCCTTTTATGTAATCCACCAGAGCGGTCAATGTATTTACTCTCAATTCACACGCCATAGGGAAACTGTGATATCTTACCAGACTCTTGTCACAATAAGTTTCGCCATTAATGGTAATCACCTTAGGTTCCATACTCTCTTCTTTCAGTCCTGTAATATACTTTAATGCTTCTTTAATCATATTTTTTGTCCTCCTATGCTTTCTTTCTCATATCTACAACTTTATTAGGTTCCGGCTCTTCCAAGATTTCTCCAGTGTCCGGATCAAACGTTTCTGGTGCCGGAATCACCCCCGGAACATCCGCAACAGACATCTGTCCAGGAATCTAATTTCCTATTTCGATCGCTGCTACCTCTCCTGTCTTAAGATCCTTGCCCATCTGTAACGCGGTAACTACACCAAGTGCCGGAGCAAGTGTGGTCTTTGCCTGTACACCGACCGGCGC
>ERZ1673697.3828-NODE-3828-length-10482-cov-4.550494_pt1 | contig 10482 bp, 13 predicted proteins | sample MGYA00580227_ERZ1673697 | MGnify/ENA primary metagenome ERZ1673697 (study PRJEB41218, sample SAMN15661759) | gut metagenome | host: Homo sapiens | place: Canada: London | collected 2015-08-20/2019-03-30 | study: EMG produced TPA metagenomics assembly of...
GGGTGACGGAATGGTATCAAAATAAGAGTCAATCACCATAAGGCAATGCCCTATCAGCGGTTGTTGCATAAGCGTTCTCATTAGCCACAATAACACCAACAGCCTCGCCCTTCTCTGCAACACCCTTACCATCCAAAGTTACCACCGGATTTTCACTCAAGTTGTAGATAGTAAACTCCGTACCCTTAAATGTACCGTCACCATCAGGCTCTACAGTTTTGGAGTCGAAACTATATTTGGTTACCTGAACCTTGCCCTTATATACACTGTCTTCCCAATGTATATTTGTTCCCAAATTATAAGATACTTTCGTACTATCAGTACCATCACTCCATTTAAAAGTAGCATCAGCACCATTTGACGGTTGATATATATGACCCGTATATACTGTATTATCAATCAAATACCCCTCCGGTGCTTTTGTCTCCTGAACAGTAATAGTACCTAATGGAAATGTTATAGTACCATCAGGAGCGCTATATAGACTATCACCCGATACAAAACAACTGCTATCACGAAAATCTGCAATTCCTAAAGAATTTGTCCTAAATACCCACGTTTTCGTAGGCGTATCCGTTACAGTTTCACTAGCATAAAACTTAACCGTATACTCCGCTCCGCTAAGTTCAGCACTGCCCTGCGGATATTCAGCTAATGCATCGAATTTCTTACCATCTATATCTTGTTTTCTCCATAAAACAAAGTTAGGGTCACTAGAGGGGACATCACTAACTGATGCAGTGGTTGTCTGACTAGCAGATACCGTAACCGTATGAACAGCCGTATCTTTCTTATAACCTTTCGGAGCAGTTATCTCCTTAACATAATAAGTACCCTGCTCTAACTCTAATGTGTTCGTATTACCACTAGCGTCCGTTGTAAGAGTCCCTACACGACCTCAACCGTATAAGCCTCACTATCAACAACCCATACATCCCGATATTCAGCCTCATGCTCAACAGTTTCCACCCAAGCATCCCTAACAAGTACGTCCTCATAGTGACCTTCCTCCGGTGACACAAGCACCTCTTCATCATAAGCATCCCTAATAAGAACATCCTCGTAATGACCTTCCTCTGGGGATACGAGCCTCCCCCAATAAAGACAAAACAATAGAGCCAGCATAAAACCGACTCTATTAACCAACTTATATTTTGTTTCTATTATTTCGTCTTCCCACAAGTGCTACACTTCTGATACGCCGGTACATCCACAACCGTTTCTACCCACGCTTCCCTATCAACAACCGTTACCCAATTCTCATGGTGTACCGTCTGTTGTTCATAATTATCGGAATAGTGGCAAGGATGAGAAAAATCACCATAGTCTACATACGAACTTATATGTGCATCCCACTCTGCAACGGAAGAGAATACAGCACCACAACCACATGTAACCCCCGTATGAACCCACTTAGATTCGTCCCATCCTTGGTCTTCCTGATGCGTCTCCGCCGGATGATTCACCGTATGTGTCTGTGCCGGAACCGTAACCCACGTATGCGTATGAGCAGGCTCCGACGGTGTACTCGGCGTACTTGGTTTTGCGGTATTACCCTGATTATTACCCTGATTATTGTTGTTATCACTGCTACTAGGCTGACTCGGTTTCGTACTACCCTGACTATTAGAGTTACCGCTATTGTTCGTGCCACCGCTAGTAGTCGTACCGCTCGGCTTATTACCGCTAGAGTCTTTCTTAACCTCATTACCCGAAGTCACTACTTTCTCGCCTTCATCCGCTTTCTTCTGAGCAGTTTTCTCGTCAATAACCTTTACCGTAACTTTCTTAGTAACCGTAGACTCTTCATTTGTAATCTTACCCTTAACCGTATATACAAGGTCATAAGAGCCAACCGTATCCAACTTAACCTTAGACGAATCAACCGTCACACTGGTTACATACTCCTTATCCCATGTCACACCGTCCATGAAGTCTACATCCTTAGAGCCTTTCTCCACTGTCCAATCCTTAATACCCTTGACGTAAGAGAGCAACTCGTCACCGACCTCAAATGTAACTGGCATTACCGTCTCACCGCCCTCGGTATCAACAGCAGTAATGTTAATAACATACGTTCCCTTTTCCTTAAAGGTAATGCTTTTAGCAGGAACTCCGTTTTTCTCCTTGCCGTCCTTAATATCGGCAATTACAACCTTTTCCTCTGTAGCGTCTTTCTCGCTGTCGGACGTTTCCTCTTCCGTTGTAGCATCTTCCTTGCCGTCGGTCGATTCCTCTTCCATATCATTCCACTCAACGAGTACACTCTCAACCCCGACCTCGCTCTCGATACTCCTAACAACATCTTGTAAAGCAACCTCCTGATTGATTCCAGTTACAACCGTATCTTCGTCTTTCAGTGTGATGATTGGCAATTCTTTTTCTTCCACTTCCTCTTGCACAGTTGTATCGGGTTCATCATTAGAGCATGACATAAAGCCGATAATACAAGCAATAACGAGAACCACAATTGTGATACCAATGATAACCCGATTCCTTTTCTTATTTAGCTGCTGTTCCAGCTCTTTCGGCTCGCTTTCCTCTGATATGGATTCACTTACTTCTTCAGATACAGTTTCTTCTAATGTATCTTGCAGCTCTTCTGTAAGTTCATCTACTATATTTTCTTCTCTTTTGTTCATCCTTTTTCTCCTCCTAACTATATTTCATAAATATATAATTGTTTATTTTGTATTCTATCACGCTTGCTTCCATTTTGGAATCAATTTCCTGCCATTTTGGATAAGATTTTCCATGAGGTGATATAAATGGAAAGAGTAAATCAACGTACTAATCATCTATTAGGAGAAAATATTAAAAAACTACGAAAAGCAAAAGGACTACGTAATAAAGATATTGTTGCTCAATTACAGCTAAAAGGCGTAGAAATATCTACTGGAACTTATAGCAAAGTTGAAATGGGGATAAATAATCCTAGCGTAGACTTGCTTATAGCCCTTACCGAAATACTATCTTGTGATTTCAATGCCTTCTTTCAAGAATAATTCCATAATGTTTAATACACTTCATTGCAGCAGCAGCCTATATGGTTGCTGTTTTTTGCTTTCGGTAAAATATACAATTTGTTTGTTTCTGCCATTCACTTTTTCGACCATATAGACAAATTTGATTTCCAACAAAAATATGCCGGTGTCTAACCTTGTAAAAAAAGTGTTTCCGCCAAGAAAATTTTTATTACCCTCCGCTATCTTTTTATTTCCCCCTTTTTTATACTCATATCATCAAATAACGTTATATGAAATTTAAGAAGAAAGAGAAGATACTAGCGCTGGTGTAAAGGTTTATACCAATGACCAATAAAATCCTATTTAATTTAGGAATAGAGATTCAAAATAAGCGTGAAGAAAAAGGTTATACACGTAATCAGCTGTGCGATCAACTTATGTATTACGGAATAAATCTTGGAGAAAATGCCATTAAATCTTATGAATTAGGAAGACGGAATATGAAAGCTAGTACATTAATCGCATTAGCATATGTACTGGATTTAGATTTGAAGAATATAGCTGATAACTACGTAAATAAAGAAATGTAACTGGAGACGCTCCGTCACAGCAAAAAAATTCTTAATATTTTATACTAATAACATCAGAAAAAAGAGAGGAGCTGAACAGAATGAAATAAGCCGATACCATTAAATGGTCGTACCTTGACAACTGAATATGGAACTGAAAAACAGAGTCTTACTAAGGAAGTGATATCATGAATTTAATCCGAGACTCCACTCATGGAAATATCCCCCACAATCATGGCAGTGATTATAGGAGATATTAAAATGTAACTTGTCGACCAAAAGTGTGGTCAATTCTTTTTCATATATATATTACCACACTTCACCTTATTTTAAAAGGCGGTGAAAAAAATGATTACCAAGAGAAGTCAAGGAACAAAAGGTCTGCTGGTAAAGGCAGGATTCAGACCTGCTGGAAAAATGGACAAAGATGGGAAGACCATCTCGTGGGAGGATGCCTATCAAATCGTTCTGCTTCCATTTGAAGAGGACAAGGGGGTCAAAAAATATACCATTGATTCCAACTATACGGATGAGATTATGGCAAAATTAGAAACAATTCACTGGGGGTGCTTAGTCGAGTTGGAATTTGCCAATAAAAAGGTGATTGCTCTTAATATCGTTGACGATGTTTTGAAAAACTTTTATGAAGCAGAAGAGTAAAACCCAGCCGGGGCGTATCCTCTTTCAAGGATGCGCCCAATCAAAATAATAAGATAGAACGGGCGTGTACTGCAAAAGCAGTATGTTCTCCGGTTCTATCTATAAAAAGGAGATGATACTCTATGAATAAATTTCCCTTGAGCAAACTTTCTGATTTGGTTCGTTGGAAATGGCAGAAAGCAAACCAAGAATGGGCAGAAGAGCAGAAACGCAAGAATCAGGAAGTTATCAAGCAAACTGAACGGATGATAAAAGCCGAGTTTCAGGAACCTATCAAAGATATCTTAGCAAGAGATGTACACTTCGATAATGCCATTAAAGTAAACATCACACACTGCCGGCTTGACAATATGATGCAGTCTTGCTGTTTGATTGTCAAAGCTCCTGCATCCCCTACGTTTGACATGACTCGCCACACGATTATCATCGGACTCAACGATACTGCTGATACCTACTGGGGTGAGTTAAAGCTAAAGGCAATGGAGGAGTTAGAACAATTACGAATGGAACAGTATTATTGGGATATTAACCCCGATAGAATCCAGCTTGCAGAGCAGCAGATAGCTAAGAGATACTTTTTGAATCTATCGAGTATGAATCGGGTTCAAAGAAAAATTTTGTTAATATTCGTTTATGTATCAGAGCAAAAAGCAACCGTTAAACCAGACGTCTTCTTGCTGCCTTGTACCCGTCGAACTGCCCGAACGTGATGCGCGGCTGCGTAGCAGACGTGCAGCCGTCCGGGCAAGTCCGGCGGTACATAAGCAGCAGCCCCCGTTTAGTAATACGGGGGTAGTAAATACAGAATAGGGGTATTTTATGATAATTGATGATACATATAAATCTATAATTGAGGAATTACCGAATCGTCTTAGGGCGTGTGTAGATTGGCTTTCGTTTACGATTCATTCAGAGGAATATCAATCACCGATACAGGTAATGGAGTTTCTTGGTTTTAAGCAATCTGATTTTTTAAGAATGGCAAAAGGGGCTAGCGGATACCGTTCTATGTATCTTCTAAATGGGGATAATATACGTATTCTCTTTGATGGAAAATCTGATATGGGAGTTCATGTGGATGTTTCCGGCTCTGCATTATCAGCATTACTGTTTTCATGGAAAAAGAAAAAAAGTGTTCTGACTCCATATAAAACAGTGGCTACTGAATATCGGGATTTTGAATATTCGCTGCTGCTAGATTTGTTAGATGCGCTGTCAGAGATTGCAGTATTTACCAGAATAGACCTTGCGATAGATGATATAGGATGTAATTACTATTCTTGCTATGATGTAATACACATGATTGAGAATCAGCAGTTAATAAGTAAGTTCAAAAATTATCAGCATGTCTGTTCCAGTTCATTAAATGATGGAACGAAGCAGGGGCAGACGATATATCTTGGCAGCAGACAGAGCGAGATCATGGTACGTATTTATGATAAGAAACTTGAATATTTTAATAGGCATAATGTGGTATGCCCTTATGAATGGGTACGTTGGGAAATGGAACTTAAAAAGGATAGAGCAAATCAGGCAGTAAAGCAGCTACTTGAAACACATAGTTTATCTACTGTTTGTATTGGAATCCTAAGTCATTATCTGCGGTTTATAGTACATGATAATTCTGTCAAGAGCAGATGCTCCAATGATGCCGTATGGGATTGCTTTATTGATGATATAAAAGGAGTTTCTCTATACGTGCCAGATAACCCAAAAACGATAGAAGATACTAAGAGATGGCTTAATAAATATGTCGGTGCATCACTAAGTGCAGTGATTGAATCGGATGGCGGCAGCTTAGATTTTATCTATGATAATCTGCAAAAATGGCAATACAAAAGACAACGAAACCGTAACCTGACAAACCGCTTGATGAAAGAAACCCAGAAATGGGAACTGGAGCAATAAATTCACTTTTAAAGGAGGATGATTAGTTATGGAACTTATGACAGGCTTGCAACATGAATACTTATTTGATGAACTCGAAAAGATTATCAGGGCTTTTAACTGCCGTATCAGTTTAATGTCGCTGGAGCAGAAAATACTCTCTACTTATGGCGTATACTGCATGAAGTATCAGCGTCAATGTAAGAACGGGAATTGTGAAGAAGAAATGATAATCGAATTTACCGAGGGTTCTTGTATCATTATTACATTTGCTTCAAGTACATATGATTTAGAATTTCTTCCGGCAGAGACAGCATTTGTAAAAGAGACAAGACACGAAACAATCAAACTGTAAGTATAGGGGAGCATCCGCTCCCCTATAATAATATTTGCAGTTAATTCTATAAACATAGTAAACAGAGAAAGGAGATATTCTAAACCAATACGCACAAAGTAAAGTATCGTAATGTAACGTAAATAGTGTAGTAAGTTATTGATTTAGAATATAAAAATAACGTATTGCTAGAATTATAAGCGATATGAATAAGTCGAACATTAGTTCTGATATTCTCTTGAAATATATGCAGGAGAATGGTATAATAAATATAGACGATGTGGAAGATGCCATGAAAAAGATTGAATTAGAAAAGGTATTAAAGCAACATCCATATAAGATTACTTTCTGCTCTGGGCGTTGGCAGACATACGTTAAGGATGATACACAAAAGTCCGGCAGGAAGAAACTGGTAAAATCCACAGAAGAACAACTGAATAAGGCACTTTATGAGTATTATAAGGCACAAGAAGAGAAACACAGCCTGACCGCTGTCACACTAAAAGAGTTATATCCAAAGTGGTTGGAATACAAAGCGTTACGCACATCTGCTTCAAATTATATCACTCGGATTGATACGGATTGGAAACATTACTACTTAAATACTGACATAATTAATATTCCAATACGTGAACTTAACAAACTAGCGCTTAGTAACTGGGCACACTCTTTAATAAAAGACCACAATATGACGAAAAATCAGTATTATAACTGCACAATCATTATGCGTCAGACACTAGAGTATGCTGTTGACTTGGGTATCATTAACAGTAATCCTTTTTCTCTTGTCAAAGTAGACGGTAGGCGTTTATTTCGACAGATTAAAAAGAAACCCAATGAGACACAAGTATTCTCAAAAGTTGAATTTGATTTGCTACACTCTATTGCATGGGAAGACTTCTATTCCAATACACGTTTAACCCATCGTCTTGCACCTCTTAGTGTTATATTCCAAACGCTAACAGGTCTAAGATTAGGTGAATTGTGTTCCATCCGCTATGAGGACATTGAGGGAGATTACATAAATATCCAGAGAATGTACCGCCATGAAACAAAAGAAGTAGTTCCTCATACTAAAAGTTATGAAGACAGAAAAGTATACTTAACACAAGCTGCAAAAGCAGCTATACAAAAGGCAAAAGAGTATCAGATTCAGAATGGTCTTGATAGCAACGGTTATATCTTTTCTTGTAATGAAAATCCGCTTTCAGATCGCGCTGTAAATGGTCGTTACCACAAATACTGTGACATGATGGATACTATCTACAAATCTTCTCACAAAGCACGTAAGACTTTCATATCGGCATTAATTGATGGCAATGTAAACATTAATACCATTAGGGAATGTGTCGGTCATGCAGACGAGCGTACAACCTATAATAACTATTGTTTTGACCGCACTCCAAAATCTGAAAGGGAAAACCTGATAGAAAAAGCCCTTGCATTATGATGTACTCAAAAAGTGTACTCAAGTGTACTCAAAAAACAACTACCATTTTGAAAAAACATACACTCGAATTTCAAAGTGATTATTTTGTCCGAGGTCTTGAAACCCTTGAAAACACTGGCTTTAAAGAAAAAACTCTTTAAAGAATCACTTCTCTAAAGAGTTATAAAATCAATGAGCGTGCGGGGATTCGAACCCCGGACAACTTGATTAAAAGTCAAGTGCTTAAAACTCTCGCAATCCTTGTAATTTCAACCTTCTCTCAGCCCCACATGAGATATGATTGAGACATCATCATATTTTCAACCCCGGAATCCGAAGACTCCGGGGCTTTCTTTTTACTCTTTCGCTGCCACACACTTTCCAGTGTACGCATGGATCAGCAACGTAGCCCCATCCGGCTCTTCCCGGACATAGAACTTCTGCTGCTGGTTGTGCAAGTCGGTGTAAAGTTTTAAGTTACTGCTGCCGACACCGTTCTTCTCCGCCGACAGGAACAGCTCCCCGTTTGCCGCGGACTGCAACATGTGGTACACGGCGTTCTTATACTCTTTCTTAATAAGGTTCCACTGGGAATACGCCCCACAGTCGAAGGCACGGAAGTCCACATTCACATTTGCCATGCTTCCCGCAGCCGTAAGGTAATACCCTTCCTTGTTCCGGATCCGGCAGTGTCCGTCCTCCGCATCCTCTATAAACAGGCGCATGTTGTTGGCTCCTGTATTGTCCTGAATGGTGGCGTTTATAATCTGCGGTACTTCCGATGTCTGCTGCTCCTGCGCTCCGGCTGCCGGAATGCCAAATGCTGCCAGTACGCCCCTTGCAATATCGTCCATCCGGCTGTTAAAGATGTTTACATCTCCAGCATTGGAGATAAAGCCAAATTCTACCAAGCGGTAATTAAACCCTCTGGCTGCCGCCCTGTTCGGATTGGCGAGGTCACTTCTCCCCACGATGGTATTCGCTCTTCCCGGAAGGATCCCTGCCAGGAATCTTGCCAGGGCGTTATCGTAATCGTCTGGCGAAAGCCCGGCCTTAATGATTACGTGCCCTCCTTTGGCGGATGCAGCACCGCTGTCCATGTGCGCTTCCAGGATTGCATAACCGTCTGGAATGCTTAATGTGTTTATTCCTTTATCTGCGTACCAATTCCGGGAAGTATCGGCAATGGTTACATTGTTGCCTCCCAATGCTTTAACTCTCCCGGCCAGCGCGCGTACCCGCTCTGCTTCCTGGTATCCGTTTCCCATTGCCCCGGGGTCACCTGCTCCGTGTCCTGCTATAAAAAATAAATGTGCCATACTCTTTCTCCTTTCCGCTGCGAAAACACAGCATAACTTAAGAAGCCGCTGCCAAAATAGCAGCGTACTCCATTCTATTCCTATTTGCACCTTGTTGCGACGTCGCAACGACTGAATTGTTATATTGGTTTCTTAATTTACAATTGCCTGACAACTTGTAACCTCGCTATAAATGGTATGTTCTTCTCCATCTTTATCAAGATAAATTAAAAATGCCTTTCCATACCAGGTATCTGTTTCTGTACATGTTTTGCTTGCTACATAAGTACCATTCAGCCCTGTTGTCTTAGCTGTTGATTTCATTGTCCTGTTTGCTCCAATTACAAACAGCTCTTTCTCATTGCTTTCAAAAGCGCTCCAGCCTTTACTGTCTGTAATAATCACACCATGTTCAACAACTTCACATCCTTCCGGCACGCAACGGGTTGCAGTGAAAGTTATTTTCTTTGTTTCTGCATCATATTCTGACGCACATGTAATTACCGCTATTACCTTCAGACTGCCTTTCAGCATCATCCTTCTGCGTATCATACAGACACCTCCCAGTTCTGGTATGCTAAACACTTTTCAAGTACAGACAACTCGTATACTTTACGGGATTCTACTGCTAAATCTGTCAAAACCCCTTCCGGGAGGATTAACTTCGTCGCCGTATCACCGGAAGTAAATATTACATGGTATTCATTGGCTATGCCAGCGTTTTCCGGCTCTGCAAAATCAAGGGCAAGGTTTGCCATCTCCGGGAATACATAGAGCTTGTTCGGCTCAATAGTATACACGGTTCCCCCGTCCGGCGGGACATCGGACATATCAACCCTTTCTATAGTCATACCTGCTATGGAATCATCTACATATTTTTTTGTAGACAAATCACTGCCATCCTGCGGTTTGTATTCGCTATCCGCACTGTTTTTATTTGCTATATTCAGGCAGTTTGTCGTTTTTACATTATAGTACCTCTCCACATTGTCTGTACTGAAATCGCCCTCTTCATCATATTTAAAATATGTGGAATCACCATCTATGCATAACATTATCCCTTCCCCAGTGTTCGTGAGAGTGAAATAAACATCGGTATTCTTATTGACGGAAATCATATGACCCACATTCTTACTGGAACCAATGAAAGCAAAAGAAATAGCCATTTTATTCCCACTGTTCCACTTGATGATTGCATTTGGAGATACAAACGTAGTTGGGCATCTTACTTGTGTAATTGTTGTGACTATCTTTAATTCTACCCCGTAATCAACCAGCTTTTCCAACGGTATGATATCCTTTTGGGATATTTCTTCCTTTATCCCGGCTATATCTGCTT
>ERZ1673697.3831-NODE-3831-length-10474-cov-4.156445_pt1 | contig 10474 bp, 9 predicted proteins | sample MGYA00580227_ERZ1673697 | MGnify/ENA primary metagenome ERZ1673697 (study PRJEB41218, sample SAMN15661759) | gut metagenome | host: Homo sapiens | place: Canada: London | collected 2015-08-20/2019-03-30 | study: EMG produced TPA metagenomics assembly of...
ACCCTAAGGGAGCTCTATTAAAGTTACCCTTTTTTACCACCGATATGAAAAAGATTTTTTTTCTAATTTATGGTTGACTTTTCATAGCTGGTCTCACTTTCTCAACCATGTCTAATCGTAAAATAGTAATGAAAGTTTCGATAGCATTTGCCATGAATAAATCCGTATATTTTGCCGATGTTCAATATCACAACAGGTTGTATAGATCTCGATTTTTACAACATTATTGTTAGAACCCAAATTATCTATTTCATCCTTTTTAGAAATATTGTTAAATTCCAATGATTTGCAAGCTTCAAATACCATATTCCTGTGGTTTTAGTTGTACTTAAACGAGTTTAGTGAGACTCCGATAAGAAGATGCCAGTATAAGTCGATTAAATTAAATTCTACATAATAGGTAGTTCCCAATCTTCATTTTTTATCTCATTTAAGGTTCCTATATTAGTTATAATTGTATTATTAAATGAATCCTTTTTCGCTTATCACACTTGATCCGCTGGAATCCCTTACCACACATCTGTAATTTATTCCCATATCCCCGCTTGCTATCTTGAAACTGTATGTCGCCGTCTTCGCTGATGCCACGCCGGAATTCCTCCAGCTTTTTCCTCCATCCTTACTATACTGCCACTGGTAGCTTAATCCTGTTCCTTCTGCCGTTACGCTGGCACTGAACTGGTCTCCTACTTTTCCTGCAAAATCCTTTGGTTGGACGGTTATTACTATAGTTTTTGCAAAAACCGAATTACTAGAATTATAGCCAAAAACTACAGCAAATAATAATGTAAAAGTAACAATTTTCTTCAACAATTTTTTCATAATTGCATTTCTCCAATTTTTTAATGCGTAAACTGTTCATAATTATTATTCAAATTATAATACAATAGTATAGTAAGTTTCAAAATATTGCAACTAAATAGATACCAATTACAAACATTCGCTTGTAATCAATATTACCTTATCAGCTCGGCAGTAATACAAATCATTACTCAAGTAAAATCGTATAAACTGCCTCCTTTAGTCGGGGACATGGAGCATTACATCGCCAAAATCTTTAAATAGTAATCAAGTTAATTTTATTATAAAATGAGTTCATAATATCTGATATTTCCATAGTAACATTATTCTCAATTTCCAACGAGTTTTTATTTTCTTCAATTGCTCTTAAAAATGTAACCAGTTCATATCTAATTCCTTCTCCATCCAATTGATAAAAATATCTTTTATTATTCAAAGGATTTTCATATCTAAGTTCAAAATAATCAGTCTTCCACCAAGGCGAGGGAACATACACATATCCTCTAGTCCCAGAAATTAATAATTCACCTTCAGATTTTACACCAATCCCAACTTTTACATTTGCTACAGCCTCAGGTTACACAAATGAAATTTGTGAGAAATCGTCAAATTTAAATTTATCATTTAAAATATGTGACACAATTTTATAATCCCTATATTTTGTCCCTAATATTTGAAAAACTGGCAACAATGCTGTAGGTGCCCATGCTGTCATACTATTCCATATGTATTTTAAATCATTATTATCATTCGGATTAAAATTCTTTAAACTTGTACATGTAGCATCTATTGAAACGACTTTTCCTATCTTTCCGGTTTTTACTAATAAAAGCAGCCGTTCATAAGCTGTCGAATATGCAGTTCTTAACCCTTCAGTTAAAATAAGATTATTATCATTAGCAATCGTAAGCAATTCTTTACATTGATTTTTATTTAACGCAATTGGTGATTCACATAATACATGAACACCTTTTTTTAATGCTTGTTTTACCTGTTCATAATGTATATCCGGATGAGAGTGAATGTAAACTGCATCAACCTTCTCCAGTACATCATTATAGTTATCTGTAATATAATAATCATTATTTTCGCGGAGATCTAATTTGTCTTTTAGATCGGTACAAATTGCCGTAATCTTTAAACCATTAACAAATGCAGCTTCATTTATTACTTTATTAAGGTATTTTGAATTTCCTACTAACCCTAACGAAATGGATCTTTTTTCTTGACGTATCTCCGTAGAAGATATTCCTTTAGTTCGATCAAGATATACAACCTTACAATAATCTTCAAGGTAATCGAAATATCCTCTCCAATCCGATCCTACAGTGAAAACATCTATATTCAATCTTCGAATATCATCTATCTTTTGTCCTTCATATTCTTCTACTATTATTTCATCAGCAATTCCCAATTTTCTAACTGCCTCTATTCTCTCACTTAAAGATTGATGAACATTTATTTTTCCACGGTTCTTATCGAAATCATCCGCTGTAATACCCACAACTAAATAATCACCTAATTGTTTAGCTCTTTCTAATAATCTGATATGTCCAAAATGCAAGAAATCGAATGTTCCATATGTAATAACTTTTACCATATCCGAATTTTCCTTTTCTTATATTATTCCACGCTTTTCCATATCTTTAAACGCATTTATTAATGTAGTATTGTCCTCCTTAGTCAAGTTACCTATATGACCTACTCTAAATATACTATCCTTGTACACTCCTCCATTTGGACAAATCCAAATATTATATTCATCCTTAAGGCAAAGAAATATATCATAGGCAGATGCTGTAATTGGTTTTAATGGTGTAACAGCATTAGACAATCTTTTAGATACAATTTCAAATGGTAAATCTTTAATTTTATTTCTGAAATCCAACGCTTGCTCCGCTATTTTCTCATTTTCCTTTTCAACACCGCCATCTCTGTCTATCTGGTTTAAACGCAAATTTATCTGTCTCAATATTCCTACAGCTGGTGTAAATGGAGTTTGTCCTCTCTCAGCATTTTTTAAAGCATCTTTTAAATTAAAATACATACTTCTTACATTGTTATCATTTACTCTTTTTATAGCTTTTGAAGATAAAACAATAATAGAAACCCCTGGTGGACAGGCCAATGCTTTCTGTGAACCTGTCAGCATAACATCAACTCCCAATTTTTCCATATCAAAAGGATCAGCTAAAAATGAACTAATAGAATCTACAATCAAAAAGAGGTCATTCTTCTTACAAAACTCACTAATTAGCTTTATATCATATAACATTCCAATGGATGTCTCATGTAAATTAACAATAAAAGTTGTGTAATTTTTACCATCATAAGGTATAAGCTTCTCCGCCGTTAATGTTTCTCCCAATTCAAGTTTTATTTCAGAATATGGAATTTCATGTATACTACACAATTCTACAAACCGTTTTCCAAAACTACCTCCATTAACCACTAATGCCCTGTCAGATTTAGAAAGCGTATTCATTATTGTTGCTTCCATTGAAGCTGTTCCAGAGCCTGTAATAAATATAACCTTAGAATCATTGGGTGCTTTTGCAAACTTTTTAATCAGTCCTTCACTTTCTAACATCATTTCCGAAAATTCAGATGTTCTAAAATATGGCACTTGCTGACTTCCCATTAAACAAATTTCGGTAGATGCTTGTACTGGTCCAACTGTAAAATTAAGCATTTTTTCCTCCTTATACAAAAAATTTTTCTTTACAATAATTATATGGTGTATCTGCAATAGTCATTGAGTTATTAAGAATTTTAGTTGCAAAATACAAATCGTGAATTGCTAATCCATAATAATATACTAATATCCTCTCTTTATCATTTTCTCTGCCATTCTTTTTTCCAAGCAGTACATCCGTAGTATTCTCAATTGATTTAAATTCATCAAAATACTTAAACCCTTTAATTTGTTCAATCTCATCTGTGAATACTTTGTCAAAAAAGAGATCACAATTTTGGAATCCCAAAGTCATAATTGGAATGACTGTACACCCTTCATCAAAGCATTCATCAGAGCAAAAATTATCAACTGTTCTAGTCACAGCAGATATTACAACCTCTGAACCTTTTATTGTTTCTTCATACGTATCACATAAAACAAATTGAATGTTCTCAAAACTCTTTAATCTATCTATTAGCCTATTTTCTTGACCATTATGCTTATAAAGTTTCAAAACTAATTTCCGTTCCTGTAATCTACTAACTAATAACGATATACATACCGTCATAATATTTCCCAAACCTATTAAACCAATAGTTGTAAACCCATCCTTACCATACATAAGTGCTGCGTGCGCTGCAGCTGCGCCAGTTCTCAATGTAGTTATATATTCACCATCAATTAAAGCTTTCAATACTCCAGTATCAGCTTCATAAAGCATCATATCGCTCATCATTGTTGAACGAACTTCTTTGTCTTTCAACAAATGCCTTCCTATCATTTTAGTCATCGCAATATTTTCTTCTTCATACATACATGGCATAATAGCATAATAATCACCATTTTCCTGACTAATTCTTGTTTTTGGTGGCATAACAAAATCATTTTTATGTCGCAATGCATATTCAATCCATTCTAAATAATTATTAGAATTTAATTGACTACATATTTTTTTTACATTATTGAAATCAATAACTTTCATTAAATAATCCTCGTATTATATAGTAGTAGTTTTTATGAACCCTCTCCAAGGTCTTTACAACTATTAGGTCATAGTCCATTCTTTACCTCTTCTGTAGGTTCGACTATGATATATAAGATGCTGTGGATTGGTTTATTTTTCCTACCACCTGATGGTTTTAGGAAGGCTCAAACCACAGCCTCTTTATTCAAAAATATCATTTTAAGGCTTGACTTTTAATAGTTAGTCTTCCTATTCTGTCAAGCCTAAATCATTTGATTTTAATTGCATTGACAATTTTTATTTGCCTCAACTCCCGATGTCGGCTACTTTTATTGTTTTTTATATTTTACCAACTACCTGATCAGTAAAAATCCAAATTTACTTGCAGTACTCTTTTGTGTCAATTCCTTTTTCTCATTAAATCATGCAAAAAACTGATATAATTGAAATACATCCTTTTTCTTGTATTATATAAAACCAGTCAATACTCTAATTATTATAAACATAGAAAAATACTGATCACATTATTAATTATATTTTTTATATGCCTTATATCCATGTTGAGGTAATTGTTTTTCCTTTGGAGGTAAACACATATAATTCCCATAAATTTCTTTTAAAATTTTATCATAGTTTAATGGAATCTGTATTTTTATATCCTCAAAGTCAACATATATGAAATCATCAAAGTCATGTTTATCATGGAAATATAAATTATTTGCCCACACTGGTAATCCTACATATACACTATTTTCCCAAGTATATGTCTTAGATAGTTCATCAATTAAATTCACAAAATAACTTTTTCCTTTATATCTGCTATATAATTCTAATGGCAAATTAATTATTTTTTTTAAAAATGTATTGCCTATGATTCCGTTGTACATTGTTGCTTCTAAACATTTTTTTATTATTTTTATATATCGCTGTTTTTCATGCCAAAACCGTTTGTCTTTTTCGCTTCCTAATCCATCAAATGGATATATGTCTATAAATACTCCTGAAATATAATCATAATCCTTAAACTTTAGAATATGATTTTTATCACATACTCTGGCAATATAGAATGGATATTCTTGTTTATTATCTGGTAAATGTATCTCTAAATTTCCTTTATATTCACACGAAAAATACTCAATAAATTTTTCATAATCCTCTCTCTTCATTGCAATATCCAAATCATCATCCCATGGAATAAACCCTTTATGTCTTATAGCACCAATTAAAGTCCCATACATTCCCCAATAGCATATATTATTTCTACTACATATCTCATCAATTTCTTTTAAGATATACAACTCAGCTTTTTGCACATCATGAATACACATTTCTTCTAATTTCATTATCTTTTTCTCTCCGCTATAATATAATTAATTATAATATTTTTTTATAAATTTTTGTTTCTTTAAGCAAGTATGCTATGATAGGAATGGTAATCGAAATACCAACTACAACTCTAAGCCAGAAGGTTCTTATAAACAATAAATCAAATATTGCTGTTAATATAATAATCACTAACTCCATTAAAAAAAACTTTAATTCTAATACAAAAAATCCAACAACCTTATGCGATATAACTATATGTAGAATTAAATAACACATATATGAGAATAATGTTGTATATGCAGCTGCAATAAAACCATACTTACTAATAAATACATAATTTGTAATTAAATTGATTACCATTGCTACCATTGTTCCTAACATAATATATGTTGTTTTATTTTTGTAATATTCTGATGATACTATTATATTATATATAAAAAGAATAAACGCATCCACAATCATCGGAATAGCTACATACTGTCCTGCAGAATACTCCTTTCCTCCCAATATTATAATTAATTCAGGCGAAATTGTTAAAAGACCAACAGTTAATACCACAAAGAAAAAACTCAGTTGTTTAGCTCTTTTATTTATTGATTCAATCCTGTTCTCACTTATTTGATCATAAAACCATGTACTCCATGCTGTAGAAATCGAATCTGTTATAATAGTCAAAATAAGCATAATATTACCTGCTAAACTATATATTCCTGCTGCTGCATTTCCTACAATTGATCTAATCATAATTCTATCGAATTGGGCTAACAGAACCTGAGAAATTCCATGCGGTACAATTGGGATACTATATTTGACGGCAAATTTCCAATAAGATTTATTTATTTTAGGTTTTGCTTTTTTATACATGATGCATAAAATAAAAAAAGCCAGAATACATATTGTAGATGTTGCACCAACAATCCTTCCAATATCTCTTTTTTTCTTAAATATTGTTAGAATTAAAACAAGAGAAATACATACATTTCCTACCGAATTAAAAAAAGACACCAATAAATATTTCTTATAAGAATACTCTAAGCTAATATAATTATTATATAAGCTTAATAATGCACTTCCTAAACTATAAAATATAAGTAATACAATTATTAGCTTATCAAAAGCAAGTAATTTGGACAATTGTTTGTTAAATATCAATGCTATAAATAACATTATCATAGCATTCACTAAATAAATAATGCTAACAGAAGATGTATACTCATTTATATTGCCTTTAAATTTAATATTTGCACTTCTAATACTAGAATGAATTGCCATACCAATAATAACGTACAAAATCGCTTCATAAGAAACAAAAACATTATAAATACCAAATTCTTCCGTATTCAATAATCTACTAAAAAGAGGCAGTGATAAAAAATTAATCCCTTTTATTAACATATTCCCAACTGTATACCAAATTCCAGCTGAAATAACCTTACTCTTCAATTTAGTCACCACCTATCTTTATATAAAATTCCACTAAAATATATACTGAATTCATTACCAACATATTTATATAGCACTTCTAAAATTTCTCAATATCAACCGTAGTTAGTTTTTTATTCGTATTCTATGAGCTACAAAATCAATAATATATATAAGAACTATATTCACCCATACCGATGCCATTTTTAATACAGAATCAGAAAACACGCTCCATATTATAAGCTGAAGGAGCAGACCATATATTAAAACTTTAGATAGTCCATATAATTTCGATCTCAGCACTTTGCTAGAAAAAATAATTATTGTATCATATAGTATCAAGTATATAATAATACCAATATATCCACCATCTTGATATGCATCAGCCATAAATGACATAACATTTAGACCTGTAGAAGATTTTAAAACTGGAAAAACATCATAACTTGCGTTAATCCAATTTACAAACATCTCACCTTTCCCTATTAAGTCAGCAACTACCTTTATTACTGGATAGAACAAATTTGCAAACCATGTATATTCATTAATATTTTGATTTTTTATAACATCTGACATATTTTCCAGTGGACTCGTTATGTAAATATATATCTGTCCTAATCCAGAAGGAAAATTCTTATCAAATCCATATAACTCAACATAACTAATGTGATATACCTCTCTTGAAACAGTTTCAAATCTAACATTTCCAATAATTCCAAATGCCATTGTTATTAATATAATACCAGTACCTATAAAAATAAGCGTTTTCTTTGCCAAATATTTTTTCTTTGTCTTAGAATAAAACATAAAAATAAAAATAACTAATGCCCCCATAAAAATCATTATAAAGTTTCCTCTATTCAATAGACAAACTAACATAAGCAATGTTATAATCTCTAAAATACCGTATTTTACTTTTTCGTTATTTTTATTTTTTTTTGCTATCATATAAAGATAATATACAGCACATACTACTAATGCATTATAAAAATATCCAAATGCTAATTCTGTTCTATTTATTTTATTATTTTGAAATATAGTAAATCCAAATTTTAAATAAGTCACACAAAAAGCAATTACACCTAGTATAAACAAAAAGCCAAAGCCTGTCGTATATTTCTTATTATAATTCTCATTTTCTAATTCATTAGCCACCATCTGAATTGAATCCCTAATTTTTAGTTTATAATTGCTCATAATCCAAAAATTAAATATAATCACAAGTCCTATAATATTAATTTCTATACTTGGTTTCAGAAGTGTGCTTATATGAATATTATATAAGCCATACGCAAATAACCACATTATAAACGCAACTTTTGAAATATCTACAAAATATAAATACCCATGTTTATTATAATTTTCAGCAATATATAATATTAATATACTAAGTTCCAGAAATCCCAATAATCTCATTTACAAATCACCATTTATTATAAATTATTCATATACATCAACTTTTCCCGAAATTCCCTTTTTATAATCGTGTATTCCTTTTCTTATTGATTTCCAACTAATATCACCTTTTAATTGTTTTTGAAAAATTCTAATATATCTCGTTATAACAGAATACCAAAAAGCAGTTGTGTAAAAATAACTACTATAAATATCTATACACATTAATCTATTTCTAGTGTTATAATAATTAGACAATTTAGATGTATTACCGCCAGAAGAAGAACTAACTTTATGCCATACAACTGCTGGCGAAATATATTTTATACTTATACTATTTAAATTCATTTTCAACGAGTAATCAACATCTTCAAAATATAAGAAATATTCTTCATCCATGTATCCTATTTTTTCAAAAGCACCTCTTGGAATCCACACGCAACACCCTGTCGCAAAATTCACAAACTTATTTTCACAATATTTTATATCGTCTTTTTTATTATAGCCATAATGTACTGCATTTCCTGTAATTTTACTTACTGTACCTCCAGCATACCAAAGTATATCTGTTCCGAAAAAATATATCTTAGGCACCAAAACACTATTGCCATCATTATGCAAAATAAAATTATTAAAGATATTTTTATCAACTATAGTATCATTATTTAAAAGCATTATAATATCTGCACTATTATTTAATGCATATTTTATTCCTAAATTATTTCCTCCAGAAAAGCCCAAATTCGTCTTTGATTCTATAATTATAATATCATCAAATTTATCTCTAATCCTAATTACGCTATCATCTTCTGAATTATTATCCACTACAACTATTCTCACTTCATTGTTAGCTTTATAAATACTATCTATGCAATCAATAGTAAGTTTTGCATTTTTATAATTTATTAATATTACAAAAATTTTCAGTTCCATATTAAGCAGGTCTCCTATAATTTTTTTGACAAGAAGTATTTAATAGCTTCTGCTGATTTTTTCCATGAATATTTGCTTAAAACATCACTATATTTTAAATTATCTGCCTTTATATTTTCATCTAAACAATCATAAGAATTAATGTACTTAACTGCTGAATCAAATATTTCATGCATTACATCTGTATTTGAAACATATATTCTTTTGCAACCAGCACTCATTGCTTCTAACGGAGGTATTCCAAAACCTTCGTAAATACTTGGAAACAAAAAACCTTTACAATCCCTCATCAAGGTCTTTGCCTCCTCATCACTAACAAAGCCTAATAATTTCATGTTTTGTGGACATTTAAATCCTATTCCTTCCGAGAACACCTTCTCGTTTATTGAACCAGCAACCGCAAATACATCATCTGGCATTTTAACAGCAACTTCAGCAATCCATTTAAAATTCTTATTAGGTTCCATACTCCCCATTGCAAAGTAAAATTTTTCTTTACTCAAACTGTATTTTTTTAAGGTATTTTCATCATATTTTATTCTTTCATAATGCTGCCACGCATTTGGAACCACAACAATCTTATCCTTAGATACTTTATAGTATTTAATTATCTCATTTTTTGAAAATTCAGATACTGTTATAATCAACTTTGCTCTCTTATCCTGATTCCAAAACAACAATCTATACCATAGCAAAAATTTTCTACTAAAATACTCTGGATGTGCCTTAATTTTCACATCATGCATACAAACAATATCTGGATTAATCAATGGTGCTACATTACACAGATTCAAAGACAGTCCCCTCTGATTTTTCACGTAACGTGGAAATGAAATGTGCTCCCATAATATATTATGTAGCCTACCTACTTTAATAATCTGAATATTATTATATTTAGGAACATCAGAAACTTCACTTGGAATTGCCACAACAATTCTTCCTGATTCTACTATCTT
>ERZ1673697.3833-NODE-3833-length-10465-cov-4.388953_pt1 | contig 10465 bp, 12 predicted proteins | sample MGYA00580227_ERZ1673697 | MGnify/ENA primary metagenome ERZ1673697 (study PRJEB41218, sample SAMN15661759) | gut metagenome | host: Homo sapiens | place: Canada: London | collected 2015-08-20/2019-03-30 | study: EMG produced TPA metagenomics assembly of...
GCCACGCCAAGCGCCGCCTGACCAGCCGGCAGTTCTTTGAACGCTATGATAAGATTTTAGCGGGAAACGGTGTTGTGGAATTTAAGACGGACAATGATGATCTGTTTGCTTTCTCTATGGAGGAAGTAGCAGAAGCTGGATGGACGCTTGATGCGCATACCTTTGATCTGCACCACGACCCGGTCTTAAACGAAGGAAATGTAATGACTGAATACGAAGAAAAATTTTCTTCTCTCGGACACCCGATCCATAAATTAATTGCAAGGAGGTCTTTTTCTTGAAAAAATATTCTACCGTCATCTTTGACTTAGATGGAACACTTTTAAATACGATCGAGGATTTAACGAATGCCCTGAATCATACGTTGCAGGAATTTGATATGCCGACCAGAACGCTTCCTGAAGTCCAGAGCTTTGTCGGCAACGGACTGCGGCTTCTTTTGATCCGTGCCATTCCGCAGGGTGAGGATAACCCACAGTTTGAAGAAGTATTTGCCGCTTTTAAAACCTACTATACTGACCACTGTAAAGAAGCAACTGCTCCGTATCCGGGCATTATGGAGCTTTTAAAGACTTTACAGGAACATGAGATCCCTATGGCGATCGTTTCTAATAAGAATGATGCAGCCGTCAAACGTCTTGCAGCAGATTTTTTTGAAGGAATCATTTCTGTTGCAATCGGCGAAAAAAACGGCGTGAGAAAGAAGCCTGCACCGGACACCGTCTTTACTGCTTTAGAGGAATTGGGTGAATCTGCCGACTCTGCTGTTTATGTCGGGGATTCTGAAGTAGATTTACAGACTGCTGCAAATTCCGGTATGGACTGTATCAGCGTTGCATGGGGATTTAAAGGACGTGCCTTTTTAGAAAAAGAAGGGGCATCCCACATTGTGGACACCCCGGAGGAAATCTTAGGCTTCCTTATTTAAGATTTCTTCCATCTCACGAAGAGATGCTCTCATATTTCTCATTCGTTTCTGGATAAAAGATTTGTGATAAGTATAAAAGAGTATTTTGTTAAAGATATCCATTTTTTATTTTATCTTATGCAGAATACTCTTATCTGCTCTTTGAAAATTCGATCTCTATCTTTGTTCCTTTGCCTTTTTCACTGGTCAGCTCCATATGAGCACCGTGCTGCTGGATAATATGTTTTACAATGGCAAGTCCGAGTCCGGTTCCTCCGGTGGATTTCGAGCGGCTCTTATCTACCCGGTAAAATCTTTCAAAAATCCTCTCCTGATGCTCTTTGGAAATTCCGATACCATTGTCCTCGACACAAAGATAGATTTTTCCCTTTACCGGTTTTACCGTAACATCTACTTTTCCACCTTCGTTATTATAACGGATCGCATTGTCACAAAGATTATAGACGACCTCTTCAAGCATTTCTTTGTTGCCTTCTAAGTAAGCATTTGTTCCATGTATCGAAATAGTAATACCATGATTCTCGGCTGAAAATTTCAGCATATTCACACAATCCTCAGCTATTTTATATAAGTCGATCGCTTCATAGATCACCTTCTGTTCGGAGGTGTCTAACTGCGACAGACGGATCGTATCATTGATCAGGGTCAGCAGACGTTTTGCGCTCTTATGAATTTCTCCCGCAAAACGGATGGTTTCCTCTTCATTCGTCATTCCATTCTGTATTAACTCCGAATAGCCGGAAATAGCTGTCAGCGGTGTCTTTAATTCATGCGAGACATTTGCCGTAAACTCCTGCCGCATCTTTGCATTCATTAAAATATTTTTATGCTGCTCCTGTATCGTATTGATAAACGGCATCAGTTCTTTATAGGTTGTGATGTCCTCTAAGTGATCCAGATTCTCTGACATCTGCTCGATCGGCAACAACAGGCTCTTTGTCAGAACATCTGACAGCATCTTACTGATCGCAAGAATCACAAAGATCAGGATCAGGATTGCCGGAGTCACTTTGATAAAGACACTCCAGATACTTCTTGACTCCTTTGCAACACGAAGAATATTTCCATCGTCTAAACGGACTGCATAATAAAACGTATTCTTATCTAAAGTATCCGACGTACGGATTGCTTTTCCATTTCCATGCTTTAATGCCTGGCGGACCTCCTGCCGGTTTGCATGGTTCTCCATTTTTTTTGCATCCGCAAAACTGTCGTAAAAGACTTTTCCGTCTTTTTTTATCATTGTGATCCTGAGGTCATCCACATCGGGATCGTATTCTCCCTGCAGGATCTGATCATATGACTGTGTCTCTTTGATGACATCTGCATAGGTCTTTAACTCGTCTACAACTTCACTCTTAAATAATTCATAAAAAATAACGGTAGATAAACAGAATGTTAACAGAATACCTACCGCCGAAATAAACATAAATTGAAGATTTATCTTTTTTTTCATCTTATATCACTACTCCAATCGATAGCCTACGTTACGCACGGTCTTGATCCGTTTTCCACTTTCGCCTAACTTCTGGCGGAGTGTCTTAATGTGCATGTCAAGGGTTCTCGATTCTCCTTCAAAGTCCACACCCCAGACGCGTTCCATGATCACGTCGCGGGAAAGAACAATGCCAACATTTTGGAGCAATAATTTCAAAAGTTCAAATTCCTTATAAGTAAGCTCACAGGGCTGCCCCTGCACGCTTACTTTATGTTTCTCATTATCAATCGTGATCTCACCTAAGGACAAAACTTTAGATTCGTACATATTCATGCTTCTGCGAAGAAGCGCTTTTACTCTGGAAATCAGCTCCATGACTCCAAATGGCTTTGTCAGATAATCGTCTGCTCCTGAATCCAGCCCCTTTACCTTATCAATTTCCGTGGTTTTAGCTGTTACCATAATGATCGGAACCTTTCTGGTTTCCGGATTCTTTCTGAGCTTTCTTAAAATCTCAAGCCCATCCTCATCCGGAAGCATGATATCTAAAAGAATCAAGTCCGGTGTCTTATCGGAAAGTTTATGGTAAAAATCTTTTGCACACTCAAAATCCATTACCGTGTAACCACTGTTTTTCAAAGAAAATGTCTCAATTTCCCGAATATTCACATCATCTTCTACAATGTAAATCAAAGCCATTTCATCACCTGCTTTTTTATTTGTCAGCTTTACCTATCTGATATTTATTATAATACATCTGATATAAGTTCTGGAAGTCTTTATTATCCTTCTGTTTTACTTCATTCAGATATTCGTGTGTTTCAAATCCATCTTCTTCTACCTGGATCAGGCAGACTGCAATGTTCGAGCAGTGATCTGCCACACGCTCATAGTTTGTCAGAATGTCTGACAGGGAAAGTCCGAGTTCAATCGTACATTTTCCTTTACGAAGACGTTTTACATGATGGTTCTTGATCTTTACATTCAGATCATCAATGACTTCTTCTAACGGCTCTACTCTTTCAGCAAGTGCCATGCTTCCTGACTTATATGCTTCTACGGATAAATCCATGATCTCTTTTACTGCTTCGCCGTAGGTCACTAACTCGCCTTTTGCTTTTTCTGAGAAAGTCTCCTCTTTTGCCTGCATTTCCATTGCAGTTTCGGCTAAGTTCAAAGCGTGGTCACTGATCCGCTCAAAATCTCCCATACAGTGGAAAAGATTTGATACGGTATGATTATCCTCATCAGACAGAGGTTTTCCACTTAACTTCATCAGATATGTTCCAAGCTCATCTTCATAGTGATCGATCATATCCTCTAAACGGAATACATCTTTGACTTTTTTCTGGTCATAATCGGTGATCGAATCAATCGCATACTCTAAGGAACGCTGTGCTAATTTTGCCATTTCGATTCCAACATTCTTACACTGGGCAACAGCAAATGCCGGCTTCTCTAAGAAACGTGTATCGAGAAGTTTTGTTGCATCCGGGATTTCCTCCACTTTTTCGTCTTCGGTCTCCGGAATCGTAAGTGTTGCCAGTTTTACTAATACCTTTCCAAATGGAAGCAGTACCAGTGTTGCCGCAATATTGAATGTACTGTGGATCACCGCAATACCCATTGGGGTTGCCGCATCGTTTAAGAAATCAAAATGTACAAACGAGTTGATCGCATAGAATGCCACCATGAACAGTACCGTTCCGATAATATTAAAATAAAGATGTATCAATGCTGCACGTTTTGCATTTTTCTTCGCTCCAATGGAAGAAATCATTGCCGTAACACAGGTTCCGATATTCTGTCCCATGATAATTGGTAATGCGATTCCAAAACTCATCGAACCGGTTGCACAAAGAGCCTGCAAAATACCTACCGATGCAGAAGAACTCTGAATAACTGCCGTTAAAACAAGACCTGCTAACATACCAAGAATCGGATTGGTGAAAATCATCAGGATATTTGTAAATTCCGGCACATCTGCAAGAGGTTTTACTGCTTCACTCATAGTTTCCATACCAAACATCAGGACCGCAAATCCAAGCATAATGGATGCAATGTCTTTTTTCTTGCTGTCCTTTGTCAGCATCATCATAAAGATTCCGATTAATGCTAAAATCGGAGCGAATGAGGACGGTTTTAAAAGCTGTATAAAGAAGTTCTCGCTCTCAATTCCCGTCAGACTCAAAATCCAGGAAGTGATTGTTGTACCAACATTGGCACCCATGATAATTCCCACTGCCTGGGATAATTTCATAATCCCGGAGTTAACAAAACCGACAACCATAACTGTCGTTGCCGAGGATGACTGAATGACTGCCGTTACTCCTGCACCAAGTAATACTGCTTTAATTGGTGTAGATGTCAGTTTTTCCAAGATCTGTTCCAGTTTACCACCGGAAGTCTTTGCAAGACCGTCTCCCATAACATCCATTCCGTACAGGAACAGAGCCAGTCCGCCTACCATTGTCAATAAATCAAAAAAATCCATCTCTTCTCCTCTTAAATTTACATACTTTACTATTTTTTTACACTATCAAAGCCATTGTAGGTGGGGTTTGTAAAAAACAAGGGGTATTTATGTAAAATCTATGTAAATTTTCGAGGTTAGAAGTATTTTCCTTTGCTGTTTTCCTAGCCCGGATGGTTTCCTGTAATGGAGAAGATTACCCATTCCGCAATATTTGTTGCATGATCTCCGATTCTCTCAAGATACTTTGATACCATGAGAAGATCTGCCGCCTGTTCTCCGTTGTCCGGATTCTGATGGATCGCATCGATCAGTTCTGCTTTGATCTGATCAAACAGATCATCGATCACATCATCACTTTCGATGACTTTTTCTGCTTTTTCCAGATCTTTTTCTACATAGGCTTCGATGCTCTTTACTAACATGACCATTGCTTCTTTTGCCATGGTCTGCAGATGTTCAATGTTTCTGATATAAGGAGTTCCTGCCATTAAGATCGTCATTTCCGAAATATCTGCTGCATGATCTCCGATCCTCTCCATATCTGTGATCATTTTTAAGGCTGCGGATATCTGACGCAGATCCCTTGCTACCGGCTGCTGCTGTAAGAGAAGTTTCAGACAAAGACTTTCGATCTCTCTTTCTTTTTCATCGATCTCTTCATCGAAATCTACAATCTATTTTGCTTTTTTGGCATCCTGTTTCATCAATGCGGTAATTGCCATCTCGATCGCTTCTTCGATCAGGCTTCCCATATTGATCAATTCATTGTTAAGCTGCTCTAACTGTCTGTCGAATCGGTTTCGCATTATCCAAACCTCCCTGTGATGTAATCTTCTGTTCTTTTATCTTTCGGCATGGAGAATAATTCTTCGGTATCTCCATATTCGATCATGTCTCCTAATAAGAAAAATGCTGTCTTATCAGAAACACGGGTTGCCTGCTGCATATTATGCGTTACCATAATAATTGTCTACTTATTTTTCAGATCAATTACTAAATCTTCGATCTTTGATGTGGAGATCGGGTCTAATGCAGAAGTCGGTTCATCCATCAGAATGACCTCCGGTTCTACTGCAAGTGCTCTTGCGATACAGAGTCGCTGCTGCTGTCCTCCCGAAAGACCAAGTGCACTCTTTTTCAGACGATCCTTTAATTCATCCCAGATCGCTGCATTTCTTAAAGACCGCTCCACGATCTCATCTAACACTTTTTTATTACGGATCCCGTGTGTCCGCGGTCCGTATGCAATGTTGTCATAGACACTCATTGGAAACGGATTCGGATTCTGGAATACCATACCTACTCTTTTTCTCAATTTATTGACATCCATGTTTCCGTAAATGTCTTCTCCGTCTAAGGTTACGGAACCTGTAATCTTACATCCTTCTACTAAGTCATTCATACGGTTCAGACATTTTAAAAATGTGGATTTTCCACATCCCGAAGGTCCGATAAAAGCTGTGATCTCGTTTTCAGCCAGATTCATGTTGATATTTTTTAACGCGTGGTAATCGCCATAATACAGATTGAGATCTTTGATTTCAAATTTGTTTCCCATCTGCTCCTCCTATTTTTTCGTAAATTTTTTTGCCACAAAATTAGAAAGCATATTGATCAGAACTACAACGATCAGTAATACGACCGCTGTTGCATATGCCTGATCTGTGTAAAGTCCCTCTTTTGAAAGACTGTACATATGGATTGCAAGTGTTCTTCCCGAACTCATAATACTGGAAGGAATCTCTGCTACGGTACCTGCCGTATAGATCAGCGCTGCTGTTTCACCTACCATACGCCCGATCGCAAGGATGACTCCTGCTAAAATTCCCGGTACTGCTGACGGAAGAACGATTTTAAATATGGTACGCAGTTTTCCTGCTCCAAGTCCAAAACTTCCTTCGCGGAATGAATTCGGAACTGCTAACAATGCTTCCTCCGTTGTCCTCATAATGACCGGAAGCACCATAATGGATAAGGTCAGCGCTCCTGCTAGAAGGGAATAACCGCATTTTAAAGTTGTAACAAAGAATAACATTCCGAACAGTCCATAGACAATAGACGGGATTCCTGTCAGTGTTTCCGCCGTAACGCGAACCACTCCCACCAGTTTGTTTCCTTTTTTTGCATACTCTACTAAATATATCGCTGAAAAAATTCCGATCGGTCCTGCTATACATAAGGAAAGTAAGGTAATGATCAGTGTGTTTATAATTGCAGGAAGCATGGACACATTTTCGGTCGTATACTTGAGTGCAAAAAGGTCTGTGCTTAGGTTTGGGATTCCTTTTACTAAAATGTAGATCAGGATAAAGCCCAGTGCTAAAACCGTCAGTAAAATTGCCAGTTTTGTAAGCAGTGCCAGAAGTAAAGAACCCGGATGCTTACTGTAATTTTTTAATTTCTGTTTTCTTGTAACCCTGTTAATCGGTTCTTTTATTTTCATTTCAACATCCATTAATCAGCCCTCCTTCTTTTTAATACGGAAAATAACAGGTTGATCATCAGAATAAATACGAACAGTACCACACCTGTTGCGATCAATGCTTCTCTGTGAAGGTCTGTAGCATATCCCATCTCGATCACGATATTTCCGGTCAGGGTTCTGATCCCTTTAAATATGCCTTTTGGCATTCTTGCCTGGTTTCCTGCAACCATGATAACAGCCATGGTCTCTCCGATCGCTCTTCCGATTCCAAGTACAATTCCTGCCATGATTCCCGATTTTGCTGCCGGTACAACGGTACAATATACACTTCTTTCATGTGTTGCACCCAGTGCCAGTGCACCTTCGTAATATTTATTCGGTACGGCACGGATCGCTGATTCCGATACTCCGATGATCGTTGGAAGTATCATGATTCCAAGCAGTATGGATGCCGTTAAAATACTGTTTCCGTTTCCTTCAAAGGTATTGCGGATAAACGGTACAAGTACGACCAGTCCGAAAAATCCATATACAACCGACGGGATTCCCGCTAACAGCTCAACACCCGGTTTGATAATTTTGTAAATTCCCTTTGGACAGAACTTCGCAAGATAGATTGCGGACAATACACCGATTGGTACTCCAATGATGATCGCTCCTGCCGTTACATAGATACTTCCAAGGATCATTGGCCAGATTCCGAAAATATTATTTCCCGGTCTCCATCTCTGTCCGAAGATAAAATCGCCAAATCCGATTTTCTTCATTGCCGGTATTCCATTCATGAATAGAAAAATACAGATTAAAACAACCGATATGATGGATATACATGCTGCAATGAGGAATATGATCTCCATCAGTTTTTCTTTTCCTTTATATTTGCTCATATCATTTCTCTCTCTATTTATTTTCAGATACTACGGATACCCGCTTGTCAGCGGGTATTGTTTCCTTTATTTGAATTACCTTGTTTTAAATGAGGGAAGGAGCCTTCGCTCCTTATCCTTTCTTACAGTTCATCCCAGCTTGTTACATCTCCTAAGTAGATGTCTTTTACCTGCTCTGATGTGATGTCATCTAATGTGTTGTTTTTATTTACGATAACTGCGATTCCGTCCATTGCGATTGCTGTTGCTTTTAACTCGCTCTCGCTGTCTTTTAATTCACGGGATGCCATTCCGATATCACAGGTTCCTTCCATTGCTGCTGTCATACCTGTTGTGGAATCACTTTCCTGAACTTCAATCTCTGCTTCTTTGTTTACTGCTAAGTATGCTTCTTTTAATTTTTCCATAACCGGTGTTACAGAAGAAGAACCTGCAACTACGATCTTACCTTTTGCTCCGTTGCTCTCGAATTTTCCATCTGATACGGAAATGTATCCGTTGTCTTCGATTACTTTCTGTCCGTCATCACTCATGATGTAGTTGATGAAATCCTGTGCAACATCGCTTACGTTGTCTTTTGTTGCAATGTTGAATGGTCTGGAGATTTTGTAAGAACCATCTTTAATGGTATCTACGCTTGGCTCTACTCCGTCTACCTTTAATGCCTTTGTTGTGTCATCTAAAGAACCTAAAGACGCATAACCGATTGCGTAATCATCTCCGGCTACTGTGGTCATCATAACTGCTGTGCTGTTTGCAATAACAGCTTCCTCTGTAGTCATATCCATCTTTTCACCATCTTTTTCCTGTTCTACTCCAAACAGTTCGATGAATGCTCCTCTTGTTCCGGAACCATCCTCACGGGATACTACGGTAATGTCAGAACTTGTATCAAATCCATCTGACTTCTTTTCACTTGTTGTCTCTGTCTTTGCAGAATCATCTTTTTTGTTGTCTGCACTGCTGCCGCATCCTGTTAATGCACCGATCGTCATTAAGCCGGCAAGTAATAAACACACTGTTTTTTTCATCTTTTTTCCTCCATATTATCTGCTTCTTTTTATAAAATTTTATATTTCCTTCTCTTTGGAAGGTATGATTTTATTCTAAAAACCCTATGTAAAATATAAAATCACTCTTATGTAAAATGGTGGTAAAATGTAATTAAAAAAATTACACAGACAAAACTCTATCATTTCGTCTGTGTAATCCTATAATTTTTCTGAAAAAATATTTTGTTTCTTAAACTAGCGGGCTGCACAAAATATGGAATGATTACAATGCAGTTACTTTTTCACTGATCTTCTTGATAATACGGACAACCGTTTCCATTCCTTCTACCGTTACATGCTCCATTGGTCCGTGATAAGCATATCCGCCGGTTCCAAGATTTGGGCAAGGCAGTCCTTTGTGGCTGAGTGTTGCCCCATCGGTTCCGCCACGGATCGGGTCAGGTGTCGGCTCTATTCCGTTTTCACGGATCGCTTCCTTTGCAATCTCTATAATCTCCATATGCTCACGGATAATCTCATTCATATTGCGATAGCTTTCCTGTATTTTCAAGGTAACTGTTTCTTTTCCATATAGATCCTGCATCTCTTTTTCTATTTTTTTCAAATAATCGATTCGATTCAAAAATTTCTGCATATCGTGGTCACGCACAATATAGGAAAGTTCTGCTTTTTCCACATTTCCGGAAATATCGGTCAGATGATAAAATCCCTCTCTGCCCTCTGTATGCTCCGGTGTCTCGTTCTTCGGGATCTTAGACTCTATTTCACAGGCAATGGCTGCTGCATTGACCATAATGTCTTTTGCTTCTCCCGGATGTACGTTCACTCCATGGATCACAAATTCAGCACTTGCCGCGTTGAAATTTTCATAAGCTATTTCGCCCTCATATCCGCCATCTACCGTATATGCAAAATCTGCTTTGAAATAATCCAGATCAAACAGTTCCGCCCCACGTCCGACTTCTTCATCCGGCGTAAATCCTACCCAGATATCTCCGTGAGGGATTCCTTCTTTCTGGATTTCCTCTACCGCCTGCATAATCGCTGCTACTCCTGCCTTATCATCAGAACCCAACAGCGTTGTTCCATCGGTTGTGATCAATGTTCTTCCTTTTAAAGAAGCTAAATGTGGAAAATCCTCTACTTTTATATAAGTTCCACTTCCCGGCAATAAAACATCCTCACCATTATAATTTTCGATGATCTGCGGCTTTACATTTTCTCCCGAAAAATCCGGTGCGGTGTCCATATGCGCAATAAATCCCACTGCTTTCTTACCTTCCATTCCCGCAGTTGCC
>ERZ1673697.3836-NODE-3836-length-10460-cov-9.846132_pt1 | contig 10460 bp, 7 predicted proteins | sample MGYA00580227_ERZ1673697 | MGnify/ENA primary metagenome ERZ1673697 (study PRJEB41218, sample SAMN15661759) | gut metagenome | host: Homo sapiens | place: Canada: London | collected 2015-08-20/2019-03-30 | study: EMG produced TPA metagenomics assembly of...
GCTATTTCAAAAGGATTTTTAACAATTCGTCCAAAGGACTGCATAGGGTGGTTTCATTCGTGTAATTATGTGCAATAATTTATTGGATTGCTATAATAATGTAGAAAGCCTCTTAAGAGAAGAAACTAAACTGTCAATATTGGAGGCTGTTACAAAGTCTCCTTCTTTTACATTCGTATATCCAGAATATAGTGCTTTTTCATCTTCTGTCAGTTTCGAACTGTCTTTCAGGAAAGAAAATCGCAAAACTTCCATACCTATGATATTTGCCAGGCCCTTACATGCAGCCTCAAAAGACTGACCTTCTACACCTTTCAGACTGATGAAAATGACAGGAAACTGCCCCATATAAGTCTCACACAGTTCTTTTTCTTTTGAAATATTCAGACTCTGAAACAGGTTTTTATCACAGCCGATTTCAAAAAATGATTTAAGCATATTCATATTAAGGCTTTTTCCGAAACGACGTGGACGAGTAAAAAGATTCACTTCACCCCAGTTTCTCAACAAATCTGCAATCATCTCGGTCTTATCCACATAGTAAAAATCTTCTCTTATCAACTTTTCAAAATCATCCACACCAATGGGAAGTTTTTTTCCATATACCATGATCCTGCTCCTTTCAAAAGATTATTACATATATCTTATCATTTGACCTGTTTAATGGCAAGTTACAAGGTGATTTTCCACGTGTAAAACACAAGCCCTCCACCTACAATTTGTAAGCGAAGGGCTTGTATTATTTCATGATTGATCTAACTTTCAAATCAGATATTCAGCAGATCGCTGAATACTTTCAGTGCTCCATCTGTCTCATGTGCAAGAACACGTTTTGCAAGAACTTTACCAAGCTGAACACCTTCCTGGTCAAAGCTGTTCAGGTTCCACAGGAATCCCTGGAACATTACTTTGTTTTCAAAGTGTGCAAGGAGTGCACCAAGGCTTGCAGGATTTACCTGATCACCAATGATGATGCTTGACGGACGTCCACCTTCAAAGTTCTTATTGCTGTTTTCATCAGATTTACCACATGCAAATGCAACGATCTGAGCTGCAACGTTAGCGCAGAGTTTCTGCTGGCTTGTGCTGTCCTGGATCACTACATCTGTGCCCATCTGGTTATTTCTGTATCCGATGAACTGAAGCGGTACGATATCAGTTCCCTGATGAAGAAGCTGATAGAAAGAATGCTGTCCGTTTGTTCCTGGTTCTCCAAAGATTACCGGTCCTGTTACATAATTTACAGGATCACCGAAACGGTTTACAGATTTTCCGTTAGATTCCATATCAAGCTGCTGCAGATGTGCAGGGAAGCGGCTGAGTGCCTGTGAATATGGAAGAACTGCTGTGCTTGGATATCCAAGGATGTTTCTTTCATATACGCCGATCAGCGCATCCAGCATAGCCGGGTTCTGCATAACATCTTCGTTTTTAGCAAGTTTATCTTCTTCTGCTGCACCTTCAAGGAATTCTGCAAATACTTCCGGTCCGAATGCCAGAGATAATACAGCACCACCAACTGCAGATGTGGAAGAATAACGTCCGCCGATATAGTCATCCATGAAAAATGCTGCAAGGTAATCATCGCTCTTTGCAAGAGGAGATGTCTCACTTGTAACTGCGATCATATGCTTGGAAGCATCCAGACCTGCATTCTTCAGAGCATCTTTTACAAAAGATTCGTTTGTCAGAGTTTCAAGGGTTGTACCTGATTTGGAAACCAGTACAAAAATGGAATGTGCAACATCGATAGAATTCAGAACTGCTGCCGCATCATCCGGATCTACGTTGCTGATGAATTTTGCTTCCATTTTGAATTTATCGTTTTTCTTTGCCCAGTTTTCAAGTGCAAGATACATTGCACGAGGACCAAGGTCACTTCCGCCGATACCGATCTGAACAACAGTTGTGAATTTTTCTCCTGCTGCGTTTGTGATCTCACCTGCATGTACTTTATTGGCAAAGTCAGCGATCTTCTGCTGCTGTTCTACATAGAAAGCACGTTTGTCAACACCGTCAGCTGTGACAGTATCACCAAGCTGTCCACGTGTCAGCTGATGAAGAACAAGACGTTTCTCACCTGTATTGATCATTTCGCCATTGTAAAGAGCTGCGTATTTTTCAGTAAGCTGTGCTTCTTTTGCCAGTTTTTTAAGACCTTCCAGCACTTCATCATCTACCTGCTTTGCAGCATAGTTATATGCAAGACCAGCAGCCATCGGTACACTGTAGTTCTTTACACGTTCTGCACCATTTTCTCCGGTCATGGCCTCTACAAGGTTTACTTTTTTTACATTGGAAAGCTCTTTGAATGATTCAAGAGTATCCAGGTTGTTCCAGGTAATCATAATAAGATTCCTCCTTAAAATTAAATGTTCCCGCTGTTTTCAGGATTCGTTTCAATCTCTTTGATTATAATATCAAATGAAGGTAAATTCAAGTCTGCAAACGGAGGTGTGGATATTCTCTCTATAAAATCAACGCCCTTTTTCCCTCATCTGGATCGTACACCTTAAAAAAAATTACAGAGAAAGCTCCTACAATGCCATTCAACACTATAGGAACCTTCTCTGTAATTTTTTTTATTCTATTCTGTCGTTTGCCCTTTCACCAGACAAACATCCTTCAAAATAATATCTTCATGTAATTTTGCACCATTTATTTTCTTTAATAATACATCTACCAATGTATCTGCCAATTCTTTTATTGGCTGTGAAACATAAGTCATTGACGGATAACTTATCTTTGCAATCAGCGTTCCATCATATCCTACTGCTTTAAATTCATCAGGAATACACATTCCCCTCTCACCTGCACATTTTAACGCATTCATAATGATCAAATCTTCCGAAAACATTGCATCCATTTCCGGATATTCATCAAAAAGTTTATTCATTTGCTGATGATATTCTTCTGTTCTTTGTTTTGTATTCCAGATATAATCGATACATTTTACACCATTTTTCTTCAATGTTTCTGAAAAAACCCTATGACGATTAATAGAAGGAGATTTATCTGTTACAACAGCCGTTACATTTAAAACGCATTTGCAGTCATTCTTTATAATTTCATTTGCAGCCAGCAAACCACCCTTATTATGGTCAGAATAGATGGTTGGAATCTCTTCCGCAACTCGATAATCAAATGCCACAATAGGAAGATCCAGATTCTGATATTCGGACTCTGCTAACATATGCGTTCCAAGAATAATACCATCTACCATATTTTCTCTCATCATTTTTATATAATCTCTTTCTTTATCTTCCGTATCTCCGGTATTACATAAAAAAAGTTTATAATGATGTTTATAAAGTTTTTTTTCGATGTATTTCGTTATTTCCGCCCAAAAAGGATGCGAGCTGTCAGGCACGATCAGACTAATATAATAAGATTTTTGTCTAAAAAGGTTTCTAGCAATCTGATTTGGGACATAATCAAGCTGATCAATTGCTTTATATACACTTTCGTATGTATCCTGTGATATATACCCTTTATTATTCAATACTCTTGAAACAGTTGTTACAGAAACTCCAGCCAGTTTGGCCACATCTTTAATATTTGCCATTCAATCCTCCGTGATTTTACAGATTCGCTTGTTTCTTTATATTATAACTATTTATTCATGTATTTCGCAAGCCAAACTCTACTTTTGCACACAAAATCTTCAAAATGCTCTAGTCAACCTCTTATTCTGTTTCTGCTCGGATCAATAATACCCTATTTTCCAACAATTTCTTTGAGAACACCCTGAACAACAGCTTTTACAAGTTCATCCTGGGATGGCTGGTCTAATACACCTTTTCCATTGCTTGAGAAAAGTATCATCTTCTTCATGGTTTCCTGTTTAACAGCCTCAACTGCCGCCGGAATCAAATCAATGATACCTTTATTCATACTTTCAAATTTGCGGAATTCAGCCTCTACTGCTGCCACATTGATATCCGTAAAAATATTGATCTTGCTTATACCTTCCTGAATCGCACGTTTGAAGTCGTTGTCTGTAAGTCCGGAACCGCCATGCAGAACAAGCGGTACATCTACTGTATGAGCAATGGTATTAATTCTCTCAAAATCAAGCTTTGGAGGCAACTTATATGCCCCGTGGGCAGTTCCTACTGCAATTGCAAGAGCATCCACACCTGTTTTGTCAACAAAGTCTTTTGCCATCCTCGGATCTGTATAGAAATCAGCCGGATTGATATGGGCGCTTCCCTCTGCAGAATCCGGGTTGTCACCTACATGTCCGAGTTCGCCCTCGATGGTTGCTCCATAAGAATGCGCGATGTCTGCCATTTCTTTAACTTTTCTTACATTATCTTCATAAGAATCTGTAGAGCAGTCGTACATAATGGATGAGAATCCAAGTTCCAGAGCTTTCAGGCATGTTTCTTTCTTAAGGCCATGATCCAGATGAATAACTACCGGAACATTTGCTTTCTTAGCCATAGGAATAAGATAATAGGAAACCTCTTCCAGTGGTCCGTATGGAAGAAGTACTTCCGCAGTTCCCATGATAACCGGTGACTGAGAATTTTCTGCTGCTGCAATGATTCCTCGCGCCAGTTCCAGGTTTACCGCATTAAATAGTCCTACTGCATATTTTCCCTTTTTTGCCGGATAAAGCACATCATTCATATTAACTAACATTTTTTCTACCTCTTACTTTCTTTTTTCCCAACCTGCGGCAATCTTCTTCTGTACTTCATCAAGTGGAATGATTCCACTGAGCGCATCATAGGTCTGTACACAGAGCGCTCCGGTCGCTGTTGCAAGATGAAGAGCATCCTCCCAGCTTTTGCCTTCCAGGATAGCACTTAAGAATGCAGCAATCGTCGTATCTCCGGCGCCTGTTCCAGATGCGACTTTGTCTTTTTCTACGAAATAACTCTTCTCAAAAGCTTCTTTGACTGCCCATGTCTCCGCAATCTCTTCTCCGATTCCACCACCAATCTTCAGAAGCTGTTCCTTGGCTGCTGTGCGAAAATAGATGCCCGGTGTACCACATTTGATCAGGATAACTTTTGCACCATAGGAGAGAAGCTTATCTGCCAGTGGCCTGATATCTTTTTCAACATCAAGGAAGTTCGTTACATCTGAACCATTTGCCCTTTCGTTCCATTCATGATAACGGTCACGGTCCAGCATAATGCAGAGTTCTTCAACACTCGGCACAAAGAAATCAATGTACGGAATCACAGATTTCAGAACTTCGTTCCAATCCTGGGTACCTGCTTCTGTACTTTCTTCAAACATTGCCATATCAACAGAGATTGCAACTCCCTGTTCATGAACAGCCTTTAAAAGACGAACCAGTTCTTTGCCGCCATCAATATACATCTTCCGCATCAGCGATGGATAGCCAAAATGGAACAGATTTGCTCCTTTTACCTTTTCCAGATCGATATCATCCAGAGTAAATGTATCATTAGCACCTGAGCAGTGAAGGAAGATCCTGTCAATGCCTGCCGGTGCAAGGATTACAGAATAAGAAGTTCCGACTCCTTTTCTTACAATCATGCTCTCCGGAGATGCACCATATTTTTCCAGTTCGTTGAGAACCATCTGACCAAATGCATCATCTCCGACCATTCCCATTAGTTCTACATCTGCGCCAAGACGTTTCATGCCAACACCTGTGTTGGATACCGATCCGCCAAGACTTACTTTGGCCGCATCCATTGCGATTAGTTGCCCCGGTCTGAAAAGGTCTTTGATGTTTTTTTCTTCCTTGCTCTTAAAAGCCGGTGTAATATCCAGACAGATATGTCCGGCTGCAATTGCTTTCTTTATGCTCATGTTCTATCCTCACAGTTATTTCTTACCATACCGATTTTATTCAGTTTCATAAGCATATATATCCACCTTATGCTCTCCTGTCATTTCCTTGCCAAAGGAACCTTCCACCAGATTTCCATCCATTTTTACTGTATAGCTGTCACCATGCCCATGTATCTCAAATACAAATTTTGCATTCTGATATGGAACAGAATCAAGTACTGCTCCCTCAAATTCATCCAAAATACATGGATGTATCTGAATTCCCTGTTCACTATAACGTATTCCAAAAATTCCATTAACAATAAATCCAATAAAACCTGCCGCATGCCATGGCAGGTGCGGCCATCTCCACGCTCTTCCTGTATCAACATCCATTACTTCATGAAAAGATTTATTCAGGAGCACATTTCTCACCTGTGCATAAATAAGTTTTTTCAGAAACTCTTTATTTCCACTTTCACCAGCTGCCTCTGATAACCCAAGCGTCCATGATACCCAGCATGCTCTCCAGAAATGGTTTTTTTCTTTGCGGAACGGATACCAGTTAATTCCAAACTCAGAAAATGCCTCTGGATTACTTTCGATTGTCTTCAAAAACAGATTTCTCTGTCTCTCAGTTGCAATACCAAATCGTGGCCACAAAACCATTTCTGCCCCAGTCGTCTCCCACCAGCCTTTTTCGTATGCTTCACTTCCTATTGGTCCACTTGTAAAGCATTCTTTTTCTTCATTCCAGTATTTTTCCTTTATGGATGCAAGCATTTCCTTCGAACGACTTTCCCAGAACTTAATTCTCTCCGGATAGCATCCTGTCACCTCACATATTCTGGCGACATCCTGATACATCAGGGCAAATGCAATTTCTGTTCCAAGACAGTATCCGCCATTCTCCGGTTCTTCAAAAGCATCCTGCGCAAGACACATGGTTGCATGAACCAGCTGCATTTCTTCATCATAACGTGCATCCGCTTCTTCTGCATATTTTATAATTCCAGGTAACATTTCATACAAAAGCTGGATATCTCCAGTTGTTATATAATGATCCCATGCTGCAATCGCCGGCATGGCAGCACAGTCAACACCATTATTAAATCCATGTTCAGAAATATAGGATAACGACTCCCTGGCTTCATCCGGTGCAAGTAGATTCTGACATCGAAATGCTGCATGGCAGGTATCTCTTACCCAACTTCCAAAACCTTCTCCTTCTCTTTGAAAAACAGCCGCATTCATCAGACCTTCTTGTCCTGGCAAGGCATACTTTTTATTTCTGTTCTGACACATAATATCTGTTGCAAGCGAAAATGCTGCATTTATGACGTTATGCTCTGTATGTAATTTCGGGTAGGCTGAATCTTCCGGTGCGTCCCAACGCTCGGTTCGGTTCTGGATTCTTGTCATGTCTCCCCACGGAGTATCTCTCCAGCAGAATTCTTCCACCGCGCGTACAGGTGATAAAACTATTTTTCCACCACGCAGTGCCCATGCTGCAGGTTCTCCATAAATACGATCTTCTACACATTTCTCATATATTGTGTAAGATTCAGATTTAAACAACGGCTGTCCTTTTTCTTCCTGTTCGATCAGCCTTCTGTTTTCTTCTTCATATCTCGTAGATCTTAAACCCCATATATTCAGACAAATGACAGAGGCTGTTTTTCCATTCGTATGGATTTCAAAATACGGGTCCGCATTATATTGCAGATAAAATGATGGATTATTGATATTTTCCACCTGCTCACTTCGAATCTTATAATCTTCTTTTTTCGGTCCATTATCCTGTACTATGAGCATTGCATTCTTTCTGTCTGCATATAATTCCTGAATTGCCATGTCCCTGTAGAAATGCAGATACAGTCTTCCTTTTTCCGTTGGAATTTTCATTTTATATCCCTGACAGTTCAGTGTCTGATCTAATGCCTTCCAGACCCACTTCACTCCACACAGCTCAAACTCAATTTCCGGTTCCTGTCCGACAAACATCTCCAGTTCTACCTCACAGGCCTTTGTCTGAATATCAGATAAAATATTTTCAGGTGCCAGAAGTCGGACTTCCGGCCATACGTCTGGTCCCTGACGAAATCTCATGAGAAATTCAAACTTTTTATCAATATGCTCATTATGCCACTGTCTAACCCACACTCGCAGATTATCCATCTGTGCAGCTGGCTTTATCTGTTCTCCTGAAAAAACGGATGGAATACTGATTGCATTAGATGATGCAACACCTTCACACGTTTTTTTCGCAGTCTGACCTAGAATCCAGATTTTTCCATCTTCTTCAAATTCTATTTGTTTTTCGACATCTCCAATCCATTTATCTGATTTCCGGCAGTTGATTTCAATTTCTTCTAACTCATTCTCCTCGGATTTCCAGTGCAGCAGATCCTTGCTTACAAGTCTCATAGCTGTTTGATTTTCTTCATTTCCTGTCAGTGAACATGGATCGGTTACACAATCTAAAACCCACTGTTCTCCTGCTTTTTTTACACTGTTCAGTTCCCGGATACATCCGGTTGGCGGCATATAATGAATGACAGACTTAGACAGTTCTCTTCTTCTCTGTTTTTCCGGATCATCAGAAAGTTCTATTGCATTGATCCATCTGCTCGCCGGACCTTCTGCCTGAATATCGTCCCCGAAAAAATCTTTCAGGGGATATGCCATCCAATAGTCCACTCTTGTCTTAGATACTTTCATCTGAATAGTTTCTTTTTTTCCAGTACTGTCTGAAATAGTTATAATACATGGATCTGCATTCTCTTCATAAGGAATGCGCAACCAGTTTTCTTCGTGCTTTTTCAGAAAATGCTTTTTCATTTCTGTCTCTGTTCCTTTCTGTTAGCAATCTTCTTTATTCCACTACGTTAAGCTTCCTGCTTCTGTAGACTTCTTTCAACTGCTCCAGCTGTTTTTCATCAGGTGCTTCAAACATCTGCTGATTCACTCCGACATGTTTTGCTTTTTCAACTCCAAAATCATGATACGGCAAAAATTCCACACTCTTGATGTTTCTTCCAAGAGCTGCAAAAAAATCTGCTGTTGCAACAGCATTTTCTATCTCATCATTGATTCCTTTTATAATTGGAAGCCTGATCATGATCGGTCTGTAATTCACCAGTTTTTTCAGATTCTCTTTGATCAGGGTATTTTCTGTTCCTGTATATTCTTTATGTTTTTCATTGTCAAACATCTTAAAATCTACAAGAAACAGATCTGCACATTCTGTCATTCTGTGTATCACTTTCCAAGGAAAAGCAAGTGCTGTTTCAAAAGCAACTGAAATATGCTCTTTCTGAAGTCTGTTGCACAAATCATATAGAATCTCTGCCTGCATCATTGGTTCTCCACCGGAAAAAGTAACACCACCTTCTGAAATTTCATAGAGTCTTCTGTCTCTGAGCAAAAGTTCCGATAATTCTTCAGCAGAATAATAACTTCCTACGATTTCCAATGCTTCTGTGCAGCAAATTTCCACACACTTTCCACACACAGTACAAAGAGTTCTTTCATAAATATGCTGCCCGTTTTGTATCTGTTGTGCTCCTGAGGGACAGATTTCAATACACTGACCACAGCCAATACATTTATTTTCCGTATAACTCAGTATACTTTTCTTTTTCCATGTCTCCGGGTTGTGACACCATTTGCATCGCAAATTACATCCCTGTAAAAATACAGTTGTCCGTATTCCCGGTCCGTCATGCAGAGAAAAGTTCTGTATCTGACTTACCAGTAATTTTTGCTTCATTTTACCGCTTACCTCTGTGTACGCTGAATTACCTCATTCTGCATTTCCGCAGTCAATGTATGGAAATATGCACTGTATCCACACACTCTTACTACAATATTTTTATGTGTTTCCGGATTTTTCTGTGCCTCTAAAAGTGCATTCCTGCTGATAACATTAAAATCCATAATGCTTCCGCCATTTTCACAGAAGGCCCGCATCACACTTGCAAACAATGACGGCTGCGGAGTTTTATACATCAGTGGAATGTCCATATAAATAACTGCCCCACCCGGATATTTCGTATAATCCATCGTTTTTATTGCATCAAGTAATGTTGCAATATTGATGTTTTCTGTACTTTCGCTTGGGTTAACACCTCGTGAAAGAGCGTTTTCACTTTTTCGTCCATCAGCCGTTGCAATCGTTACATTTTTAAACCAGTTATATGAATAAAAAGCAAATAATGACGGCTCAAATTTTCCACCTCTGTAATTTGCCTGTCCTCCAAGACATTCAGCCAGATCATCCATAACCTTTTTTCCAAATTCTGTAGCATCTTTATCCTTGCAGAATTTTGGGACTTTATGAAGCAAATATTGTCGAAGGATCTCATCATCTCTGAAGTCTTCTTTCATCGCTTTAAGCAGGTGACCAAATGTCGTAATCTTATCTTCATATACTGCCTTCTTTATCGCATATAACGAATCAATTACTGTCCCTGCACCCGCAGCAGCAAAATTATCTGTATTATAGACAGCACCGCCTTCTGAGACATCTTTTGCCGTCTCAGTACATGATGGCATAGTTGCAGAAAAGAACAACGACGGATTTATTATTTTCCACCATGAACCATATTCGTTATATTTTTTCACAAAGAAATTCAGTTCATTTCTATAATTTTCAATTACAATATGATAGAATTCTTCAAAATCGCACGCATTCGCAGCTG
>ERZ1673697.3839-NODE-3839-length-10454-cov-4.107703_pt1 | contig 10454 bp, 7 predicted proteins | sample MGYA00580227_ERZ1673697 | MGnify/ENA primary metagenome ERZ1673697 (study PRJEB41218, sample SAMN15661759) | gut metagenome | host: Homo sapiens | place: Canada: London | collected 2015-08-20/2019-03-30 | study: EMG produced TPA metagenomics assembly of...
TATGAAATGGAATGTCTATGGAATAAAGGTGGCAAAGCATGGAATTATGAATATTGACGTGTTGAGCTTTGTGCGTCTTTCTCACCGTATTTTTGAAGAAACCGGGAAAGGACAGATTCCGATTCTGGACGATGAGGGCAAGAATCTGGTGCTGCGTAAGATTGCGGGAGATTCTTCTTTGGAGCTTTGTATGCTGAAAGGGAACATAAAGAAGCTTGGCTATATCAGTGAAGTGAAATCGGTCATTTCTGAATTTACCCAGTATGATATTGGAATCGAAGAGCTAGAGCGTGTGATGGAGTCGGTAGGAACAGAGTCTTCACTCTATTATAAGCTGAAGGATATGGCGCTTTTATATGAGCGTTTTCAAAAATATCTGCAGAATAAATACATTACGAAGGAAGAGCTTCTGGATGTTCTCTGCCGGGTAGCGGAAGAGTCGGAGCTGTTAAAAAAGAGCACGGTAGTGCTGGATGGATTTACCGGTTTTACGCCGGTGCAGAACAGGCTGCTGGAAAAGTTACTGAAGATATGCAGGGATGTGATTATTACAGTTACCATCGATGAAAGGGAAAACCCTTATGCATATAAGCATCCCTACCAGTTGTTTGCGATGAGTAAGCATACGGTCAGTACGCTTATGGATATTGCGAAGTTGGCAAATGTGGAAGTGAAGGAGCCGGTCTGTCTGAAGCAGAGGCCGTTTTTTCGATTCCGGAAGGCTCCCGGGTTGGAGTTTCTGGAGAAATCTTTGTTCCGTTCTTCCCGGGAGGATTATGGCACAGAACCGGAAGAAATGGAAATCCATACAGCAAGAGACCCTGGGCGGGAGGCGCTGGCGGCTGTGGGAGAAATTCGCCGTCTGATCCGGAAGAAACAGTACAGATACCGGGAGGTAGGAGTGATTGTGACGGATATGGAAGCGTATGGAGATTATCTGGAGCAGGCTTTCCGCGCATATGACATACCGGTATTTATGGATAAAAAAAGAAATATTCTGTTAAATTCTTTTGTGGAATACATTCGCAGCCTGTTGGCTATGATAGAGCAGAACTTTACCTACGACAGTGTATTCCGTTTCCTTCGGACAGGCTATGCGCCGTTTACCAATGAAGAAATCGATGCCCTGGAGAACTATGTGGTGGGAATTGGAGTGAAAGGCTATAAAAGATGGCAGGAGCGTTTTGTGCGCAGGACAAAGGGAATGAAAGAGGAAGAACTTGAACGCCTGAATCATTTGAGAGTGGTATTTGTTGAGAAAATTGACGGGCTGGCATATGTCCTGCGGCAGAGAAGTAAGACAGTAGAAGATATCACGACAGCGCTCTATGAGTTTATTGCAGGGGAAAAGATGCAGGAAGTATTAAAACTGCAAGAAGAGAAATTTCAGGAGAGGGGAGAATTGGCGCTTGCCAGAGAATATGCTCAGGTGTATGGGATCGTGATGGATTTATTTGACAAATTTGTGGGGCTTCTGGGAGACGAGAAGGTTTCCTTGGAGGAATATGAGAAACTTCTGGATGCCGGGCTTGCAGAGGCGAAGGTGGGCGTAATCCCGCCGGGATTGGATCAGGTGCTTGTGGGAGATATGGAGCGTACCAGATTGAAAGATGTGAAGGCCCTGTTTTTTCTTGGCGCCAATGATACCTATCTTCCAGGGGCGCTCATGCGTACAGGGCTTCTGACAGAACGTGACAGAGAGCAGTTTGAGAAGGAAAAACTGCATTTGACGCCGGGCGGCAGGGAGCAGGCGTATGTTCAGAAATTCTATTTGTACCTGAATCTGACGAAACCATCGGAGAGGTTATACATTTACTATAGTAAAATGTCTGCCGACGGGAAGAGTATCCGTCCTTCTTATTTGGTGCAGGAAATGTGCAGTCTATATCCGGGGCTTAAAATCGTAGAAGAAGAGGAGAAGACGCTGAGAGAGCGGGAAATGACGGAACGGACAGCGGCTGCGGACTTGATTGACGGTTTACGGATGAAAAGTGAGACGGCCGGGAGTGCATGGCTGGAGCTTTACAACTGGTATAAGAGCCGGCAGGAGTGGGCGGATAAGCTGGCTGCACTTTTAGAGGCGGCGTTTTACAGGCGGCCGAAAGATGCAATCAGTCAGAGGGCCGCAAGAACCCTGTACGGAGAGCATTTTGAGGACAGTATTACAAGAATGGAGAAATTCTCGGCTTGTGCGTTTGCACATTTTCTGACTTATGGGCTGCGCTTGCGTGAACGACAGGAATATGAGTTTCAGGCGCTGGACATGGGAAATGTATTTCATAGTGCCATTGAGAGGTATTCGAAGAAGGTACAGGCAAGCGGCAGAGGCTGGACGGGACTTGCAAAGAAAGAGCAGGAACAGCTGGTGGCCGAGAGTGTGGAGGAGGCGGTTGCCGGTTATGGCAATTCTGTGCTCTACAGTTCGGCGAGGAATGAATATATGATTATCCGGATGACGAAAATGCTGAATCGGACGGTGTGGGCGCTTACCAGACAACTGGAGCAGGGAGATTTCGTGCCGGAATCCTATGAGCTGCGGTTTGGCAATGGAAAGATTGACCGGGTAGATACCTGTGTGGATAAGGATGAGGTCTATGTAAAAATCGTGGATTATAAAACCGGAATGACGGCATTTGATATATCGGCTCTGTATTATGGTTTGCAGTTGCAGCTGATGGTCTATATGGACGCTGCCGTGGAGCTTACGAGGAAAAAGTATCCGCAGAAAGAGGTTATTCCTTCCGGCGTTTTCTATTACCGGATCCAGGATCCTCTTGTGGATAAGACAAGGGATAGGAAGGAGCTGGACGAGCGGCTTCTGAGGGAATTGCGTCCGGATGGGATTGTCAGCCTGGAGAAAAATTCGCTTTTGCATTTGGATCATAGTTTTGAGGGTGAATCTTTGGCGGCACCGATAAAATTTAATAAAAATAAGAGCCTTGCGAAGGCTTCTAAGACAGTGTCAGGGGAAGAATTCCGTACGATGACAGAATATGCGGGACGAAAAGTAGCGGGACTGCATGAAAGGATATTAACCGGGGAGGTTGATGTGAAACCCTGGCGGCAAGGAAAAAAAACCGGGTGTGATTATTGCCCGTATAAGCATGTCTGCGGATTTGATGAGACGATTCCGGGATATAATTATCGGGATATAGAAAAGCTCGGCAAAGAGGAAGCGCTTGCGAAGATGAAAGCACAGAAAGGAGAGGATCAGGAGTGAGTGTCAGATGGACGGAGGAACAGCAGAAAGTTATAGACCTGCGGGAAAGAAATATTCTGGTGTCTGCGGCGGCGGGATCCGGCAAGACGGCCGTGCTGGTGGAACGTATTATCACCATGCTGACACGAAGCGATGATCCGGTGTCGGTGGATGAGCTTTTGATTGTGACTTTTACAGAAGCAGCGGCGGCAGAGATGAAGGAGCGTATCCGGGATGCGATAGAGAAAAAGCTTGCAGAATGTCCGGGGGATGAACATCTGTTACTGCAGGCAACATTGATTCACAGCGCTCGGATTACGACGATTCACAGCTTTTGCCTGTCTGTGATAAAAGAGCATTTCCATACCATTGAACTTGACCCTGCCTTCCGTGTCGGAGAAGAGGGAGAGCTTAAATTGTTAAAACATGATGTTCTGGGGGAGGTCCTGGAGTCGCATTACAGCGAAGGCGGGAAAGAATTTCTTGATTTTGTAGATTCTTATGCCGGGGGAAGGGACGATAAAAAGCTGGAAGAGCTGATTTTGAACCTGTATGAATTTTCCCGCAGTCATCCGGATTACAGAAGATGGCTGCAAAAATGTGTGGACAATTATCAGCCGGAGACGGAGCAGGAATTGAATGCAAGTGAGATGTTTCAAGTAATCAGGCGGAATGTAAGGCGCTATATGGAGGATGCAATGCGTTTGGCTGAGCAGGGACTTGCAGTCTGCCGCGAGGCGGACGGACCATATATGTATGAAGAAGCATTGATGAATGATAAGCAGATAATCCAAAGATATCTTGAAGCAGAAGGGTATACAGACTATTATCTGGCGGCGGAAAAGACAGAATGGATGAGGCTGGCGGCGAACCGCAGTAAGACGGCATCCGAGGAGAAAGCTTCCTTTGTGAAAAGGATCCGGGAAGAGCTAAAGGATATTGTAAAGGATGTGAAAGAACAGTATTTTACGCAGGATGTGGAAAATGTATTGGAAGATTTGCGGCTTTGCCGTCCGATGATGGAAATTCTTGCTTTGCTTGTGGACGAATTTTCAGAGGCATTTGAAGAAAAGAAAAAATCGCAGAATATGATAGATTTTGACGATATGGAGCAGTACGCGCTTAGAATACTTACTGAGAAGGACGAGAAAGGGAATCTTGTGCCGTCCAAAGCGGCAGCGGAATATCAGGAGCAATTCCGGGAAATTATGATTGATGAGTACCAGGACAGTAATCTGATTCAGGAAGCGATTCTTACCAGTGTGTCAGGGATTTCCCGTGGGCGTTATAACATTTTCATGGTAGGCGATGTGAAACAGAGCATCTATCGGTTCCGTCTTTCGAGGCCGGAACTTTTTATGGAGAAATTCGACACTTATGACAGGGAAGACGGTAAAAAGCAGAGAATCGATCTGCACAAGAATTTCCGAAGCCGGAGTGAAGTGCTGGATAGTGTAAATTTTCTGTTTGAGCAGTTGATGACAAAGCCTTTGGGGGGAATTACCTACGATGAGAAAGCGGCTCTGTATGTGGGAGCCGATTATGAAACATCTGCGGAAAATGAGACGGAAGTACTTCTTGTGGATGCGGAGATGGAACATGCAGAAGCGAGGGCTGTGGCAAGACGTGTGAAAGACTTGATGTGCACGAAGCAGGTAACTGATAAAAAAACAGGCGTGCTGCGTCCTGTGAAGTATTCGGATATTGTGATACTGACTAGAAGTATGAAAGGGTGGGGCGATGTATTTGCGTCGGTACTTACGGAAGAAGGAATTCCGGTGTATGCAGGTTCCACAGAAGGGTATTTTGAGACGCGGGAGATAGGCGTGCTGCTGGATTATCTGCGCGTGTTAAATAACCGGCAGCAGGATATTCCTCTGACGGCAGTCCTCTCTTCCTTCTTTGGAGGAGTAACCTGCGAAGAACTGGCAGTGATTAGAAGCGCGTATCCGCAAGAGCCTTTCTGGCGCGGAGTGACACAGTATCTTTCAGAAGGGGAGAATGAGACTATAAAAGAGAAGCTTCGCGTATGCTTTGAACAAATGGACTGGTTTTGCGAAAAGATTCCTTATACTGCGCTCCATGATTTGCTGCTCCAGATTTTGAACGATACCGGGTATGGAGATTATATGGCGGCACTGCCGGGAGGTGAACAGAGGAAAGCGAACGTAGATATGTTGGTGGAAAAGGCAAGAGCGTTTGAGAGTACCAGTTATAAAGGGCTTTTTCATTTTATCAGGTATATAGAACAGCTTCAGAAATATCAGGTGGATTATGGCGAGGCGAGTCTGGAGGATGAGCAGTCTGATACGGTCAGGATTATGAGTATTCATAAAAGCAAGGGATTGGAGTTCCCGATTGTCATTGTGGCGGGAATGGGAAAACGGTTCAACCAGCAGGACGCACGGAGGAATGTCCTGATACACGCATCTCTTGGTGCGGGGCTTGAGGCGGTTGATTTGGAAAGAAGGACAAAGATTCCTTCCTTATTAAAAAGAGTAATCCAGAGAGAAGAAGTGCTGGAGAGTCTGGGGGAGGAACTTCGTGTACTGTATGTGGCATTTACGAGGGCGAAGGAAAAGCTAATTATCACCGGGATGTTAAAAGGAGCAGTGCAGAAGCTGGAAGAGTATGACATGGTGCGCAGACAGAAGGAAAAGGAACTTTCTTTTGGAAGACTGTCCCATGTTACAACATACTGGGATTGGCTGCTGCCTGCGCTGGCCAGGAAGACGGAAAAACAGCCTATAATACTCCGGATTATCGATGATGAAGAACTGGCGGCAGGAGAGATAGAAGAGGAATTGACAGGGGTATTAACCCGGAAAATGTTGGAGGAATGGAATACAGAATCTGTCTATGATGAGAAAATGCATCAGGAGCTTGCAGAACAGTTCGGTTATCAATATCCTTATGAGCAGGTTGAAGGAAGAAAGATGAAATTCACCGTGTCAGAGCTTAAAAAACGTGCTTATCTGGCTGAAGAGCCGGGGGAACTTTTGTACAGAGAGCCGGAAGTGGTTCCTCTGATTCCGCAGTTTATGCAGGAGAGTCATGAGCTGACGGGAGCATCAAGAGGAAGCGCCTATCACAGGGTGATGGAACTTCTTGATTTTACCAGAGAGTACAGCAGTGGAGAATTGAAAGAGGCAGTTGCCGACATGGCAGAAAAAGGAAGAATTTCCGGGGAAATGGCAGAATGTGTCCGAACAGCGGACATCCTGGGATTCCTGGAATGTCCGTGTGGCAGAAGAATGCAGCGTGCTGCCGGAAAAAATCTTCTGTGGAAGGAGCAGCCCTTTGTGCTGGGGGTTGATATGGGAGATGTCTATCCTGATGCAGAGGGAGAAGAGATGATAGTCGTGCAGGGAATCATAGATGCTTTTTTTGAAGAAGAGGATGGACTCGTCGTGTTGGATTATAAAACAGATAAAGTAACAAAGGAAGAGCAGCTTGTGGAAAAATACCATATGCAGTTGGATTATTATGCCAGGGCGCTCTCGCAAATTACCGGAAAACATGTAAAGGAAAAAATGATTTACTCCTTTGAACTTCAAAAAGAAATAATATTGTATTGACAAATAATATTATACGTCATATAATATAAATATGAAAATAATATTACACGGTGCGTATAATATTGTGGTGAAGGAGTGATGTTATGGTATTTAACACCGGAGCCGCTTTGCTTGATGCGATTGTCCTTGCGGTTGTGTCAAGGGAAAGTGAAGGGACTTACGGATATAAGATCACTCAGGATGTAAGGAAAGCGATAGAAGTATCGGAGTCAACACTTTATCCGGTTCTCAGAAGACTGCAGAAGGATGAATGCCTGGAGGTCTATGACAGACAATTTGACGGCAGAAACCGCCGTTATTATAAGGTGACGGACAAAGGAATGACTCAGCTTAATTTATACATGACTGAGTGGAAGAGATATTCCGGTAAGATTAATGAATTGTTTGAGGGAGGTGCCACTGAATGAACCGTATAGAATTTATGACAGAACTGGCTTCCTTGCTGCAGGATATATCAGTGGAAGAGCGCACATCCGCGATGCAGTATTACAATGATTATTTTGATGACGCAGGCGAAGAGAATGAACAGAAGATTATAGAAGAATTGGGAAGCCCTGTCAGGATAGCTGCTGAATTGAAAGAAGGACTGAAAGGGCAGAGTGGTGCATCGGGAGAGTTCCGTGAGACCGGATATACGGATCCCCGTTTTGAACGGAAAGAGTCTCCGGCGTATACTTATGGAAGAGGAAATACGCAGGCAGAGGATTTTGGCAGCCAAAGCCCGGAACAGACACCGCCGCGTACCAGTAAACTGCTGAAGTGGATCCTTATCATTCTGATTGCTATTGTACTGTGTCCGTTCGTGCTTCCAGTGGCGGCAGTGATAGTATGTTGTGTCTTCGGAGCTGCAATTGGGATTGTCATGCTGTTCGTATGCTTTGTGATTGCCGCTATATGTTTGGTGATAACAGGAGCTGCGTTGTTCGTGGCAGGAATCACAGTGCTTATTTCCGAGGTTGCCGTTGGTCTGACTTTGATGGGGAGCGGAATGGTGCTTGCGGTGCTGGGCATGATTCTGACCGTATTTTCCGTGAAGCTTTGTATCGTTGCAGTGCCTGGGATATTCAGAGGGCTTGTGTGGCTTTGCCGTAAGCCGTTCCAGCACAGAAAGGCGGTGGCATAATGAAAAAGGGATGGAAGAATTTCTGGATTGCCTGCGGTGTTACGACAGGCGTAGGGCTGGCCTTATGCTGCGTGGGAATTGGCATGGGCGCTACTTTTGAAGCAATAAATGCAAGATTTCCTTATGGTATCGGTATCGTGGGCAGAGGAGGATACGCAGAGTCTGGCTCCGGTACAGTAGATGCAGATGCAGCGGAAGTCTTTTCGGGGATTCAGAAAATAGACATGGAGGTATCGGGAATATACGTAGAAATTGCCGAATCTGACAGCAATTCTGAAGTGAAGCTGGAGACTTCCGCAGTGGATTCCAGACTGAAGCTCCGCTATTATCAGGAGGGCGATGAATTAAAGATCGAGACGAGAAACAGCGTGATATGGAGAATCAATAACGGTTCTTATGGACAGATTACTTTATATCTTCCCAAATATATGATGGAAGAAATAGATATTTCGCTGGAAGCGGGAGAATTATGTGCTGATATGCTTCAGGCGAGGCAACTGTCTGTCGATATTGGAGCCGGAGAAGGTACGATTGAACAGTTCAGTGCGTCGGAAGCGGATTTGGATTGCGGAGCGGGAAGTATTACTGCGAGCGGCACAATTGAGAGAGAATTGGATGTGGATTGTGGAATCGGCAATGTAGATGTGACACTTGATGGTGTGGAAAGCCTGTACAATTATGAGCTGCAGTGTGGGATTGGAGAGATAACAGTGGGTGATTCTTCTTATTCCGGGATCTCAGAAGAAAAGGATATGAATCATCATGCACACCGGGAGGTGAATATTGACTGTGGTATCGGAGAAGTGAAGATAGCATTTGGCGATTCCTAAGATGGAATAGAAAGAAAAAGGAGGAAGGATTATGGAACCGAAAAGATTGTATCGTTCAAGAAGACAGCGTATGATATGTGGTGTATGCGGAGGTGTGGCAGAATATTTTAATATTGACCCGACTTTGATCCGGTTGGCAATGGTATTGTTTGGATTTACAGGGACAGGAATTCTGGCATATTTTGTTGCGGCTGTAATCATACCGGACGAATTGTAAATACAGCGAAAGAAATATAAGAAAGATTGCGCAGCGTGGCGGATTACGCGAGGCGCAATCTTTTTTTGTATAACCCCTTTGAAAATGTACATACTTATAGTGAACGATAAATAAATTTTCTGTTTGTGATAACCCTTCCGGGTTATGGAAGGAAAGGGGTGCGAGAATGGCGAAGAATAAACCGATTAATTTAGATGAAATCACCCAGGAGGAAAAATTAAAATACGAGATTGCAGAAGAACTGGGGCTTTTGGACAAAGTACTTTCAGAGGGATGGAGAAGTCTGTCGGCGAAGGAAACCGGGCGGATTGGAGGTCTGATTGCCCGGAAAAAGCGAGAGCAGGAGAAAAAATAACAAAATTATTACGAATATTAATTACTGTGACGATTCTATGTCAAAGGTTGAAAAAGAAAATATGGTTTGCTATAATCGAACAGCTAATATTTATATATTATATAGCAGGTGATATACGATGAATGAAAAAATTAGCGTATTAGATGTTGCGATTAATGGCTATACGGCAAAGAAAGCAATGAAGGAGACTGTGGATTATATGCACACAGAGCCCTTGAATATCATAGAGATGGTAACGGTGGACACGCTGATGTATGCCAAAGAAGAACCGGAGCTGCGGGAGAGTATGTCACAACTGGACATGGTTCTTCCGGGAGAGAAGGAGATACTGGAAGGAGCTGGTATTACGGATCGGCGTCGGCTGCAGGAGGTGGAGGAACAGACCTATCTTAGAATGTTTTTCCGATACCTTCATAAAAACCACTGCCGTGTATTTTTGCTGGTGGAGACGGATGAAGAGGCGCAGGCGTTTTACAAATTCCTGAATGAATCCTATGCCGGAATACAGATTACGGGAATGGCGAAGGTTTCTGCGGAAGATAAAGGAGACGAACTGGTGGTGAATGCGGTGAACGGTGACGAGGTGGATTGTGTGATTGCAGCTCTTTCAGCACCCATCCGGGAAGAATTTGCAGAAAATAATAAGCATCTTCTGAACGCAAGAGTGTGGCTTGGCGTAGGGAAGATGCTGAAGATGACCCGGCAGGATGGAAGTCGTAAGATGCGGTTTGTCAGATTCATGACTCATCGTTTTTTTAAGAGGGAGATTCAGAAAAACCGGAAAGAATGATAGGAGCTGATAAAAAATCCCTTCTTTGGTTAAAATGCTTTTGTACACAATGTATAAGGTGGAAAAACCCTGTTTTTCAAAGAAAGATTGAGGAAATCAACGAAAAAAAGAGATTTCCTCTTTATTTTTTTGTCTATTTATATTAAGATAACTAATAACAGAGTGTATTGGTATGTAAAAATGTGTATAATATATTGTGAAAAATGCATATTGAAATAAGTGGAGGAGATGGAATATGATATCTAATCAGATACTTCAAAATACAATTGATGGTTTGAAGGCGATTACGCGTATTGATATGTGTGTGGTAGATACGGATGGTAAGCTGTTTGCAAGCACTTTTCCTGAGCAGAACAATTACG
>ERZ1673697.3843-NODE-3843-length-10444-cov-32.445760_pt1 | contig 10444 bp, 8 predicted proteins | sample MGYA00580227_ERZ1673697 | MGnify/ENA primary metagenome ERZ1673697 (study PRJEB41218, sample SAMN15661759) | gut metagenome | host: Homo sapiens | place: Canada: London | collected 2015-08-20/2019-03-30 | study: EMG produced TPA metagenomics assembly of...
ATGATATTTTTAATATCACCAACAGAATAATCTTTCCATACAAGCTGGTAAATCTGTTCAAATGTGTATACTCTCATCGGTGTCACCGCTAATAAGTATAAAAAATTATATTCTTGTCGTGTTAAATGTAACGCTACATTATTCCAAAATACTTTATGTTTCTTATGATCCATTACAAGTTTTCCCTTATCAATCATCGTTTCGGATTGCTTTTGAGTTATTTTTTGTTTATTATTTCGTCGTGCCAATGAAAAAATCTGCAGATCTACTTCTTCTATAGTGCTATTTATATCCATTACACAATCTGCACCAGCGTATATTAATTCTTTTTTCCATGACATACACAATAAAGAGGAAGCATCCGTCAAAATAATAATTGGTATCTGCGTTATTTTTCTAATAGCAGATATAATATTACTTATGTTCTCTTTATAAAGGATCACTCCTATTATAAGCACATCATAAGAAAATAAACTCAAATTATGCAGTAAAATTTGTAGATTTTCTGCATAATCTGAGTTTACCTCATTGAATAGTTTTCGATATGATTGATTGTCAAAATATGCTAATATCTTGTATTTTGTGTCTTTCATATTTAATCTATTTTAGCAAAGCAACATTTTCTATTTCTTCACAGGAAAATTATCAAATGTATTGTCAATTTTTTGTGCAGCAATCCCTCTCATCGCATGCTCTTTCAGTTTTTGAAAACTTTCATCACTGACTGCATGTTCCATGCGACAAGCATCCACTTCTGCAGTTTGTGGATTAACTCCAACGGCTATAAGTTGATAAGTAAAAAAGCAATGGCGTTCGTAAATTTTTTCGGCCACATCCCGGCCAAGGTCGGTCAGGTGTATATAATGGTTTTCGTCTGTTGTCAAAAAACCGCCCTCTCGTAAAGTTCCTACTGCGTAACATACGCTGGGTTTTGAAACTTCCATGTACCGGGCAACATCCACGGAACGCACCATACCGAGTTTCTTTTGAAGTATAAGCACGGATTCTAGCTGCTGTACGACGGCTTTTTTTCTTTTGCCGTCGTGCGGCAGCTATTTCTGTTATACTAAGCTACTGTTTTCCACATTTCAGATTCACTTTAATGATTCATCTGAAACTCTTCAATCGATCCATAGTCAATTAGTTTGCTCTCGTCAAATGACTCTTGAAGTTTCTCTCCTTCTGCAAACAGGACATTTCCGCTTGAAGTCAGCGGCAACATACAGCTACTCGCTTTAAGACTTTGTGCCGGTTTATCCACAAGGATAATCAATGGATTTTTTGCTTCTATCGGCTCTGCTGCGCCCAACGCCACATGCACCGGAAATGCCAATAATGTCTCTCCATCATATTGATATAGTCCCACTCCATCAGGCAATACATTTCCATCAGCAGTCAATATAGGCATTTGAACATCTAAAAATTCCTGCATTCTATTTGCCAAACTGCCATATTCCACAGGTTTTAACTTGCTGGGATCACCAAAGCGATCTATCCATTGAGGGTTTGTCAGGATCAAATGGTCCCACCCCCCATCCTTTAGCTCTTTTGTAATTTCAATATTGCTGTCAACTACATATGAAAGCAGAAGATAATCTTCCTCAGAATGTAAAATGCTGGAGCCATCTGCGGTTAATTCATTGCTCTCACAAACTGTATCAATGTCTGTATATGCTATATACCAAATTTCACTCGTATTGTATTGATTAAGAGTGAGTGTATCTCCACACCCAGATAGACCCAATACAAGGATGCACACGAGTGTCATCACTATTTTTCTGCTCATTTACAAATCCCCTCAGTTTTCCTTACGTTCGAGAACATGATTTTCTTTTTTGAATACCCATCATGCCTAAAATCAGAATTGCACATACGACAATACTGCCGACAATGTACTGCCATCCAAAAAATGATAGATTAAGAATATAGCGTGCTGCCGGATTAGAAAAAATGTGTGTGAACGGCTCATTCGCTGCAATTCTGCTCATTACTCCGCTGACATCTGCCAGAGGTATTCCGTAAAGGGACGCACCCAAAAAATAAAGAACGAGTTTTTCTACAATGGACGGCAGTAAAATTCCTAACACACAACCTCCCACCCGATGTGCCGCTGGTGTCTTAAAAAGATAAAACGCTCCCGCAATGTAAGGTAGAACAGCTAAACATCCACCTAAAACAACTGGTGCCAAATGAAATCCGAAGATAACAAAGACAAGGCGCAAAAGTAAATATACGCCCAAGATAATCAGCCAACTTATAATCAGAGAAGCCGCAGGCTTATTTTTCTTTGGTGTTTGCGTACGAATCTGCTGTTGCATCATCAAACCTCCTGACTGGATATTGCACCTTGGGGAACATCAGAATAATGGTTGTTCCGCATGACAACTGTGATGTGATTTGTAAATCTATCGCTAAATCTTTTGCCATTTTCTGCACTAAATATAATCCCATACCTGTGGAGCGGCTTAAAAAGCTTCCTGCGTCCCCAGTGAAGCCCTTATCAAAAACAAACGGCAGATCAGACGCGGGTATACCTGTTCCGTTATCGCTGACGGATAGAGTAATCTGCCCGCTTTCTGGATTATCCGTTACTGAAAATTGAATAGCGGGGGCGGTGTCCTTCACAGCATACTTTACACTGTTGCTAATAATCTGTCCCAAAATGAACATAAAGCCTTTTTTGTTAGAAATTACGTTACAGTCGTTCCCGGAATATGTGACAGAAAATTGGGCTTCTTCAAGCAAGGATAAATTGTCCTCAACCGCTTCCCGACAAGTCTCTAAGATCAGAATTGGTTCAAAATAGCAATCTTTGTGAGCCGCCCCAAGACGTGAAAAGTACAAAATCTGTTCTACGTTCTGCCGCACATGGTCGCGTACATATAGCATACGAGTATGCACCAACGGTGACATCTCAACCTTTCGATTATCTAAAAGAAGCGTCATAAGGGACAGAGGTTTCTTGATTTCATGCACCCAATTTTCAATATAACTTTCGTAGTTGGCAACCTTTAACTGCTGTTCGTTCACATACCCCTCTTGCATTCTCAGATGATGGGCTAATTCATGGATATATGGGCGCATTGACGCGGGGGCACTTTCACACAACAGGTATTCGTTTGTGTCGTCCGGCTCTAACAGAAAGCGCCGAAAAGCGGCATCAATTTTACTGCGTTTATGAATTGAGATGACAAAGGGGATGACAAACGCGGCAAGTGATACAAATATCATTAGCCCCACAAGGCTCAAAAAATCCCCCGGATAAGCCACCCATGCCAGAAACGCAAAGAACAAATCCAAGCAGCCAAGAGTAATCAACCAAATACGATTGGACGATACATAGGTCAAGAGAGTATTAAATTTCTTCATACTTCCACCTGCTCTTTCAAACGGTAGCCTTGCCCGCGCACCGTTTCAATGCGATCATCAAGTCCAACTTCACGCAGCGTTTTCCGCAGTCGTGTAAAATTGACTTGCAGCGCATTTTCGTCTATAAACTCCGCTGTTCCCCAAAGCACATGAAACAGGTCGCTCTTTGATACAAGGTTCGGGCTGCTTTTCAAAAGGGTGAGAAGTATTTTCCCCTCATTCTGCGGAAGAACATAAGATTTCTTTCCTGCATAGAGCGTAAAAGTGTTTGGATCAAGCAGGAAGCCGCCCCCGTTAAGCAATCCCTGCTGCATCTGTTCTTCTTTGCGGCGCAAGAGGTTTTTAATGCGGGCAAGAAGCCGTTCCGTGTTGCATGGCTTTGTTAGGTAATCGTCCGCCCCTAATCCCAAAGCGTGAAGCTCGTCCTGTAATTTATCTCTTGCAGTTAATATCAGCACAGTCCCAAGCTGTTTGGCCTTTACCTCTTTGCAGATTTCAAAGCCGGAGTGAAAAGGAAGATTGATGTCGAGCAAAATCAAGTCCGGGGAAAGAGACATTATCTGTGATACGGCATTTTCAAAGTCAAGCAAAGGAACAGCGTCATATCCCGCTTTTTCCAACACATCAATCAATTCTTCCCGCATATATACATCATCTTCAACCACAATAATTTGCGCCAATATGAACACCTCCTTCCCGAATAAGCCCATTAAGCATTTGGCTTCCAATTTAATTTGCTGATTTCACGGTTTGCTGTCCGCGCAATAGCCACACCGTACAATGCAAGCATACAAACAACGACAAGCGCCATAACGAGCAGCATAGGATAAGACTGTTGCAGTTTTGCCATATTAGAGTATAGGTAATGCTGCATTGCGCAAATTCCGACTGTACCGCTGATACACGCAGGAAACAGCGGGAGCAGAAAATACCATAGCACCTGTTGGTTTATGGAACGCTTCATTTGTTCGCGTCGTGCGCCCAGAATAGAAAGTGTCGCATACCTTGCCTTTGTTTCTCGCATTTGGGTTAGGAATTGCAGGGCAAGTAGGGCGCAAGCGATAATTAGAAGCATAAAACCCATGTATAAGGTCGTGTAGCTGCCGGAAATGACATAAAATAGTTGCCGTCCGAAATTGTCCAAATAGCTTTCGCAGTACAGGCCAGAGGGCTTTAACAGGTCACGGGCTTCCATAATCGACACCATCAGGCCATCAGCTTCCACGGTTTCGCTCGGAATACAGAAATTGTGATAAACGGTAACGGTGTCTGGATTTACATATTCAGAATATACTTCATCGGAAACAATCAATGCGGTTATGATTTTTACGTTTTCATCCGCAGTCAAGCCTTTCATCGGCACAAACGGGATAAGCGTAATTGGCAGTCCGTCAATAGAAATCAAGACTTTACCATTAGCCCGTGCGTCCTCCGCAATCTGGTTCAACATGGTGGTGGTTTCTTCTTTTGTACTCCCCTGAAAATCCGGGTTAAGATAGAATACAGCTTCGTCGATTCCAAGAACGATAGTTTTTTCTCCAGCTGCTTCCAGCAATTCGTTATATGAAGATACGGGAATTAAAAATGGCGAAGCTCCCGTAGTATCAATACACCCTAAAAGGTTAAGCGCGGCTGGTTGATTGGGACTGAACTCATAGCTTGTAGCTCCTTGTGTGACGGGATCCTCTACTTCTGGCGGCAGATTCAAAACAACCTGTTCACGCAGCCCGGACCAATCTATAAAAGAGTTCGCTTTCACGGAAGCTGGGCGTTTCATTGTTCCTGTTTCCATGCGGCTCAAATCAGCCACATAGGGCTGCATTTGCTTACCCGAAAGGTATTTTTCAACAGTCGCTTCATTGCCCGTGACGGTAAAATCGTAAACAGAAGATCCCCGCGTCATTTGGTTCCCATACGACATAATGCGGGTTGATCCGTCCGCAATGAGCATGATAGTGAGCATAATCAAAATAGATGCAACACCGATTGAAATATACTTGTGGACTATATTTTCGTGTAACTGCCGCAGAGTGAAAATATATAGACCGTGTGTTGTGTTGCGTTTCACAGAAGCCGCCGCTGCGCTCAGCAAGCCTGCAAGCCCACGGATAAAAAGCATTGTTCCCACAATACCTAATATCACGGCAACAATTATCATCATACCGCCAGCAACCATGAAATACTTTAGGATTACCCAATATGCAAGCGTCAAAACTACCGCTCCGAGAATGAGGGAAAATAAGTTCCCACTCATTTTTCCAACTTGCTGTTTCTTCGCCATTTCTCCATAAAGGAGTTGGTGGATTTCTTTGTTGAATAGTTTTCCACAAAGGATGAACAACGCGACAACTTGAATCATTAGAAATCCAAGCGTTGTCAAGAGAACAGCGCTCACAGAAAAACTTGACTGATGTGCAATTATGCCGCGACCTACAAGCCGTGCCGTAGCAAGGCTGATTACCTCTGATAAAAAGCCGCCGCAGATCAGTCCGCCCAAAAGAGCCAGCAGTGATGTGATTAGCCCCTCTGCCATGATTTGAATAAACAAGTGTCGCTTTGTCATTCCAAACATCAGGTAAAGCCCTAATTCCCGGCTCCTACATTCAAGCTGATATTTGTTCGCAAAAATGACAAGGAAAAATACAAACAGCAGCGAAAAAAGATAAACCGTCGGCATTAGCATTGTCAGAAGTCGATTAACAGCGTCACTTTCGATTTCCTCCAAGAAGCGCATCACGTCCTGGCTTCCAAGGGAGAGGACGATATAAAATGTGGCTACAGCTGTAACCATAGTAAGAAAATAAATCAGGTTCTCACTACGGTTTCGTTTGGAGTTTCGCCACGCAAGGTTAAAGAACATTTGCACTCCCTCCTCCCATCTGTGCCATTACCTGTAAGATACGCGCATAAAATTCCTCCCGTGTTTCAGTCGGAATTTTCCGGCGCAGCTCATGGAAAATCACACCGTCCTGTATGAATAGGATTCTGGAACAAAAACTTGCAGCGTTCGGGTCGTGTGTTACCATCAAAATTGTGCGTCCGCGACCGTGATTGATCTCGCACAGTTTTTCCATAAGCAACCGCGCTGCCTTTGTATCCAATGCCCCAGTTGGCTCATCTGCCAAAATAATATCGGGGTCGGAAATCAAACTGCGGGCGGCAGCGACGCGCTGTTTTTGACCACCTGACATCTGCGCCGGAAATTTGGAGAGCACATCCGTGATTCCAAAAAGTCCTGCAATGTCATTCAACTTCTTCTCCGCAGCAGATATATCTACATTATGGATAGAAAGCGGCAGCAGGATATTTTCTCTGCCAGTCAAGTTGTCAAGCAAAGCAAAATCCTGAAACAGATAGCCTATTTTATTGCCCCGATACTCAGCCAGTTTTTCGCTATCAAAGGAACTCACATTTGCGCCGGAAAGCAGGACTTGCCCGGAGGTCGGTTTAATAACCGTAGCAATGCAATTTAGCAGGGTCGTTTTTCCTGATCCGCTTGCGCCCATGATCCCCAAAAATTCGCCATCAAGAACATCAAAGGTAATGCCATTAAGAGCTTTTGTAGGAACACCCTCTTTCGTATATACCTTGTGTATATCTCGGACTTCCAAAAGTTTTTCTTTGCAATTCATATTATCACCTTTTGCCTTTTCGCTTTTTGATTAGTTGTTGATTATATTTTACTGCATGGCAGGAAGATAAACCACTTACAGTTGATGTAAGGTTTCTATGCTAAATGCTAAAGGGCGGCGATGTGACGTTTGTGCCAGATCGCCGCTGCTTTTCTTTATATTTATTCTATCCGATGTGCTTGCCCGCTTCAAGGTAATAGTTATGAATTATTTTGGCTATCAAGTGGAACTATATAAACATATCCGAAAGAAACAAATTTTCTTGATAAAGATCATGTTTCTTCACTCAAAGATAGCTTTACAAAATACACCTCTAAGGCTACTACAATAGGTAGGGCGCAAGGTCTTATGCAGAAGCACTTTGAGACCTTGCGCCCTCTGTTATTCTACCCTAAAAATACTTTGCCAGCTGCTTCAGACCACGCCGGATGCTGTCACGGATACAGGTAAGTTTGCATCCTTCATTACTCTTTAATGGAATTTGTATTCTCAGTTTTATAATCGGTATAATCAAGCCCATTAACCGGCATAATAAGGTCATTCCATCACATAAACCGGAACGATACGATATTATTGAGGTGAACGATTATGCCGATTGATGATTTAACTGCTTTAGGGCAAAAAATGCGGGAAGCCCGAAAGAATAAAGAACTGACACAACAGGAACTTTCTGATCTGAGCCATGTTTCTGTAAAGCAAATCGCCAATATCGAAAAAGGGAAAATGAATCCTTCCTATTTGATTTTGAGAGCATTGGCAAAGGTCCTGCACATCTCTTTAGATACGCTTATAAATCCAGATATTTCTCTGGAAGATGAAGGTGTCAATCAGATGAAAATGCTTTATTCCAGCTGTCCGCCAGAAATGCGTGACACCCTGCTGCATCACACCCAGGAAACGGTGAAGGAACTGACAGAGTTGTCCGAAAAATTTGAAACGAATTGAGCCAGTGAGTGAAATTTAACGATTCTCTCACTGGTTCTTTTCATTTCATATAAAATTAAAATTTCAATCAAATAAAAAAGTCAACTTGTACATATCAAATTTCTCTTCATAGGTTATAACTTATATTTTTATTTTCAAAGTATACCATATCCCATGATTGTTCCGTTATTAATATTATAGCTTCTCTGGTTCACGGCATTGCTGGAGTTTCCTTCTACGGTGTATACGGTACTGCCTTCGGTTTTCTCCACGATTCCCACATGGTCTGAGGTTCCGTCCCCGTTCCAGTCAAAAAAGATCAGGGTTCCGGGTGCTGGGGAATATCCCCGGCTTTTCCACTTTCCCTTGCTCTGGAACCATGCGATTCCATCATCGCACAGGGAGAATTTTGGCATCTTGCCGCTCTCGATGAGTCCTGCCTGATCCCCACACCAGCTGGCAAAGCAGGCACACCATGCCACATGGCTGTCAAAGCCATACCACGACCAGAACTTCTGGCCTCCCTCATTTCCAAGCTGGGTAAGTGCCACCGATACGATCTGGCCGCTGCCTCCAAACAGGCCGGCAAACAATCCGCCGCTGGAATAATACCGCAGGACATGTGGGACGTACTCTGGGTCGCCATAGGCACTCCATCCATGCGAAGCCGCCTGCTCGTTGGAGAACTGCAGGGCATTTTCGGCACTGTAACCGCCATACTTCCGTATCGCCCACGTTATGTATCCGTTGCCGTAGTTATATCCTTGCAGGGACAGTTTCAGCTTATCCATATCCTGTGGACTGGTGCATCCGGCTTCCTTCAGGCAGTCTGCATAATACTGGATTCCTACCTGTATGGAGTAATCTGCGTCCTGGATGGCATTGGGACTGTTGGAGTACCTAGTGTTGTATGGGCACTCACTGCTCTGCATGGGATCGGTTCCCCGGCCGCCGGATTCCTGCATCATGATCGCCTGTATCACGGAAACGTATTCGGGGATTCCGTACTGGTTGGCATATTTCTGGATAGCTGTTGTATAGGAAAGGACTTCCTGACTCAATGCTTCGTTGCTCTCTGAGCTTCCTGAAAATGCCGCACCGCCAATGATTCCAACCATGATAACCAATAAAAGAACGATAACTGCTCCGGCGGCTCCCAGTGCAGCCATCATGGACTGCACGGTTTTCGCTGCCGCTTCCACGGCGGCCTTGGCTGCCTTGAAGGTATTCTGCCCTGCCCTTGCCGTTTTCTGCATCCGGCGGACGCTGTTGGACGTCTGCATGGCAGCTTTCTTCGCCGCCTGCTTCGCTGCCCTTCGTTCCATCTGCTTCTGCATCCGGGCTGTCAGGGCGTTGGAGCTGGCCGCACGGAGCTTCTGCTCTGGCTGGACGCTGATCTTCGCAGACTGGGGAGCCGTCTTGATGATACGCTTCTGTATGGTTTTCGGCTCCGGCTGTTTCCTTGGTTTTTCTTTAATCCGAATGGTTTCCGGCTGTTTCTGTCGGATGGCGGTCTGCCTTACTGTATCTTTTGCTTCCTTCTTCCGGCTCTGTTCTCGGATGGAGAGCTGCTTCATTTCTGCTATTTCCTGTCTGTTCTGGATTCTTGGTGTCTCCCTGGCAGCCCGGATCTTCTGCTCTTTCGTTTTGACGGCATCTGAAACAGCCTTTTGCCGCTGGGCTTTCTGAATCTGTACTTCTCGGCTCTTCTGCTCGGGTGTTTCCCGGCTAGCAGGATCGGCGGTCTGTGTGTCCCCTGTTCCTCTGGCGGTTTCTTTCTCCGCTTCTTTTTCTGCTTCTTTTTTGCCAGCGGCTCTCTGTTTGATCTTCTCGTAGGAAGTCTGTGCTGCTGTCTTTCCGGCTCTGGTTACAGTTCTGCCAGTCTTTCTGGCAGCCCATTCCTCTGCGGATGCGACTTTTCCACTGGCATACTCGGATGGGGACTGTTCCCCCATGTCATTATCCCTGGCATTTGCAATGGTCTGGGACTTTTCCTTGCTCTCCAGTATGGCCGTCCGCATCAGCTCCTTCGGGATTCTGGAGGCAGGATTTTTAGTCTTTGGTTTTGTTGTGACTTCTTTGGTTTTGATATCCTTCATCTCTCACCTCCAGTCCCGATCTGTACTGCTCTTACGCTTCGCCCGGCTTGGTCGTCATCAGACGGTACAGCTTTGTATTTCTTGGGAACGAATTTTCAAACGGCACCAGATTCCCGGAGCAGCGGATCAGACCGTGTCCGGCACCCACATTGGTGATGTAGGATAACTGGTTATCCGAGATATTCAGAAGTGCCGCAAGCTCGTCCCGGTCGGTGGTTGCCTGATTCAAAAGGATTAGGAATTCACTGTTTGCCAGCATCAGGCGGGCGGTATCGGATTTCAGAAGTTCTTCCACGTTCTGTGTAAGCCCGGTCACAAATCCCGAATACTTACGGATACGCTTGTACAGGCGGTAGAAAAAGTCTGCACTGTATTCATAGCGGAACAGCAGATAAAACTCATCCGCAAAGATCCATGTCG
>ERZ1673697.3853-NODE-3853-length-10418-cov-4.471485_pt1 | contig 10418 bp, 8 predicted proteins | sample MGYA00580227_ERZ1673697 | MGnify/ENA primary metagenome ERZ1673697 (study PRJEB41218, sample SAMN15661759) | gut metagenome | host: Homo sapiens | place: Canada: London | collected 2015-08-20/2019-03-30 | study: EMG produced TPA metagenomics assembly of...
TGAACGTCCATCTGCCTGTACGGAATCTCAATGCCCGCCTCGTCAAAGGCCAGCTTGATCTTCTCTGTAATATCCCATCTGGCGGCCCAGTAGTCCTCTGACTTCGTCCATCCCCTGGCTCCCAGCACCACGCTGTCGTCTCCCAGGGAATCTACATAGGTGACAATCGGCTCCTCCTGCAGAACAGACGGATGCTGCCTGTAAATCCGATCCATGATCTCCTTGGCCTTCCTCAAATCAGACTGGTAGCCGATGCCCACCGTCAGATCGAGACGCCGTTTCTCCATGGCCGTCACATTGGTGACAATAGAATTGGACAGCGTGCCGTTTGGAATGGAAATCGTCTTGTTGTCAATGGTCACCAGAATGGTGTACACCAGACCGATGACAGATACCGTTCCCTCGGCATTTGGCATCACAATATAATCGCCTACCTTAAAGGGCTTCATCACGAGAATCAAAATGCCTCCCGCGAAGTTTTTAAGGCTCTCCTGGAGAGCCAGGCCGATGGCCAGACCGGCGGATCCTAAAATCGCCACAATGGAGGCGGAATCAATTCCCAGCTGGCCTGCGATAATAAAAATCAGCAGCGCGTTTAGGGAAAATTTCAGCAGAGAGCCGATAAATTTCGTCACTCCGATCTCCATCCCCGCCCGCTCGAAGGAATGGCGGGCCATCTTCAGAAGCAGGCGGATAATCTTCCGCCCTACAATAAAGATGACTAAAATAACAAGAAGGTTCAAGCCAAACCGGATAAGATCCGGCACCCAGCCCTTCAGAGCGTCCATCAGCACATCCGGCTTTCCAAGCTCCTTTAAATCCTCTCCCAATGCGCTGATCGCATCTGTTTCCTGTGTTGGTGTCGATAAAAAAATCATTTATTTACTTCTCCTGCCTGTCTGGAGGGCTTTCTGAGCTCCCTTGATCACTGTGACTACAGGATTTTTGTTTTCCTTCTCCCGGCTCTCCTGCGCTGTCTTCCTCTGGGACTCCTCCCTCTCCTTCTTCTGTCCGTCCATGGCCTGCTTCAGCGCTTCCTTCGCCTCATCATCCTCTCTCAAATCAGCCAGAGTCCCATAAAGGCTCTTATCCGCCTTAAAGGCGATCACATTGCCTTCCGGAGCCTTCTCCTGTGCGGAGGCCTTCCTGCCGCCTCCTGCGGCCCCTGAGGCTCTGCCTGCCGCCGAAGCTCTGCCTGTTCCCGCGGCCTTGCTTTTTGCCGTCTTCCCGGCTGTCCTGGCCGCCTTTTTCACCCGCTTCACCGGAGTGCAGGAGAATACGCTGATTCCTAAGGGGGCGATGTGAACGGTAATGGACTCCTCTCTTCCGTCGCACTCCTCCACCTTGGAGCTCTTCACCCGCGGGTTCACAATGCCGCAGCCGCCGAAGTTCTTGGACTCGCTGTTGAAAATCTCCTTATACTTTCCGTGGAACGGAACTCCCACCTTATACTTCTCATGCTCCACCGGAGCGAAGTTGCAGACAAAGAGCAGCGTCTCCTCCGGCTTGTCCGTCTTTCTCAGGAACGCCGCAATGTTATTGGCAGAGTCCATGCAGTTAATCCACTCGAAGCCGTCCGGCATATAGTCCTCCTCGTAGAGGGCCGGATGCTCTCTGTAGAGGAAGTTTAAAGCCTTCACATAGGACTGCATATTTTTATGGATCGGGTACTCTAAAAGCTCCCACTCCAGACTCTTATTCTCATTCCACTCGTCCATCTGGCCGAACTCCTGTCCCATAAACAGAAGCTTCTTGCCCGGGTGTCCCGTCATAAAGCCGTAGGCTGCCCGAAGGTTGGCAAACTTGGCCTCGAAGGTCTCTCCCGGCATCTTGTTGACCATGGATCCCTTGCCGTGAACCACCTCGTCGTGGGAGAACACTAGAATAAAGTCCTCGCTGTAGGCGTAAATCATGCTGAACGTCAGCTCGCCGTAGTGGTGGCAGCGGAAGTAGGGATCGCACTTCATATATCCCAGGAAGTCGTTCATCCAGCCCATGTTCCACTTATAATCAAAGCCCAGGCCGTCCTCCTTTACGTTTCCCGTCACCTTGGGCCAGGCTGTGGACTCCTCGGCAATCAGGACCGCGCCGTCCTTTCTGCCCTTAAATACGGAATTCAGGTGCTTTAAGAACTCCACCGCCTCCAGGTTTTCGTGGCCGCCGTACATATTGGCAACCCACTCCCCCGGATTCTTGCCGTAATCCAGGTACAGCATGGAGGCCACCGCGTCGAAGCGGATGCCGTCGGCGTGGTACTTGTCCGCCCAGAACATGGCGTTGGCAATCAGGAAATTCGATACCTGGGGCCGTCCGTAATTGTAGATCAGTGTTCCCCAGTGCGGGTGGGCTCCCTGTCTCGGATCCTTGTGCTCGTAGACGCAGGTTCCGTCAAACTGGGCCATGCCCCAGGAATCCCTCGGGAAATGAGCCGGAACCCAGTCTAAAATCACGCCGATGCCCTGGCTGTGCATGTAATCCATAAAATACATGAAATCATCCGGCGTGCCGTAGCGGCTGGTAGGCGCATAGTAGCCCGTCACCTGGTAGCCCCAGGAAGCGTCTAACGGGTGCTCCATCACCGGCAGCAGCTCTATGTGAGTGTAACCCATCTCCTTCACATAGGCGGCCAGCTCAGGAGCCAGCTCCCTGTAATTGTAAAACTCAGAGCCCGGAATCGCCTCCCCGGCCTCGTCCAGGGAAAATTCCTTCCGCTTCCAAGACCCTAAATGCACCTCGTAGATCGACATGGGCCTTTTCTTGCTGTCTGAGACCGCCCGCTCCTTCATCCATTTCGCGTCCGTCCACTCGTAGCCGTTTAAATCCCATACAATCGAAGCCGTATTCGGCCGAAGCTCCGCATAATTGGCATACGGATCTGCCTTTAACGCCAGATCTCCGTTTCTGAACTTGATTTCATATTTATAAACCGCCCCCTTGGAAAGCCCCGGGATAAACAGCTCGAATACGCCGGAATCTCCCAGCCTCCTCATCTGGTGGCGGCGTCCGTCCCAGAAATTAAAATCGCCCACCACGCTGACACGCATGGCGCACGGCGCCCACACGGCAAAGTATACGCCGTCCACGCCCTTAATGGTCATGGGATGGGCTCCCATCTTACTGTAGACCGAGTAATGAATGCCGGCGGCAAATTTCTTCAAATCGCTTTCCGTAAACTGGGGCGCAAACGAATACGGATCGTGAATTTCCCCCAGCGTTCCATTGTCGTAGAACACCTGCAGCGTGTAATCCGTCAAAGTCTTCCTCGGAATCAGAGCCGCAAAAAAGCCCGCCTCGTCTGCCATCTCCATGGGATACGTCTTTCCCGTTCCGGAAAGCCTCACCGTAATATTCCTCGCCGTGGGAATAAACGCCTGCACTAACATCCCATTCTCCGTGAGATGCGCCCCCAGGATCCTGTGGGGATCCGGAGACTCAGAATACACCAGCTCCTCAATCCCCGCCCAGTCCATCAGATCATATAATAGTTTGTCCATAAATACGCCCCCTTGCGTTTCCTTCTGTGGTAGTTCCTATTCTATCATTTCAGCCTGAATAATACAATCAAGACCGCCTAAAAATATTTTTCAGGCATACTACTTGCTAAATCGCAAAAACTCGGATAAACTATTGAACTGTAATCTGTTAATCTGCATTTAATTAGATGAGGAACACAGAAAAATGGAAAATAAAGAAAAACACCTGGGAAGCGTCCGCCGCGAGGAAGCTCCGAAGAGCAGGAAGCGGGATGAGGAGAAGGAACCGTTCAGCTGGAAGAAGGAAATTTTAAGCTGGATTCAGATTCTGGCTGCGGCCGCTGTGATCGCATACGTGCTGACTACCTATATTATAGCCAACAGCACCGTGCCTACCGGATCCATGGAAAATACCATCATGTCCCACAGCCGGGTACTGGGATCCAGACTTACCTATAAATTCAGCGAACCTGAGCGGGGCGATATCGCCATTTTCTGCTACCCCGACGACAAGGAGGAGGGAATCACCACCTACTATGTCAAGCGTATCATCGGCCTCCCCGGAGAGACGGTGGATATCGTAGACGGAAAAATTTATATCAACGGATCCGACACGCCTTTGGACGAGCCCTATCTCCACGAGGAGATGGACATGTACGGAAAAGATCATCTCCACTACAACGTGCCGGAGGGACATTACTTCATGCTGGGAGACAACAGGAATAATTCCAACGACGCCCGGTTCTGGAAAAACAAGTACGTCCCAGAAGAAGATTTGATTGCAAAAGTTTACCTGGAATACTTTCCAAACCCGCATTTTCTCCACTAACTGCCCGGAGAACTGCGAACTATTTTTATGATGTTACGAGCCGGCTGGAACCATCGGCCGGCAGGAGGAGAAAGATAAAATGAACAAGGTAGTAAAATTCGGCGGAAGCTCTCTCGCCAGCGCAAAGCAGTTTAAAAAAGTAAAGGACATTATCATGGCGGACAAATCACGCCGCTACGTGATTCCCTCCGCTCCCGGAAAGAGAACAACTAATGACGAAAAGGTGACGGACCTTCTCTACGCCTGCTACAGTGCGGCGTCCGAGGGCCGCAGCTACAAAAAGATTTTCGACGCCATCACAGCCCGCTACGAGCAGATTATCACCGGCCTTGACTTAAATATAAATCTGGATTTTGAATTTAAGACCATCGAGGAGAACTTCCTGGCCAAAAAGGGACGCGACTACGCGGCCTCCAGAGGCGAATACTTAAACGGCATTATTATGGCGGCCTATCTGGGATATGAATTTATCGACGCAGCCGACGTGATCTGCTTCGACGCAGACGGATCCTTCCTGTCCGAGAAGACAAATCAGGAGCTTGCAGCCCGCCTTTCCAAGGTTTCAAAGGCCGTTATCCCCGGCTTCTACGGTTCCATGCCGGACGGCTCCGTGAAGACCTTCTCCAGAGGCGGTTCCGATATCACCGGTTCTCTGGTAGCCAGAGCCGTTCACGCAGACCTGTACGAGAACTGGACCGACGTGTCCGGTTTCCTGGTAGCGGATCCCAGAATTGTGGACAATCCGGAACCCATTGAGACCATTACATACAGAGAGCTTCGGGAGCTGTCCTACATGGGCGCCAGCGTACTTCACGAGGAGGCCATTTTCCCGGTCAGAAAAGAGGGCATCCCGATCAATATCAGGAACACAAACCGTCCTTCTGATCCGGGAACCATGATTGTGGAGAGCACCTTAAAGCGCCCTCACTACACGATCACTGGAATTGCGGGAAGAAAGGGCTTCTGCGCTGTCAACATTGAAAAGGCCATGATGAACGCAGAGATCGGCTTCGGAAGAAAGGTGCTGGACGTATTTGAAAAATACGGCATCTCCTTCGAGCACATGCCGTCCGGCATCGACACCATGAGCATTTTCGTACAGCAGAACCTGTTCGAGGAGCATGAGCAGTCCGTTATCGCAGGCATCCACAGGGCGGTGGAGCCGGATCACATCGAGCTGGATTCCGACCTGGCTCTCATCGCTGTCGTAGGACGGGGCATGAAATCTGCCCGCGGCACAGCCGGAAGGATCTTCTCAGCTCTGGCTCACGCCAGAGTCAACGTCAAGATGATCGACCAGGGATCCAGCGAGTTAAACATCATCGTCGGCGTGAGAAACGAGGACTTCGAGACGGCGGTCAAGGCTGTTTACGACATCTTCGTCACAGCAGAGATCTAATTATTTTTCAGGGGGGCGCCTGGTTTCAGGCAGAAATTTGAGACAAAAAGAAGCTTTTTAGATTGGCAAACATACTAAAAAGCTTCTTTTTTATTGGTTTTATTAAATTATTTTCTTTTTTTAGGAGGTCATAACGATTGATTTTAAATTTAGCCGCTTTTTTTATTATTCCCGGATACACCCTCCTGTTTATCAGGAATTTCAACCTGTTCTCCCTGAACTTCTCCGTCATCGGAAATATGCTGGGGAGAAAGCGGGGCTTCTGCCTGTGGGGAATAATGACCGGATGGTACTTTTTCTGGGTTCTGTCCAGGGTATCCGCCCACCTGAAGCTTTCCAGAGGAGTCCGGTATCTGGTCCACACGGCGCTTTTTCTGCTGTTCTGCGCCGTCACCACGCCCTATCTGCCAGAAGAACTGCCTTTTAAAGCCTTCCTCCACATCGTGTTCGCCATGGCCGCCGCCCTGTGCCTGTGCCTCTATCTGTTTCTCGCCGCCTGGCGGCTGCGAAGGGAGGACAGGACAGCCGGACTGATTACGCTGTGGTGTCTGGCAGGCATTCTCCTCGTGTCCGCCGCTCTGCTGATTCTGGTGGGAATCGTCAGCAGCGCCCTGGAGATCTTCTTCACCTTCTCCACAGTATTTTTGAGCCGTTACCTCTATGGAAGGACGAAACGGCTTATTTCTCAATCTCCATAATCATATCTACACGTCTCTGATGGCGGCCGCCCTCAAACTCGGCGTCCAGCCACTCCTCCGTAATCATCTTGGCCAGCTCGCTGCCCACCACGCGGGCTCCGAAGGCCAGGACGTTCGTGTTGTTGTGCATTCTGGACAGCTTCGCTGTGTAGGGATCGCTGCAGACGCAGGCGCGGATTCCCTTTACCTTGTTGGCGGCCAGGGAGATTCCCACTCCTGTTCCGCAGATAGTGATTCCCAGATCCGCCTCGCCGGACGCTACGGCGCGGCCTACCTTCTCGCCGTAAACCGGGTAGTCGCAGCTCTCTGTGGAATCTGTTCCCATATTGATCACTTCGTAGCCCTTGGACTCCACAAACTCCTTAATAATGTTCTTAAGCTCCACTGCAGAGTGGTCGTTTCCAATCGCGATTTTCATAACTCTTCTCTCCTGTCTGATTTCGTTGATTTGTTTTATTATTTTCTTTTATTTAATTTTTCTGTTTTATTCTATTTTTTGTTCTGTTTCTTCTGTTTTTCTCTTCTGTCTATTCTACTTTTCTCTTTTGTTTATTCTGTATTGTTATATCTTGTTTTTTGATTCTTTTTGCTGGCGGCTCGATTTCCTTATTTCCTAGAATTCTGTGGTCTTTCTCACATTGGATTCCAGCAGGCGGTTATAGCCAAGCCAGCCGTTATTGTCCCCGGCTCCGGCTATAATCTCGTTCATGGTCTCCAGCTTGGCGTCAGCATTGTCTGCCAGGCTTAAAGCCACAGCCTCAAACAGAGCGGGCTTTTTCGGGGAACCGTACTCCAGCTCTCCGTGGTGGGCCAGAATGCAGTGCTTCAGCTCTGCGGCCAGCTTCTCCGGAAATCCCGGAATCTCCCTGATCCGCTCCGATACCATCTCTGTGCCGATGATAATGTGGCCCAGAAGCTGTCCGTCGTCGGTGTAGTCGTTTTCCGGAAAGGCGGAAAGCTCTCTCGTCTTGCCGATGTCGTGGAACAGCGCCCCTGTGAGCAGCAGATCCCGGTTCAGACGGGGATACACAGCCGCAAAGTAATCGCACAGCTTCATCACGCTCAGCGTATGCTCCAGAAGTCCCCCCACAAAGCCGTGGTGGACGCTCTTGGCCGCTGAGTGGAAGCAGAAGCGGCGGACAAAGTCCGAATCCTCCACATAGTAGCTGGAAGCCAGCTTTTTCAGGTACGGATTTTTCATGGACTCAATGAGAGACTTCAGCTCTCCGTACATGGCCTTTACATCCCTGGAGCTGACCGGCAGATAATCGCTCTCTGTGTACTCTCCCTCGTCAGCCCTGCGGATCCGGCGCACATTGACCTGATTGGCCCCCTGGAACACTGTGATGTCTCCGTCAATATACACATAGTCCAGCGTCTCGAAGGTTCCGACTCCTGGAGAGCCCAGATCCCAGATTTTCGCGTCTACGGTTCCCGTCTTGTCCTGCAGTGTCAGAGCCCCGTACTCTTTTCCATTCTTCGTCAGGGCAATCTGCTTCTTCTTGCAGAGATACACATCGGAAATGTGCATACCGTCGTGGAACTGTCCAATATATTTCATGTTTTATCCTCTCACTTCTCAAAGTTGTCTCATTTATGTTTCAATCCTGCCGGTTTCAGCCTACCGCCCTCTCACCGTCACCTGATACTCCAGAGACGTGTAGCCGTCGCGGCCTTTCCGCATCACAGCAACCGCCGCCGCATTTCCCGGCTGAAAGCTGGCAATCTGTGTGCTCAGCTCCTTCAGAGTAGCCACATCGCGGCCGTCAAACTGCACGATAATATCGCCGTTCTGCAGTCCCGCTTCATAGGCAGGTCCCCCTGAAACAGCGTCTGTAATATAAACGCCCTTGGGGATTCCCTCCGCCTGCATGGTCTCGCTGACCTCCTGTCCCTTAATGCCGAAATAGGCGGTCTCCGCTCCGTTTGTCATCTTTTCCAGGATTCCCTTGTAATCGGAAATGCTCATCACCGACTCGGAGACAATGGAGTTTTCTCCCTTCAGGCTGTTGTCTGTCCAGCCGATCATCTCGCCGTTTAAATTCAGAATAAACGTGCCTGCGTCTCCGCTGCTGGTCAAATCTGTGAACAGGATCCTGGACACCCCGTCTGTCACCGGCACGTTTCTGGCCACATAGGTAATGGCTCCGTATACGGAAGAGTGAACCATGCCTGCCGGCGCGCCCACGCCGATTACCATATCTCCTGCCTTCACAGAATAAGAATTCCCCAGAGGAATGACCTGTATCTCTCCCCGAAGCTCCGAATCCACCGCAGCGGCGTCCGCCAGCACCACGGCCATGCCAGTCACGCTGTCATTCTGGAGAACCGAGGCAGGCGCCTCCGTTCCGTCAAAAAATTCTACACAAATAGAATCCGCCTGGGACACAGCCGAAGATCTGGTCAGAATAATATAAGAACTGCTTGTTCTGGCAATCACGGCTCCCGCGCAGTAGCCGCTGGTCTCAATGGGATTTCCAAACAGATCCGTCTGCTGCATCCCGGAATGTACGGTGACAATACCCCGATCTGCCTGCTGCTCCACCGCCCGCACGCTGTCGTACATGGATTTTAAATCCTCTGGGGTAAACTCATAAGTTTCCATATAGGCTTTCACCGCCTCGTCCACCGGAACCGTCTCCTCCAGCCCGCCAGACTCCTGCACAGATCCGCTCTCCTCCGGCTGCGCCTCCGGATCATCTCTGTTAAATTCTATAGCGGCGCTCTCGCCACGGGAATTCTCCTCCCACCTGTCCTTTGACCACGATCTGACTGCCGTAAAGCTCAGAGCCGACACAGCCCCGAACGCAGCCGCAGCCAGAAGAAATACAGCCGCCCGCGCCGCAATCTGCCTCCTGGTCAGAGGAGGCTTCACGATCTTTTCCCGCATAAATTCACGCCTGCGGGGTTCCTTTTTATCAGGTCCTTCGGTATCTGACATCATTCTTTTCCCTTCATGCTTCTTAATTTCAGGAACACATATATGTATTATACGTTTCTTCTAAGACGATTGCAAGAATATTGTGGGAAAATCGCCGGGCGGCAAACTCATTGATTTTCTTTTGTAAAAAAGAATTACCGACATCTTTTTCCTAATCTCTGCAAGCCGAAGCTGTTTTAACAGAACAAGACGCACACTGTTCCAGGCAATGGAACTGCGGTTTACTTTTGAAAGTTTTAAATAGCGGCAGTAAAACTTTCCCTCTTGTATCCTGCGGCCGGATATGTTATATTAAGCATAGAAAAGGGAAGCCACAGAGGCGGCCTACCCTCAGAATAATCTAACGCAGCACAATGTGCCAGCCGTCAACTATTCGCAGTAGTTGGCGGCTATTTTCTATCCTTAAAAATCTGATATAACAGACTAATAAGGGAGACAATGAATAAACAAAACTGAAATAATTCAGAATATGTAACCATTGTATCGCCCTCCTTTCTTCCGTCTGGAGGGCTTTTATACCCTCCGAAAATAAGAGGGTGGCCGCCCGGCTCTGTGATTTCCCATATCGACATTATATAGCAATCTTCCCTATCTGACAATCATTGTTTCGCCAGGGCAATCAATATTAAATCCGAACATTCCACGCTATGTATTTGTAAACGGTCTGTTTGGTATTGTCTGCAAACGATAGCATAATAAAACCGCCTGCCCTGTTCTGTGGGTAGACGGTTTTATTTATTTCCTGCTGCCTGCTGCCTTTATTGCCATAATGCTCATACAGTAATTAGTCAGCGCCTCATTTTTCAAACGGTACAAATCAGAAACACATAGCCCGTATTTTGCCATTAGCCGCGCTCTATGCCCTGCATACCGCTTTTCACGGTCAATAAAGAACTCCCTCAAAACTTCCCTTTCCCTCTCTGAAAGCATTTGCAGGGCTGCTTTTATGACTGCTGCCTTTTGCCGTTCCTTCTGGTCGCTGCTTCCTTCCAGTTTCCTAAACTGCTTCAAATCCTCTGCCGCCGTGTCCTTCATCTTCTCAAAGCCCATTTTCAAACCTCCCTATATCGTCCATGAT
>ERZ1673697.3855-NODE-3855-length-10412-cov-5.204982_pt1 | contig 10412 bp, 5 predicted proteins | sample MGYA00580227_ERZ1673697 | MGnify/ENA primary metagenome ERZ1673697 (study PRJEB41218, sample SAMN15661759) | gut metagenome | host: Homo sapiens | place: Canada: London | collected 2015-08-20/2019-03-30 | study: EMG produced TPA metagenomics assembly of...
CCCTGCTCTGCAATTTTTCCGTTCTTTAACACATAAATACAATCTGATTTTTTCACATTTGCCAATCTGTGAGAAATCAGAAGCACCGTTTTTGTTTCTGCCAGCTTACGAATCACTTCCATAATCATCTCTTCGCTTTCCATATCAATATTAGACGTTGCCTCATCAAAGATATAGACCGGCGTATCGTGGAGCAAAGCCCTCGCCAGCGCCAGACGCTGCCGCTGTCCGCCGGAGAGATTGCTCCCCATTTCCAGAAGCATCGTATCAAGCCCCTGCTGCTCCTCCACAAATCCCAGCAGATTCACCTTGTCAAGAGCTGCCCGCATCTCCTCTTCCGACGCGTCCGCTTTACCCATCTTTAGATTCTCCCGAACTGTCCCCTTAAATAAATAACTGTTATGGGACACCAATGTAATGTGCTCCATCAGACTCTTTTCCGACACATCCTTAAGCTCCATTCCCTGAATGGTAATGCTGCCCCGGTAGCCTTTATTTCTCCCCATCAGAAGCCCTGCGATTGTGCTCTTCCCACAACCGGAGGTTCCCACAAGGGAAGTAAAACTCCCCGCCTCAAATTCCATAGACACGCCATCCAGAATATCCCGTCCTTTCTCGTAAGCAAAACTTACATTTTCCAGCTTGATACAGACTGCCTTCTCTTCAAGCTCCCTGCCATCCCTCTCCGGCTCCGGCAGATCTAAAAGCGCGAAAATCTTATCGCTGGCTGCCATCCCGTTCATAGCAATGTGGAAAAACGAGCCCAGAAGCCGCAGAGGAATAAAGAACTCTGACGCCAGCAGGATAATCATAAGTGCACCTCCGAAGCTTACACTTCCCTTCGCAAATTCCGAGAGCGTCACAATCATCCCCACCGCCGCACCGCCGTAAGCAATAATATCCATCACACTGGTAGAATTAAGCTGCATCGTCAACACCTTCATAGTAATCCGGCGAAAACGCTGAGACTCCTCGTCCATTTCCTCCGCCTTTCCTTCGTCTGATTGATAGATTTTTAGCGTTGTCAGACCCTGCAGATTTTCCAGGAAAGAATCCCCAAGCTCCGTATAGATGCCCCAGTACTTATTCAAAAGCTTTTTGGCAAATTTCTGCACTGCCACAATGGATATGGGAATCAGCGGCACACAGACAAGAAGCACCAGGCTCGCCTTCAGATCCACAAAAGCAAGGATGACAAAGAGGGTCACCGGAGCCAGCAGACTGTAAAATAACTGTGCCAGATATCTTCCGAAATACGTCTCCAACTGCTCGACGCCTTCCGCCGCCATCTGTACTACCTCAGAGGTAGCGGCATTTTCCCGGTAGGAAGCGCCAAGCCTTAATAGTTTCCCGTAAATCTTCTCCCGCAGGATCCGCTTCACATCTACGCTCGCTTCGTGGGAGGCATAAGAAGCCTGCCGATCGCAGAAGAATCGAAGCAGGATTGCCGCAAGAACCAGCGCGCCGTAAGACGCCATTCTGTTCCCCGTAAGTTTCCCGAACAGCGCCCCCTCAAGAAGCATCGCCGCCGCATAGATCATCACCACCTGGCAGAGCAGAGACATCCACTTCCACGCGACCTGCAGCACGATATATTTTTTTGCATGAGACAATAATTTTACCAATCTTGTTTTTATCATGATCCGTCTCTTTCCTCTCTTTTTATTCCACCGCTGCCTCTGACCGCCGGATCGTTTTCACCCGGAAGAAGAAGTACAGCAGATGGCACACCCACACAATGGTGATACACACTCTCCCAATCGGCACATTTTTCATACAGAGAAATGCAACCGCCATAACTACTGTCACCATGCCGACAATCTTGAGCTTCGTTGCCATCGTCATAGAACGGTTCTTTACAAAGCTGTCCAGATGCTTCTTATACAGATTTGTACTGAGAAACCAATCATGAAGCCGCTTCGAGCTTTTCGCAAAGCAAAATACAGTCGCCATATAAAGCGGCACCGTCGGCAGGACCGGAAGCACGATTCCCACCGTTCCCAGCCCCAGACAGAAAAAACCCAGCAGGACCCAAAAAATCTTAAATGGATTTGTATTCATTATTCCTTACCTCTTTCTATTTTTAAACAGTCAACACGAAGATCTGTCCTTCCACCCTCGTTACTTCCAGCCGGATGCCATAAAGCTCCTGAATGCTGTCCGGGTTGATGACCTCCTCCGGAACGCCGTCCACCGCCACATGACCGTCCTTCAGTCCTACCACCCGGTCAGAAAATGCAATTGCCTGATTGATGTCATGCAGTACCATGACAATCGTAATGCCGTATTCACGGTTCAATTTCTTCACCAGCTCCAGAATCTCAATCTGATAGCGAATATCCAGATACGTCGTCGGCTCATCAAGAAACAGTATTTTCGTATTCTGTGCCAGAGCCATAGCAATCCACACCCTCTGCCTCTGGCCGCCGGATAGCCTTGCCACTTCCCTGTCCCGGTAAGCGAGGATTCCCGTAACCTCCATCGCCCACTCTGTCAGCCGCTCATCCTCCTCCGTTCGGCTCTGCATCATTTTCCGATGAGGCGTGCGCCCAAAGGATACCAGTCGTTCCACCGTAATATCGTCACTTGCCGTATTGTACTGCTGCACAATCGACACCTGGCGGGCAAATTCCTTCAAATTCAAATTTTGTATATTTTTGCCTCTCAGGAAAATATTTCCCTTTTTCGGGTAAAGATTCTTCGTCATCAGGGAAAACAGCGTAGACTTACCGCAGCCATTTGCACCCATAATCGTTGTAATCTTACCTTCCTCAATCTTAACGGACACGCCCCGAAGCACGCTGTTCTTCCCATAAGCAAAGGATAAGTCCCGGACTTCCATCGCCGGCTTCTGTGTGTCTTTAGTTTGCATACTTCTTCGACCTCCTCAGCAGAATGATAAAGAACGGGCCTCCGACCACGCTCATAATAATGGACGCCGACACCTCGTAAGGAGACGCAATCGTCCTTCCGATAGTATCTGCCAGCAAAAAGGTAAAGGCGCCAAGCAGCATAGAAAACGGCACCAGCTTCTTATGGTCGCTTCCCACAAGAAGCCTTCCGATATGCGGCACGATCAATCCCAGAAAACTGACCGTTCCTACCACTGCGGTAGATATACTGGCAAGCAGTACCGCGATCAGAGAAATCACAATCCGCATGGTATTTACATTGACGCCCAGACTCCGTGCCGTCTTATCCTCCAGCGCCAGAAGGTTGCAGGTTCTGACAAATACAAGCGCCAGCACAAGCCCAACCGCCACATAGGGGAGCAGCGTATAGACATCGTCCCATGTCTTCATGGTAATATTGCCGTTGACGATAGACGCCACCCCCGACATATTTCCGCCGTTCATAGCATTAAGGGCGCTTGAGAGTCCCGAGAACATCGCCTGCACCGCAACACCCACAAGGATGATCCGAAGAGGGCTTAAGCCTCCCTTCCACGACAGCGTATACACTAAGAAAAATGCCAATACGCCGCCGCCAAATGCAAAGAGCGGCGTAAAAAAGTAAAGCGACGGGGCAAATGCTGTAACCAGCACCGCCGCAAAGCTGGCTCCGCTGGAGATGCCAATAATCCCCGGGTCTGCCAATGGATTCTTAAGCACCGCCTGAAACAAAACACCGGATACGGCCACCGCCGCCCCTGCCAGAATGGAAATCACGATACGTGGGAAACGCAGGTCATAGATGGTTGCCACATCCTCATTGTACTCCACAAATAATCCCCGAAGCAGCTCCGGGAAGCTCACTTTCAGGCTTCCAATATTCACTGCCGCAACGAAAAGCGCCACAAGAAGAATCCCTATAATAAGGAAGGAAAGCGCCGCCCGCACCGTCTTCTTTTTCGTACTCATCAGTTCCCGCCTCCCTGTGCTTTCTCACTGCTCTCCTTCGCCTTTTCCTCGTCTTCTTCACTCTCCGGGTAGAGAATCGGCTGCAGTTCTTCCAGCGCCTCCGGGTAGCGGAAGGTCGCGCTCATGCCAAACAGTTCGTAACTCAGGTAATAGACCTGATCGTTCTGTACCGCGTCAAAATGCTGCCAGATGTCATTTGTTTCAAAATCCTCTTGGAACATCTCCATCACCTGATCCGGAAGCGCATGGGAAGCACACAGGATAATATCCGGCTCCTTCGTCTTCATGTCCTCCGTATTGACAGTCAGGAATTCCTGATCCGTTCCGGCGTAGACATTCTCGCCGCCCGCCAGTTCCACAAGACTCCCAACATAAGAATTTTCCGTCGCAATAATATAGGAACCGGGAAGCCCCATCAGCACCAGAACCTTCGGGGACACCTTCCCTTCATTCTTCTCCTTATATTCCTTGTAAAATTCCGTAAATTCATCCACCAGATCCTGCGCCTGTTCTTCACGCCCGAAGATTTCCCCCAGCTCCTGGATGGATCGGTACATTCCCGGCACACTCCTCAGATTCAGGAACGCCCAATCGGTATCGATTGCCTCGTACTTGGGCTGAAGGTCGCCCTGTAAAGAAGACGGGCTTAAGATCCAGTCCGGATCCAGAGACGCCACGATCTCCATATCCGGGCTCATTGCCGTTCCCACCGTCTCCACCTCATCATAGCGATCCGGCAGCGTCGAGATCGTGCTGGAGCAGATTCCCACAAGTTCCAGGTCCAGCTTATCGCAAATATCCGCCGTAGCAGGAGACGTTGCAATGATACGCGGTTCTTCCTCCATTGAAGATACCTTCTTCTTCGCGGCTTCCACAGCCGCTTTCTCCTCCGGGTCGTCGATGGCAAGCAGCGTCTCTACTTCGTCCGTATCCTCAGAAATTTCTGCAGACGTCTCCGTGGCAGACTCCTCGCTCTTTCCCTGGCTTTGGTCGACACATCCCCAGAGAGAAGCGCTCACCAGACACAGAATCGATGTAAAGCAAAGTCTCTTGACGATTCTGCTTCTAATATTCATCATCGTCTTCACCTCCACCCCATCTGCGCCAGTTTTTACGAAAATAATATACGATACCAGCCCCCACGGCCATTAGAATCAATCCTGCAATTAAAATAGAAATCACCTGTGAGAAAATCCGCTCGCCCATAGACAAACCCGCCGACGCTTCTTTTATCTCTCCGCCCTCCGCTTCTTCTCCGGCTTTTTGCGCTGTGGAAAGGCTTAAGCCCTGCGCGCCGTTTAACGTAGAGTCCTCTGCACTAAGCGTTGTATCCGAATCCGCCGGTTCCGTAATACTGCTCTTTAATTCCGGCGCCTGTACATCTCCGCTTTCTGTATTTTCTTCTTCTGCATTTTCTTCTTTCGTATCTGTGTTCCCGTTTCCCAGCGAAGAACTGCCGGAGCTTAGAGAACTTCCAGAAGAGAGCGAACCGGAACTGCCGGCCCCTGATCCGCCGCTGGCGGCACCTGCACTTTCAGACGCCTGCAGCGAAGAGCCGCCGGACGACGCTGTGCTGCTGCCGGATGATGCTGTACCGCTGCCAGAAGACGCCGTACTGCTGCCGGATGATGCCGTCACCATCGTCGCATTCATATCTGTATTATTTCCCGCACTGTAATTGCTCGGATACAGATAAAACACCACATCCCGCCCCATCGGGCTTACATACATAGATACCCGGACGACACAATTCTCACTGGGCACCTGCAGACACACATCCGCTGTCGTACCATTTCCGTCCGTTCCGTTCCCCGTCACACCCATCGCCGGGGAAGACCAGCCGGAATCTCCCACATTCTGTACCCAGAAACTCTGGTTCGAGGTATAATCAATCAGACTCATACGAATCGTCAGATAGAATTCTCCACTGTCCGTCACTTCCATAATCCCCGTTGTGTAAATGCATCCTTCCACCATTCCCTGCCCGGTGGCATAGCTGGACTCTCCGCCGGAATCCTCGATCTCTCCCGTTACCGGATGCCGGTAACATGGCGTCACACTGCAAGTGTAAACATTGCCGGACGCCGCATAGACTGGAAAAGCAGGAACGCCTGCCCCCAGAATGAGGGCAAGCGCGAATGCCAGAACTCCAGCCAGGACTTTCTGTTTCCTCTTTGCTGTCTTCATGTTCTTCCTATTCCTTCCTGATATTTACTTTACGAGTCCCTTTTGCTTTTTTCTCTCCAAAATAACCGCTCCCAATACAAACATACTGCATACAAGGAGTGCTGCCCATCCGAACATCGGACTGATATCTCCGGTCTTCACACTGGATGCAGAAGAAAGAGAACCGCCGCTCTTTAAGGAAGAGCCGCTTCCACTTCCAAGCGAACTTCCATTTCCAAGAGAGCTTCCGCCTCCAAGACTGGAGCCGCCGCTAAGAGAGCTTCCGCCGCTAAGACCATTTCCACCGGATGGAGTTGGCGTCGGATCCGGATCCGGCTCTATAAATGACGGATCGTCCTCTGTTGCGGACTTCAATGTACTCCAGTCAAGTTTTAAGAATACCGGCTGGGTTCCCGTTCCCTCAGAAATACTGTCCATAATCGGCACGAATACCTGAAGCGGTACGTATCCGTCTTCCAGAGCCTCCGGGATCAACTCAAAGGTCACAATGTCCGGGTAATTGGTGCCGAAGCTGTCGCTTACCAGCGTACCGTCTGTATTCTTCTGATAAGAATCTACGGTCACATCCGCAAGTGAACCAACCGGATTTCCATAGCCATCCAGCGTATATCCAGTGGTAAAATATTTCAACTGACTCAGATAGCCAAGCTGTTGTCCTACCGTCAGCCCCTTAAAGTCCATTGTAATATAATATTTTCCGTCCTTAACAGTCAGCTTCATGGTATGATTAATCGCCTCGTTTGACATAGACGCTGTCACCTTGTCAATCTTCACCATAGAACCGGTAACAGAATATACGCCGTCTTCCAGATTGCGGATGTCAAGCCCTGTGCTTCCGCCTCCGTTATTATTTCCATCACCGTTTCCTCCATTATTGCTTCCATTTCCTCCATTGGTGCCATTTCCGGTCGTCTTCTGCTCCAGATTCAGCATTGCCTCTACCAGCTTAGAAGCCTGCTCATCCACCTGTTCCTGTGTTGCGTTTTCATTATCATATACTGCCTCTGCAGTAAAGATTGCCCACTTCAACGCCTGAATCGATTCTGCTGTGTAAATACTCTCACGCCCGGACATATTTGCCGCCGTAATCAACAGATCGTGTAAGCCGTCTTTGCGCACCTGGGAAGCCTCTACCTGCACAAGATTTTCCGTAAGATAATTCAGGATCCTTGTCTGCGCATCGGTATCCTCCTGTGATGCAGCCTCATCCTCATACACCGCAAAAGCCTTATCATATGCAGACTTTAACGCCTCCAGGGAAGCCGCCGTATAATTCCCGGTATCCTCAAGATATGTCCGGGCATTGGCAAGCGCCTGCTCAAGCTCCGTCTTATCAGCTCCAATTCTCACAAGATTACGGATCGCCGACTCAATGTTCGTAACACAACGGTTAATCTGCGTCTGTGTTGCCGTATCGTCATCATATACACGCTGTGCCGTTTCTCTTGCCTGCTGTAAGGTATTTCTGGAAATCTCTGTGTAAGTTACATTTGTTGCATTCAGGTAGCTGTCTGCTTCCTCAATCGCTTCTTTCAGAGCATTTTTATCCGTTTTTACCTGCTCCTTCGTCATCGCATCTACTGCTGCCTGAAGCGCCGCCAACGTATTGTCCACTGCTTTCTGATCTACATTCATATTATCAACAACATCCTGTGCAGCGGCGATACTCTTTAAGAGCGCATCATAGACTGCATCCGAAGCATTGCCCTGGGTCAATTCCTTCGCCTGCCCGATCAGTTTCTCAAGCACTTCTTTATCCGTCTCAATGCCGGAAATCTGTTCCCGGCTGTCCCAGTCAAGCTGCAATTTCGCATACTGGCGTCCGCTTCCCTGATTGATCGCCTCCATAACCGGAACATACACCTGTACCCAGATCTCATTGTCGCCCAGTTCTACCGGAATGTTCATAATATGCGGATAAAGCTTTCCTTTGACATTCGCATCCGTTCCGGTTTCCGGGTGATTATATACATCGTAGGTGTCTTCATAGTAAGACTCTATATTTGCCGCAACTGGCGTCTCTCCCGACGGCATCTGGTAACCGCTCTCTCCGCCTTCCCAGCCAGGGAAGTAATAGAGTTCTGCCAGATATCCGGTGAAATCCGTCGCTCCGAGACTTGTCGTCAGCGGACCAAATTCCATACGCAGTGTTGCTTTTGTCTCTCCCGTCTCTTCATCCGTCTTCACAACAACCTGCATTGGCTTTTTCAGTGCTGCATTTCCCATAGAAGCCTGATCTGAAGATGCGTGCCAGATACGACCGTCGATGGTGTAAATCCCGTCATAAACCACGTTATCCTGTGCCTTCTGGATCAGCGCCTCCGCCGCTTTCTGCAGGAGAAGGATCTGTTTATCCACATCACTCTGGGATGCCCCTGCATCAGTCAGCACAGACTGCGCGGATGCAATCGCCGCCTCAAAGGAAGCGATACTTGCCTCCGTATATCCGGCTGTATCCAGTGCCTTCGCTTCTTCAATAAGACTGTTTAATACACTCTTATCTACGGAACCGTTCAGATTACTGATTGCCGCATTCAGTGCGTTTGCCGCGTCATCCGCATCCTTCTGTGAAGCATTTTCATCAGCCAGCACGCCGCCTGCTGCCGCGATTACCGCCTGAAGGTTATCCCAACCCGGATAATTTGCATCATTCGTTATCTTAACCGCCTCATCATACGCTTCCTGAAGCACACCCTTATCTGCTTTCTCTACAAGTCCTTCCATCGCTGCATTCAGTTTCAGAAGCTGTTCGTCCACTTCCTGTGAGGTCACATCTTCTTTCTCAAGCAGAGTTTTTGCCGTTGTCACTTCCTCCGCAAGAGTACTCCAGCTCTTCGGTGTATACAGGCTTTCCTCTTTCTGCTCCGCAGATGCAATTGCTGTCTGAAGCGCTTTCAGGCTGATGTCTATCACCAGATTACTGATTGCCGCGTTCAGCACGTCTGTCTGCGTGTCCGCTTCCGTCTGCAATGCTACAGGGTCATTTACAACCTTCACCGCCTCTGCCACTGCTTTCTGAAGCGCTTCGACTGCCGCCTTGTTATATTGTTCTGGCTTCTCTGCCGCTTCTTTTAGCTTTTCCTGAGCAGATGCAACAGCCTCTTCCAGTTCCGTCTTATCCACCGTCTGCTTCTCGAATCCGGCAAGCGTCAGCAGACCGGACTGTTCTTTTCCCTCTGCATCTGTATATTTTACAGAAACAGAATCTGACATAGCTGGAATCGAAAGTACCGCCCTTGTAACGACCTCACTTCCATCCTCTTCTTCCATCTCCAGTTCCGCCGCGACATACGCTTTCTTCTCAAGGTCATAATAAGCAAAATCCTTTATATTCTGTACATTGAGATAAATGTCCGCGCCGCCATCTTCTTTTACAAGAACTCTCGTCCCTGTTACAACGTCCGTGTCTGCCACTGTACCGTTTGCCGTATAGATTCCGGCATCTAACACCAGCGTATCTGGAGTCTCCAGATTATCTACCGCCGTTCTGAGCGTCTGGTAAGCCTTCGTCATGCTGTCCGGCTTGGCCTTTTCATCCTGATATACTTCCACTGCATCATCATAGGCGCTTTCTACTTCTGCCCAGGAATCCGCCGTATAATCCTCCTGAATTGCTGTCTCTGCGATCTGGATCATCTCAGAGAGCGCATCCCGTATCGGAACATCCGGCGTAGTATCAGAGATTTTTGTCGCTCCCGCCCAGTCTATCGTCAGCCATGCATCCTGTTCAAAATTGCCTCCGCCAATAGCATCCATAATCGGAACTTTGAATCTTGCCGGCCACTGTGCCGCGTCACTTGGCAGATCTATGTATCCGGTTTTCGGATAATAATTCAAAGTATCTTTATTGAAATCGTCTGTCAGATAACTATCGTCGCTGTTCCTGTAATATGAAGTAAATACAACCGGAATAATATTTCCACTAAGCGTTCCGTTCGGCTTCGTCTCATCCGAGTCATAAAGCCACATCTTCGTCATATATGAGGTGAGCTCCAGTTGTTCCACCTCCGTAAAATTCAGATAGATTGTCTTTACGCCGTCTTTTACAACTAAGGTCGCGTCATCTCCCAGACACCGGCTTGCCATAGACAACTGTCCTTCAATAGACCAGTGATATACAGAAATCGGAACCGAGTAGGTACCATCTTCCAGATTTTCTCCTGTTGTGCTGATATCTTTTATCTCATACAGCGCATACCACCCTAAGTTCTGTGTCTCTATCACAAAATAATGGCTGCCATCCTCTTCTGTTTCTAAGGTTCCATCCACTACCGGATCGTATCCATAACCCGGAAAATATCCAAATAACTGCACTTTCTTCTCGTTCCATGATTCCGGTATCTTGAACTTCATCTGAACCGGCTT
>ERZ1673697.3856-NODE-3856-length-10410-cov-4.306615_pt1 | contig 10410 bp, 6 predicted proteins | sample MGYA00580227_ERZ1673697 | MGnify/ENA primary metagenome ERZ1673697 (study PRJEB41218, sample SAMN15661759) | gut metagenome | host: Homo sapiens | place: Canada: London | collected 2015-08-20/2019-03-30 | study: EMG produced TPA metagenomics assembly of...
TTCTGCGCCAGTGCATCCAGCTCATCGCCCTGTTCCCGCTGCTTTCTGTTTACGGATACCAGGCCTACCGCCATTACCACGACGGCCAGAGCCTGTTCATCCACCAGCCGGATCCCAAGCTCTCCACCGCGGAAAATATCCTCCGCATCCTCAGGCCAGACTGCCAGTATACCGCATTGGAGGCCAAGGTTTTGGACATCGCCCTGATGCTTCACGCGGATCACGGCGGCGGCAACAACTCCACTTTTACCACCCACGTGGTCACCTCCTCCGGCACCGATACATACTCTGCCATTGCGGCGGCCCTGGGCTCTTTGAAGGGACCCAAGCACGGCGGCGCCAACATCAAGGTGGTGCGCATGTTCGAGGAGATCAAGCGCGAGGTGAAGGATTGGAACGACGACGGGGAGATCACCGCCTATCTGCAGAAGCTCCTGAGCAAGGAGGCCTTTGACAAGGCCGGCCTCATTTACGGCATCGGCCATGCTGTCTACTCCATCTCCGACCCCCGCGCCAAGATCATGGCCCGGTTTGTGGAGGGGCTTTCCAAAGAAAAGGGCCGCACCGAGGAGTTCCAGCTCTATTCCAATGTGGAGCGCCTTGCGGTAAAGCTCATCACGGAAAAGCGGAAGATTTACAAGGGCGTTTCCGCCAATGTGGACTTCTACAGCGGCTTTATTTACAGCATGCTGGATCTGCCCATGGAGCTTTATACCCCCATCTTCGCCATTTCCCGAATCGCCGGATGGAGCGCCCACCGCATCGAGGAGCTGGTAGGCGGCGGCAAGATCATCCGCCCGGCCTATATGGCCGTGCAGCCCCACCGCAGCCTGGAGGAGTAATCACTTTCCTGGGGCGGCGCTGTCTCCGGACAGGAAGCCGGATGCTGGGGAATATCTTGCAGGAAGCCTTCCAAAGCTCTCTTCCTCCCGGTTCTGCAGGCTTTCCAATATCTGGCCGAACGGTGCAGAAACTTCCATAAGGAAAAGAAAGTATTGCTTTTTTGATAGTTTGTGATAGAATAAACATGTAAAATTAATAGGAGGTGTTCCCCATGCCTTATGTAATCAATGATGACTGCATTGCCTGCGGCGCTTGCGCCAGCGACTGCCCCGTCGGAGCCATTTCCGAGGGCGACGGCAAATATGTGATCGACCCCGATACCTGCATCGACTGCGGCGCCTGCGCCGGAACTTGCCCGGTTGGAGCTCCTCAGGAGGGCTGATCGGTTTTCGGGCCTGATACAATATCAGAAAAGCGGAGCCTGGGGAACAATTTTTTCCCAGGCTCTTCTTTTTGTTTTGCTGCCCCGCCCGGGGGCGGCTTTCCGGCAGAGGCTTGCCTGCCGGTTCGGGAAAGGAGCATCTTTCATGACAGGCAAAAACTGCTTTCCGGGTATCCCCGGCGCACGGTGGGAGCCGCTTTCCAGCGCCTGCCGGGCGCTGGTCACCCGGGAACACAGCTTCACGACGGACACGCTGCTGCTGGCGGATTTCTCTCTCCCCAGACGGGGTGAAGTCTGCGCCGACCTGGGCACTGGCTGCGGCGCCATTCCCCTGCTGTGGCGGGAGAGGGCGCAGCCCCAAAAAATTTATGCTGTGGAAATCCAGGAGGAGGCCGCGAGGCTTGCCCGTACCGCGGTGGAGGCGAACGGCTTTTCAGACAGGATCGAAGTGATTCTGGGGGATGCAGGAAACCCGAAGGCCCTCTTCCGGAACCAGTCCCTGGACCTGGTGGCATGCAATCCCCCCTATCAGGCGGCGGGCACAGGCCCCCAGGGCGCAGAGGAAAGCAGGAGTACGGCGCGCCACGAGCTTCGCTTTTCTTTGGAACAGCTTGCCGGTACCGCCCGATTCGCCCTGCGCTTCGGCGGCAGGCTCTGCCTCTGCCTGCGCCCGGAGCGGCTGGCGGAGGCCCTGTCCCTGTTTCGGAGCTTCGGGCTGGAACCCAAGCGGCTGCGGCTGGTGCAGCAGAGGAAGGATAGGCCCCCCTCTCTGTTCCTGCTGGAATGCCGCAGCGGCGGCAAAACCGGGCTTGCCGTAGAGCCGGTGCTGCTGCTGGAACAGGACGGCGGGGGATATTCCGAAGCGCTGGAAAAAATATATGGAGATTACAGGGCGAATGCGGGCTGGAAGAACCGCTCCTGATCAAAGCTCCCCGAAAGGAAGGATACACGTGTTGGAAAAAGGCGCCCTCTATGTGGTGGGAACGCCCATCGGCAATCTGGGGGACTTTTCCCCCCGGGCACGGGAAACCCTGGAGGAGGCCGACTTTATTGCGGCGGAGGACACCAGAGTCACTTTAAAGCTCCTCAGCCGCTTTGGCATCAAGAAATCCATGGTGAGCTATTTTGAGCACAATAAGGAGGAGCGGGGGGAGCTGATCCTTGGCCGCCTGCGGGCCGGGGAAACATGCGCGCTGGTGTCGGACGCGGGCATGCCCGCCATCTCCGATCCGGGCGAGGCGCTGGTGGCATCCTGCGCAGCGGAAAATATTCCGGTTTACGTGGTTCCAGGCCCCACGGCGGTGATCTCTGCGCTGGCGGTAAGCGGCCTGCCCACCGGCCGGTTCACCTTTGAAGGCTTTCTCAGCATGAACAAGCGAAGCCGCCGGGAACATCTTCTCTCCGTATCCCAGGAAACCCGCACCATGGTCTTTTACGAAGCCCCCCATAAGCTGCGCAGAACCCTGAATGATTTTGAAAGCGTCTTCGGCGGCGAACGAAGGCTCGCAGTGGTGCGCGAGCTGACCAAAATCCACGAGGAGGTCTGGCGCACCACCCTGCGGGAGGCCGCCGCCCATTACCGGCAGCATGAACCCAAGGGGGAATTCGTGCTGGTGGTGGAAGGCGCCAAACCGAAGGAAACCCGGGAGGAATACACTCTGGAGGAAGCCGCAGAGCTGGCCAGGGATTTCCTGCAGGACGGCGTCTCAGCCAGCGAGGCCGCCAGGGAAGCGGCGAAGGTGTCGGGCTTGAAGAAAGGGGACATCTACCGCCTGCTGGGATAACGAGGGGACGCCGCATCCATCCGCCGGAAACCGGGCGCGTTGGTCGCGGCGCTTTTCTCAATAAATGCAGGGACGCAGACGGTCAAGTCGTCTGCGTCCCTGTTCTGTAAAAATTTACTTTGTTTATTTTGCCAGCATGTTCTTAAGCATCTGTGCGGCCTCTGCCCGTGTGGCGGTGCCGGCGGGGCGAAGGGTGCCGTCTCCGTTTCCGTTGATCACACGGTTCCCCACAGCCCAGCGCATGTACTCTACCGCCCAGGAGCCGACTTTGTCCCCGTCGGTAAAGGCGGAAAGGTCGCCGCTTCCGGAATCTTCCATGCCCTTGTACTGGGCATACCGGCAGAGGATGGCCGCAAACTCTTCCCTGGTGATGGAGCTGTCGGGCCGGAAAATGTTGTTGCCGAAGCCGTTGACAATCCCGTTTTCCGCGCCCCAGGCAATGGCTTCATTATAATAAGCGCTGTCCGCCACGTCGGTAAAGGGATTGGGGGCGGCAGCCGGTTCCTTTTCCAGACGGTGGAGGATTGTCACAGCCATCCCCCGGGTCAGCTTCGTCTCCGGGGAAAAGCTTGTCTCGCCTGTGCCCAGCATCATGCCGTTTTCATAAACATATTGCACCGCCTCGTGATACCAGGCGTTTGCCGCCACGTCGGCAAAGGGCAGTTCTCCGGCTTTACCAAAGGATACCCCAATGGCGACGGGGGATTCGGGCATGGTGAAGGCGTACCGGCCGTTGCCCAGGTCCGAAAGGCTGAGCTCGCTGCCGTCCTGGGCGGTGACGGTAAGCCCGGACAGCGCATAGCCTTCGTCGGGCTTCACAGTGATGGTGACCGTGCTGCCGGGGCTGGCGGAGGTATCGGAAACGGTGATGATTCCGTTTTCAGGGTCAGCCGGCACGATGACGTCATAAGCCATGGAACCGCCGCCGCTGGAGGGCGTATAGAACACGGGGGTGGCGGTGATTGAGGTGCCGCTCAGCCGCAATGCGTTCAGCTCAGAGAGCAGGGCTTCCGTAAGGGTTTGATAGACGGTATCGCCCAGTGCTGTAAATTTCCAACCTCTGAACTTCTGGCCGGAGGGCGCTTCCGCCTCCGGCAGGGCCTTGCCCACGTCCGCCGGAGTGTAAGTTACAGCGCTGTCCAATGCTCCTCCGTCCTTATCGGTAAACTGGACGCTGGCGGTGCGCTCGTCCACCTTGAACAGGAAGGGGCTGAAGCCGTTGGTGGTGAAGGTGGCGATGTAAATCTTTTCGGTTGTCCCCGTAGCAGATTCTTGCTCAGCCTCTGTTACAGTGGGCTTGTAGGTTTCGGTTGTACCGTCCTTCTTTGTATGGACGACGTACAAGTTGGCTGCATCTGTCCCGCTGATAAAGCCCTTGGGGAGTTGGAAGCTGATGGTCACCCGGGTGTTCCTGTCCACCGGGAGATCTTTTTCTTCTTCCACGACAGCCGCGTTCTTTGTCTCACCTGTACCGGGATTTGTGATAAGCGGTGCATCAACAGAGGTTTCGGCCTTCACCACAAGAAGGTTGTACTTGGGGGTGATTTCCACTTGCAGGGTCTTTTCCGCCTCTGTCGCGCTATAGCTCTCAGCCTTAATCTCCATGTAGGGCTGCACCACCAGCTTGATGTCTGCGGCGGCGGGGCCACTACCTTCAGTTCCCGTAACCTGGAGTTCCTCTTTTGCTTTTGTGAGTGCTGTTTCTGCCATTTCCTTTGTCACAGCGTTGCTGTCAGAGGCAACGCTGCCCGCAGCGGCGTCAAGGCCGGAAGAGGTGGCGTTCTCTATTGCTGTTTGGACATCAATTTGAGAGCCTTCTGGAATCTTAGTTACATCCACGGCAGGCGCGGCGTCCGGCGCAGGCGCTACTTCTGTTTCGCCCACCTTCACTTGGTTTGTTACCATGTAGGTGTAACCTTTTTCCGTACTTGCGGCCACCATCTTGTCCTTGGCGAGATACGCGCCGGGGTTGAACGTGAAATGTCCGCCGGAGATGAATTTCTCCCCGTGTTTCGAGCTTACAGCGCCGGCTTTTCCTGAGAAAGCGCCGCCCAAGACTTCGAACGTGCCGCCTACTTTTAACGCATTTCCTTGGTTTGCCGCTGTATCGCTCTCATAAAGAGCATAGCCGTTCAACGAGGTAAAGGTACCGCCTTCAACAGTCAGTTCCACATTTCTCGCATAACTATTGTTGTTGGTGATGCTGATCGCCGCGCCGGTGGATTCGGTGCCGTTATTGAAGGCCTCCGCCGGATCAATGAAAGGCCCGTCAGCGGTAAAGGTACCGCCCTTGATGGTAAACTTGCCGGATTTAATACTCAGCACATCATTGCCGGAGAGCTTTGCGCCGTCCTCAATCTCCCATTCTGCATAACCGGCCGCATAGACCCCGGCAGACGCGGCTTTGTTATTGTTCTGGCTGTCACCGCGTTCACTGGTGATCTCAGCGGTAGAGGCAATGGTGATCTTTGGAACATTGCCTTCAGTCGCGTTGATAGTCCCGTTCACACTGATACTGGGGGAGCCGTATCCACCAGCGTCCTTTTTCCCGTGGATGGTCCCGTTTATCGTGACAACGGTACCATAGGACGTATTATTCCCGTTCTTATCCAGCAGAACCCCGCTGTAGCCCTCAAGAACAACATTCTCTCCCACAGTCAACACGGAATACTCGCTGGCACTGGTTTCATTAGAGCCAACCATCGTGATGACAGCGGTATAGGGCACCTGCTCATATATTTTGCCGGAGCCTGTCACATTCAATGCGCCATTCTCGACTATAAAATAGCTGTTTTCTGCAAAGCCTATTTCATGCCCTGCCAGATCCAGAGTGATCTTCCTGCCGTTGTTCACGACAATTGCCGGGTTATCCGTGGTCGTCTCCAGCAGCGTTACCGTCTCGCCGTCCTTTGCGGCGGCGGTGGCGGCGGCCAGGGTGGCGTAATACTTCTCATTGATCCTGGCGGCGGCATTGTCCGCACTCAGATTGACAACAGTGTAGTTTCCATCTCCATCACGCACCACGGTGTACCCTTCGGCGCACCACGCCGGGTCTAATTCAATGAAGAAAGTACCGCTGATGATACCAGTACTCTTGGGTACTGAAAATGTTTGTACCGCAGTGGAAAGCTCTTTTCCATCCCAATAATTGTTTTCCAGAGAGATCGCACCAGGAGGCAATGTTCCAGCCTTGATGAGTTCCCCTGCAGTATCGCCAGAGCCTACCATAACGTTGTTGTTGATGAGAATGGATGTCACATCACTGCCCATATCCCCAAAACGGATGGCTCGATCTTGCGCGTTTTTGAGCACATTCTCTTGAATCAGGACGGCGCCCTTAACGGGGTTGCTGGTGGAACTTTGAACCGCGATGGAGTTGTGCCTGGTATTTTCGATCACGCAGTTCTCCACTGTCAAGCCGTCCACGCCCTGAATATAGACGCCCTGATAATAATTCTTAATGGAGCAGTTCTTGACCGTGATGTTCGTGAAATACCTGCTGTCCGCCCCCGTTTTTACGGCAGCAAATGTAGCTGTGTCCATTTTACTTGCATCGCCAGTAAATGTGCAGCCATCAAAGGTAATACCAGAAACCACAGCCTCCATGGATTGATTCCCGGAATAATTCTGGAGGAACACCTGCCCGCTGATTGTCAGACCCTGGAAGGTGATGTTCTTCAGGCTGGAGTAAGCGTGGTAGCTCCTGTTCGTATCGACGATCTCCATATCCCGCACATGGTCATAGGCGGGAGCGCCATTCTGTCCATACACATGACCGGAGCTGTAAGAAAATCCAGGCAGAACAACCCCTTCCTCTGCGGTAAAGGTCACGTTTTCCACTTTGCGGTTATAGTAACAAATTGTGCTCGTGAGTTGCTCCCAGTCAATATTCGGTTTAACTGGTTCCCAGCCTTTCTCTGAGGTCCACTCGCCGTTGTAATATTCTGTGTTGCTGCCCACAAACTTGGTAGGACGAGCCAGTACCAGCACATCGGTATAGTCGCCGCCGCTGAAACAGATCGTTTTCCCATCAATAGAGCCATAAGCTCCATCCAGGGTGTACTGTGCGTTTTCGGGGGTCACCGTAATCACATCGCCAGTCACGGCCGGTGCGGCGGGAAGAGCGGCATTCCCGTATCCGGTCTCTTGCGACACGTTTCCCTCCACTGCCATTGCGGTTACCGGCAGGAGGGACAAGACCATGCATAGTGTCAACAGCAGGGCCAACAGTTTTTTTCTCATCTTCTTTCCTCCATTTCTTCCAAAAGACAAAATCGTTATTTTGTCAAGAAGTATGTGACAAGTATTACATAGGCAGAGCAAATGAAATGACGTTTTTTTAAAAAGGACGCAAGAAATAGACCGTTTCCGAAAAAATTCTTGAACGGTCTTGTTTTCATGCAAAATTCTTGTTTTTTTTGGCTCATCACATTATAATGACAATGAAAAGCTCGAGGCAGACCTAGTGTCTGTCCACGAAATAACGATTTTGTTTAACACACCAGCCCCAACCGCTCCATCTGCCGGGTGTACTCTGCCACGGTGGTGACAAGGTAGATGCGGGTGGTTTCTATGGATGAGTGCCCCAGCACGTCCGCCAGCCTTACAATGTCCCTGCAGGATTTGTAGAACACCCGGGCAAAGAGGTGCCTCAGGTTGTGGGGAAACACCTTTGCGGCGTCCACGCCTGCGTGTCTGCACAAGCTTTTCATCTCCGCCCAGATCTGCCGTCTGGAAAGTCCTTTTCCGCTTTTGGTGAGAAAAATCTCGCCGGAGGCGGTTTTTTGTTTTCCGGCATAGTTCAGCAGCTTCCGGCAGAGCTTTTTCGGCAGGATGATATTGCGGATTTTCCCCTTCAAGCGTATTTCTGCCTCGCCCCTGCGGGCAGCCTCCACCGTGATATACTGCACCTCCGATACCCGGATGCCCGTGGCGCAGATGGTCTCCATGAGCAGGGCCAGCCGGTGCCGTCCCCTGCTTTCTGCCATAGCTACCAGCTTTTCGTAATCGCCTTTATCCAGCTCCCGGCCTGTCTCCCGGAACACTCGCCTCTGAATCTTCAGGTACTTCACCTTGCAGCCTGTAAAACCCAGAAACGCCAGGAAACCGTGTACCGCCGCCAGCATGGAGTTAACGGTCCTAGGCGCATAGCCCTGGGAGACAAGCTGTTCCTTCCACGCGGCCACCAGGGCTTTGTCCACCGGTTGTCCTTCCGCAAAGGCAGCAAAGGCCCCCACGTCCCGCAGGTACTTTTCGACGGTGCCAGATGCGCGTTCCTCTGCCTGGAGCTGCCGGGCGTACTCCTGGATACGGCTACTGTTGATGATGTGATTTTTCATAGGGATACCTCCGTTTTTTTGAGATATCTCTATTTTACCCAGGCTGGGCGGTTCGATTATGGAAAATCGTTTCTGCTGAATTTCCAGGATCAGGAAAGGATGCAGGGGGAACGAAGGGATCGGACAAGCACAGCAAGTGCAGCCTTGTTTGCCGGATTTTTCATTTAGGGAGACACCTGCCCGAGATAAAACTCCTTTGTTAAATTTTTTCTATTCTCAAAAAAGCGATGACCGCAATCCGTCTTTGTGGTATGATAGAGCCATGAAAAGTACATTGCTGAAAGGACGGATTTCCATGCTGAGAAAAACCAAGATCATCTGTACCTTGGGTCCCGCTACCGAGGACGAAAATATTCTCCGCCGGCTGATGCTGGGCGGCATGAACGCGGCACGATTTAACTTTTCCCACTGCACCCATGAAGACGCGGCTAAAAAATTTGACACAGTCTGCAGGATGCGCGAAGAACTGGGCCTGCCCGTAGCTACCATTCTGGACACCAAGGGCCCGGAAATCCGGGTGAAGACCTTTCGAAACGGATCCATCGAGCTCTCCTCCGGAGACACCTTCACCCTCACCACCCGGGAAGTGGAAGGGGACGAGAACATCGTTTCCATCACCTATCAGGATCTTCCCAAAGATTTAAGGCCCGGCTCCAGTGTACTGATCGACGACGGCCTGCTGGAACTGGAAGCGATCCATGTCACTGAAACCGACATTGTGTGCCAGGTGATCAACGGAGGCAGGGTTTCGAACCACAAGGGCATCAACGTGCCGGGCACCAAGCTCTCCATGCCCTTTATCAGCGAACAGGACCGCGCCGACATCATTTTCGGCATTCAGACGGGCTTTGACTATGTAGCAGCCTCCTTTACCCGGACTGCGGAGGATATTCTGGCCATCCGCAGCATCTTTAAGGAATACAACTGCCACTCCATGAACATCATTGCCAAGATTGAAAACATGGAGGGCGTGGAAAACATCGACGAAATCCTCCGTGTGGCTGACGGCATCATGGTGGCCCGGGGCGATATGGGTGTAGAGATCCCTCTGGAGGATGTACCGATTCTGCAGAAGGAGCTGATTCAGAAATCCTACAAAGCCGGCAAACAGGTGGTCACCGCCACCCAGATGCTGGATTCCATGATGAAAAACCCCCGTCCCACCAGGGCGGAGGCCACCGACGTTGCCAACGCCATCTATGACGGGACCAGCTGCATCATGCTCTCCGGGGAAACCGCCGCGGGCAGTTATCCTGTGGAAGCGCTGGAAACCATGGTGCGCATTGCGGAAAAGGCAGAACAGAACATCAACTATATCAAGCGTTTCAATTCCCGCGACAACAGCGATATCGCTTTCGACGTGACCAACGCCATCTCTCACGCCACCTGCACCACGGCCCATGACCTGGGCGCAAAGGCCATTATCACTGTGACGAAATCCGGGATGACGGCGCGCCAGCTCTCCAAATTCCGCCCTCTCTATCCCATTGTGGGCTGTACTACGGACGACCACGTTTACCGTCAGCTCAATCTCTCCTGGGGCGTCTCCCCGCTGCTCATCGACGAGGAGACCGATACCGACGCCCTGTTCGACCATGCGGTTGACGCTGCCGAAAAGGCCGGCCTGGTAGCCAGCGGGGATTTGGTGGTCATCACCGCCGGCATGCCGCTGGGCGTCTCCGGCACCACCAACATGATGAAGGTGCACGTGGTGGGCCACGTACTGCTGATGGGGGACGGCGTCACCGACAAGACCGTATCCGCAAGGCTTTGTGTCTGCAGAAAGCCGGAAGACATAGAAAAATCCTTCCATGACGGGGATATCCTGGTGGTGCCGGAAACCGACAATTCCATGATTGACTGCCTGCGCAGGTGCTCCGGCATTATCACCGAGCAGAAGGGCACCAACACCCACGCCGCCATCTCCGGCCTGGCCATGGACAAACCGGTCATCACCGGTGCGGCAAACGCCACCCATATCCTGAAGGCGGGCACCGTGGTCTGCCTGGATGCGAAAAACGGGCGGGTCAGCAGCGTCTGATCCGCCCGAACAAAGGAGATG
>ERZ1673697.3858-NODE-3858-length-10405-cov-3.005507_pt1 | contig 10405 bp, 6 predicted proteins | sample MGYA00580227_ERZ1673697 | MGnify/ENA primary metagenome ERZ1673697 (study PRJEB41218, sample SAMN15661759) | gut metagenome | host: Homo sapiens | place: Canada: London | collected 2015-08-20/2019-03-30 | study: EMG produced TPA metagenomics assembly of...
GACATATTATTGGGAATCCGACAGGGGCGCTGAAATAGATTTTATAATACAGCGTGTAGTTGTCAATTCCCAGACTGCCTTTACCTTTATGGTAAATGGTATGGTTAGTTTTCTTTCCTGCAGCATTAATCACATAGGATTCAGACTGGTTATGGCGTTCAGTCCAAGCATCGGAATAGATGTATTCCGCGCCGAAGTAGGGTTGATGCGAAACATTACCCACGGCGAATTTTTGCCAGTCCAGGCGTGTTTTGAAGGTGTAATTATCTACAGCCTGGGAAATGTGTCCTAATCCGCCACGGGTGCAACGCCCTGAAATATCACCATATGTACATGAAAGTTCGGTGTACCAGATGTCATGATCGTGACGGGTATAATCACTAATATGATCCCAACCAACGGTGGTACGCAGTTTGGCCCATGCGAGCTGGGTATCCATATCCCATGCCAGACCATAGGATTTATTACCCATTTCGCGATCAGACTCCGGGAAGGTGCTGGTATTATAATCACGGCTGGAGCCGGTATATTTTAAGGTTAAATCGTGGGTAAAGCGGTCGCTGGCAAACCAGGTAAATTTGCTCAATGCGGTATCGATAACATTTTTATACTGTGCCCGACCGGCGACAATGCCGTCATTCGAAACATAATCCGCGCGGGTGATATCAGACTGGCGGCGCGATAAACCGGCAGTAACGCCAAAGTTATCAGCCAGTTCCTGATTAAACGACAAGGTATAAAAGTTCTTTTTAAAATCTGGAGAGAAATAAGTACTTCCTGAAGAACCTTGATTAAATGCGCTCTTGTTATTCTCATCGATATGCGATGTTAACCAGTCCGAACGCGTAGTGCGGTAACCCAGTTTCACGCTGCTATCATCAGCGTTGAAGCGTTTGATCTTTGCATCAATTACCCCGCCATTGAAGCGACCAAATTCAACCGGCACAAAACTGTCATAAAGCGTCACATTGTCCAGTAAGCTGACATCAAGATAATACCCCTGTGACATCCCGCTAATATTGGTTGCACTACTGGCATCGGACTCATTCGCTGGGTTCAGGTTATTAGTTGCACTAATACCATCAATCAAATAGGCATTCTGGTAGGGCGACGCACCGTGAATAGAGATTTTTTCCGGGCGAATATCTCCCTGGTTCAACGAGGTACTTTGCGTTGAATCCATGCGCACCGCAGGGTTTGTTCTCAGCAGATCGCTGATATTGCCATTCCCGGTCGGTAAACGCTCGATGCTTTCACTGGTGTAATGCGTGTTGCCGTTTACGGGTACAGGGACAGGAGCATAGACCGTCATCTCTTCAAAAACATGCATGTACATGTTTTTGTCATCGACGGCCTGCGCCACATCAGCGCCACATAAAATGACGCCAGGAATAAGAACTCGCTTCATTTATTTTTATCTCCGTACAGCAGGGCTTTTATTGTTTTTATAAAACCGCGCTAATGTCACAAATATCATCGGCCAGGTTCCAGACACCGGGTTGATGTGTAACCATAATGACGCCGCTTGAGGGTAGTTTTTCACGCACTAAACGCAGTAAGCGGATAGCCTCTTGTTCCTCAAGATGAGAGGTAGTTTCGTCAAGAAATATCCATTTCGGACGTCGTAAAATTAATCGTGCCACGGCGATACGTTGTTTTTCGCCGCTGGAAAGAATATCTCCCCAGCGATCGTGGTCATGAATACGCGCAGCCAATTTCCCCAGACCAACCTGATGCAGTACTTCGCTCAACGATTTATCGTCTACGGGCAGGGGAAGTGCTTTACAAATTATCTCTTTCAGTAAGCCGGTTTTGATTAACGGTGTTTGTGACACATACCAACTGTCAGCAGGAGACGAAATATCACCTTTAAACCACGGCCAGCAGTGGGATAATGTTTTAAGCAGTGTGGTTTTTCCCGCACCAGAGTAACCTTTCAGTAATAGCCATTTGCCTGGCGAAACATGAAAGTTTAGGTTCTCTAATATGATCTTATTATCAGGAGTACGAATACTCGCGTCAGCCACTTGTACCGCATGTTGGCAATTTTTAGGCTTATTCGTAGGGCGCTGTTCGGTGAGTTGATGGAACTCATACAAGCGATCGATAACCGCAGCCAGTTCAGCAAGTTCATCATATTTATAAATAAACCAGCTTAAATTGTTCGATACCAGCATAAATGCCTGGCGCGATTTCATCAGTCCGCCCAGATTGATCTGTCCGCTAATAAACTGCGGCAATAACAGAAAGTAGGGAAGAACGCTAAGCGAGCGCGAATAAATATTCTGCCAGTAATCAAGCCACCGCTGACGATTCATTAAACGATGCCAGTTATCTTTAATGGTATGAAAATTGTCGCTCAACTCCTGGCGTTGTAGAGACTCAGCATTGCTTAGCGCAATCAGTTCAGCCTGCTTATTATGCTGCACAAGATTAGTTCGAAATGTCGCTTCGCTACGTTGTTTTTCCACATTAAGCGGACGAATACGTTTACCCACCTTATGAGTAAATAAAGTTCCACCGATCACAATGAGCACGACGGTATAGACCATATACCCCTGGATATTCCATTCTGTTCCACCAACAGTGAATGAGAGCGTACCCGCGCTTTGCCAAAGAATAACGGTAAAGGTGATCAACATGCTAAGTGACTGGATGAAGCCAAATGAAAGACTGAGCGTTTTGCTGATCAGTAAGAGAATGTCTTCAGCGATACGTTGGTCAGGGTTATCTGTATTTTTATGCTCACCGTAGATCTGCGTGAAGTAGTAGTTTTTATCTGCAAACCAGCGATTAAGGTAGTAATCTGTTAACCATTCGCGCCAGCGAATAGTCAGTAGTTTAATTAACCATGTTTTGTTTACGGATATTAATACAAAGATCCCCAGCAGGGCAGGGAACCAAAGGACAAGCTGCCAAAGCTTATCGGTTTCTTTCTGGCTTAGCGCATTGAAAAAATCATTATTCCAGTCGTTTAACCAGACCTGAATTTTAACCACGCCAAGGATCATGGCGAGGATAATAATGATTAACAGCACTGAAGTTTTATTATTCTTACGCAGCCAAAAGGGCTTCAGCAGACAGAGATACTTTGCTATCAACATACGAAACGTAATGGGAATGGTTATCATTAGCGAAAATTGATTGTGCCATCCAATGATTATCTATGGCAATGATTTACTGATGAAATTTATTTAAGTGTCATTTAACATTTTGAAATATAAAGAAATTTTTTATTTTCAATGGTTACGATTATGCTATTGATAATCAAGGGTATTGCTAATGCCCTGACGCATGCCACGTAAGCCAGAATTTTCGCAAGGGAAGATGATGATGACGAAACACCCAACAGGAATTTATGTCGGGTGCTTTGTTAAGGTCATAAGACGGAGGCTAAGACTGGAGCAAAGAAGGAGCGTTATTAATTATTCTCCATTTGTTTTGCAACATCCATAATGTGGTAAAGCGGTACTCTGTTCTTGGCTAACTCCACCATGGCGTTCATATAAGGTACCATGGTTGAAAAAAGGATTTTATAACCTTCGCAAAAATAGGAAACAGTCTCATTTTTTACTTTAGTAATACGATGCTTAGGGCAACCGCCATTGCAGATAGGTTTATATGCACATTGCTGACATTTCGCTGAAATCCGTTTTTTTTGCGCTGTCAGTTGTACACTGTTCATCGTTTTAAGTTCAGATTTATTAATGTTTCCAATTTTGTACTGTGGATAGACAAAATGGTCGCATTCGTAAATGTCTCCATTACTTTCAACAACCAGATTATCCTTGCAGGACTCCTGGAAAATACAACTGGTATGCCCATTCCCCAAAAAACGGCTGACAAAACTTTCAAACTGACGGATGAAAATTTCACCCACATCGTTTTTAACCCATTGCATAAAAATGGTCGACATAAACTTGCCATAAGCCGTAGGAGGCACAGAAAAATCAATGATACGGAATGTGTTCTCACTATGACCACTGAAATCAATATTCGGCGTCCCGGTTTCGAGCAATTCGATAAATTGCATATGTTTACTGCCGATAGATTTTAAAAAATGATAAACCTCAAGAGGGTAATGGACATTAACGTTATTAAACTCTACTTGATATGATTTCAGACGCTCGATGGCTGCTATCACTTTTGCAAAAGTACCGTTACCAGAATTACTGCGTCTGTAACGGTCATGTAGCTCCTGGGGTCCATCGATCGAGATACCAACCAGAAACTCATGTTCTTTGAGAAAGGCACACCATTCATTATTCAATAAAATGCCATTCGTTTGTAATGCATTAAAAATACGTTTTTGGCCTGCATAGCGTTGTTGATAGTGAATAACTTTACGGAAAAAATCCAGACCAGCCAGAGTGGGTTCACCGCCTTGCCACGTAAAATAGACCTGATTGCCAGACGCTGCGATATATTGTTTGATGAACTCTTTCAGAGTGCTGTCATCCATCCATTTTTCATGAGTAAACTGCGACTCTTTTTCAAGGTAAAAACAGTAATCACATTTGAGATTACATTGAAAACTGGAGGGCTTGGCTGTAACGTGCATCGCTATCTCGCTCAATAAGGCGGCGGAAAAATCCGCCGCATGAAGGTTTAGTTATTTCGCTTCGCTTAGTGCTTTCTTGATATTGTTAAACTTCTCCTGATTTACCTCGCTAAGCGGTGGCTGGCTGCTGTCGATAAACTCTCTTACCACGCCTTGCATCTCTTTAACGACCTGTGGATTGGCGGCGGCAAGGTTATCTTTTTGCTGTAGATCCGTCAGTTTGTATAGACCTAACTGATTGTTTTCTACTGTATAGACAAGCGAATAATCGTTATTTCTCACCGTATAAGAGAATTGGCTTAAGTCCTCGGTATTGGGGTTATGCGGGTAATCGTCTGACTGATGGCGGACAAATTTGTGGTAATTATCCCAGAATGGAATATTTTCCTCGTCAAACCAGTGAGAATAAGAGGTTATCCAGGTCAGATTTTTATGTGGCTCGCCTTGTTTCTTATCTTGCAACCACGGCAGCAAGGAAACGCCATCCAGCTTAAGGTCTTTTGGAATGCTGATATCGGCTGCATCAAGAGCTGTCGGGTAGAAATCCATTGCGGAAATCAGCTTGTCATAATTACCTGGTTGAAGTTTTCCTTTCCACCACATAAACATTGGGGTGTGAGTACCGCCAGGATAAGTCTGACTCTTATAGCCTTTTTGCGCCCCGTTCAGCGGCAGAGGACCATCGATAACCGCACCATTATCGGAGGTAAAGAGAATAATAGTATTGTCATACTGTCCGTTTTTCTTCAGTTGTTCGAGAATGCGTTTTACACCCTGATCAACAGAATAAACGGAAGCGTAGTAGTTATCTGCTGTTTGACTACCGGTATTAAATTGCTTCTGATATTGCTCCGGTGCAGGATTATCATTTGGCAGGTGCGGAGCATTATAAGCCAGGTAAAGCATAAAAGGCTGGTCAAGTGTTTTGGCACGATCAACAACGCCAATTGCCTCATCGGTTAACTGATCGCTGATATAACCTTTTGCGGGGACGCGTTCACGATTTTTGAACAGTGAAGGGGAGTTGTAATATGCCGTTCCTGCAGCGTGGAATCCCATAAAGTAATCAAAGCCACGGTTTTGAGGTTGCCATTCTTCCGCAGAAAATGTGGTGAAGTTGTCATGATAGTCACGCGTTTGTTTATCTTCCGGTACTGGCACATTACTGATTTTTGACAAGTGCCATTTACCTACTGCTGCAGTGTAATAACCATGATTCTGGAATAATTCAGGCAAGAAAGTTTCTGTTAGCGGAATACCATCCTGAGCATCGGTATTGGAATAGACACCAAAGCGGGCGGGCGCTCGACCGGTCATTATTGCGGCGCGGGAGGGGCCGGAAACACCGTGCGCCACATAGCCGTTAGTAAAACGTACGCCTTCATCCATTAATGAAAGGAGCGTCGGCGTTGATTTTTGCGCAGCTTCAATGGCTTTATCTATCCCTATTTTGTAGGTATCGACAACTTCACGATTTTCCATTGTTTTTGGGTCAAAAGATTCCTTATCAAAAGGAAGTTGTCCATAACCAAGATCATCCATGGTCAGTACGATAATATTTGGCTTTCCTTTGGTACTGTATTCAGTCGGCGTAAAGTCTGAGAAAGCAACGTTTGTTTTGGTTGCTTTCAGCTTTACATCATCTGCCGCATGAGCAGCAAATGCAGCCATACCAGATGCCAGTATCAAAGATATCGAGGTACTTACGACACTTTTCTTTAATGCAGACTTCATAAATGTTCCTCTTCTTATTGTACTTAATTCCAAAGTAATTTTACGAAGAGAAATAAGTGAATGTAAGTGAAGTTAGTCACATAAAGAGATAGCAGATTTAGCTAAAAAAAGGGAAATAACAGTCCATGAAGCGTTGACATTACTTTCTATTCTACTAAGTAATTTCTCGACGATAAACAACTAATCTATTGATATTTAATAAATTATTGTATTTTACTGACAAAATGCCGAATTGAGATCATAAATAATCATGCAACAGGTTATGCAAATGCATAAATATGTGATGAATGTCACTTATTTATTTCAATAAATATATCGCCTAAAAACAACGCGGGGCAGGGAATGGCTGCCCCATTTTAATTTTTACGTAGGGTGCGTGGTTGACTACTCGTTAGCAAATAATCAAATAGCTAAAGCATTCATCGTGTTGCCCTTATTCATACCCGTGTGCCTTTGACAACGGTACTCCTTAGAAACTCTCTTTGGACTGTTGCCAAAATGTTTGCGGAACGCATAAATAAAATAAGATGTACTCGCATAACCACATTGTTCGGCAATTTTATTGACTGAACCTTCTACGCGTATCAAATTTTTTGCGTGCTGCATTCTGGCATCTAAAAGAATCTGTGAGAATGTCGTTTGCTCTTGCTTTAGTTTTTTCTTCAACAGGCTTTCACTGATGTACAGGCAGTCACAAATATCTTTCAGCTTCCATGGGTGCGCCAGCTTCATGTTGACAATATTTCTCACTTTCCCGGAAACGGATAGCACACCGTTAGTTAATAGTGTAATGAAACCTTTGCATGTGGCAAAAATAGACAGGCAAGAAAAAAGCAAAAGTTCTGAAAAATTATGATGATTGCGTTCTTCCGAGTTGAGATAAGCAATCATTTCATTAAGCAATCCAGTCGGTACATTTGAAGCACGTAAAAACTTCGCAGGAACAGGCACCGTCACTGTCTGGATGTTAGTGCATTGTAGATATTTTTTAATGGTATTTTCATTAAATCCGATTTCTTTGAAATGCCGCTCATAAGGTTCAAAATGCGTACGAACAGCGTTATCTACCATCAGGATCTCGCCGTCAGAGAAGGCGTAATCTTTATCTAAAATGTTAGCGTTGAAGGCATGATGAATAAATATAACAGAACAAACGAGCGACATTTTATCTCCTTAAAACAATAAAGTTTTTATCGATACTTTTTTAACATTTCATATTTATAATTTGCTGTTTATTTTCAGTCTTGCAAACTATTGATAATGAAATGTGTAAGATCCCTTGCAATGCGCCCCATTTCTGAAATACCCAGCTGATCAATTGCCGAAAAAATGGCTATCAATGTAAGGGTCAGTAATAAGACAACCACAATTACAGACATGATCCCTTTATAGTTGTCTCTTTGCGTGATTTTATTTTTCACTATGGTCGCATGCATTTCAAATGTGTTTATTAAACGAATGACGTTAATCATCGTTAATCAGTATGCTTAATATAACAGGCTGGAGAATAGAGGAAATAGGACTGGCGCTTCAGTACTGAGCGGAGTTTCTTACAGCTGTAGGCGGAGGTATATATCTTATAACGAGCAGTTTAATTTAGCACATGTGAGTAAATTGCGCGACAATGGTCAATGAGGAATTCTTCTGCTGTGCGGATGACAGCAGAAGAAATGAGGAGGCGAATTCATTTGATGGTTCTAATTCAACCGGAATACTTTTATAGCCAGGAATGCCACTTAATGGATCGTGGTTATCAAGTGTTAGCATGTGATTCGATTCTGGAAAATAGGTCACCAGTGAGCGGTCAGCCATAGGGTAAATGACCACTTTTAATCTATCCATGCGGCGTGAGCTTCGCTTACCGTCTGGCGTAAGCGCAATAAGATTAACTCTTTCGCCGTTTTTTACACGGCAAATTTTAGCTTGTTTAGCACTCATAAAGACCACATCTCGTTGACCGAATACCCCTCGATAGCGATCATCCATACCATAAATCGTCGTGTTGTACTGATCGTGACTGCGTACTGTCGCCATGACTAGCTTACTGTTAAACGCTGAAGAGGGATCTTCTAACAGCCCTTTACTGGTAATGAAATTAGCCTTACCTGACGGCGTCATCCAGCGCCTTTCAGCAGCTGCGTTTATCAGGTGAAAACCTCCAGGATGTCGGATGCGCTGGTTATAGTCGGCGAACTCTGGCAGCACAGCTTCAATGTCATTGCGAATGCGATCATAATCTTCCACCAGATACTCCCAGGCTACCACGCTCTGGGGTAGTGCCGCCTGCGCGATACCCGCGACCACTGCACACTCTGATTTCAGCATTACACCGGCGGGTTTTAACACGCCACGCGAGGCATGAATCATCGACATTGAATCCTCAACGGTTACCGCCTGCGCACCGCTTTTTTGCATGTCAATCTCGCTACGTCCCAGAACCGGCAGAATATAGCTATGCCGTGCGGTCAGCAGATGAGAGCGGTTAAGCTTAGTGGCTACGTGTACCGTCAGATCTAATTGTGTTAACGGTACAGCGCTTGCTTCCCGATCTGGCATTGCCAGTGCAAAGTTGCCCCCCATGCAGATCAATGCTCGAGCCTGCCCCGTACATATTGCTTGCATGCTGGCAATTGCTGCATGTCCAGGTGCATGAGGTGGGGTGAAACCATAGCGCTCACCCAGGCGAGCCAGAAACTCTGCAGACGGTTTCTCGGTGATACCGACGGTTCGGTCGCCCTGTACATTAGAGTGACCTCGTAGTGGGCAGATACCCGCACCAGGCTTGCCAATGTTACCTTTCATCAACAGCAGATTGACCAGTTGCTGTACATTCTGGGTACCATGTTCGTGCTGAGTGATCCCCATTCCGTAACAGATAATGGTGCGTTCGGCAGCGGCATATGCATCAGCCAGTTCGGCGATTTGAGTCTGACTTAGTCCAGAAATACGCTCGATATCTTTCCACTCGGAATTGAGAACGTCACGGCGTAGCTCGTCAAAGCCGACGGTATGCGTTTGAATAAATTCGTCATCCAGCAATGAGGGCCGACCTGCGGCGCTTGCAGCATCATCGCGCTCAATTAACAGGCGCATCATCCCCTTGAGCAACGCCATATCACCACCAATGCGCACGTTGTAGTAGGCACTGGCCAACTGAGTCTCAGAGTTCGTCAGCATTTCAAACGGGTTTTGCGGTGCGGTAAATCGCTCCAGGCCACGTTCCTGTAGAGGATTGATGGCGATCATTTTCGCTCCCCGTTTCACTAAAGCGCGCAACGAAGTCAACATGCGAGGGTGGTTTGTACCAGGGTTATGCCCAATGCAAATGACTAAATCGCATTTCTCAAAGTCTTCCAGCAACACGGTCCCTTTACCTACACCGATACTCGCTGCCAAACCCACACTGGTCGGTTCATGGCACATGTTGGAGCAGTCGGGGAAGTTATTGCTCCCGTATTCACGGGCAAAAAGCTGATAAAGAAAGGCAGCTTCATTGGAAGTGCGGCCCGAAGTATAGAATTCAACCTGATTGGGATCACTATAGCTTTGAAGGCGTTCGCCAATTTCGTCGAAAGCTTGTTGCCAGCTTAATGGCTTGTAACAGTCGCTGACGGCATCATATTTCAAAGGCTGGGTGAGACGCCCCGCAGCCTCAAGCTCGTGATCTCCCCAGTTAAGTAATGATTGAACCGTATTCTCAGCAAAGAAAGAGGCATTTACCTGCTTATCCGTGACTTCCCAGGCGATTGCTTTTGCGCCGTTTTCACAAATGTCGAATGACGCACTGTGCTTAGGATCTGGCCATGCACATCCCGGACAGTCAAAGCCCTCTGGCTTATTCATGTCAAACATGGCAATAACATCCTGGCGTATATCCATCTGCTTACGTACTGCATTCGCTACGGATTTAACAGCACCCCAACCACCGGCAGCTCCCTGGTAGGATTCAATTTTTTTCTTCATTTGCTTATCCTGTGTGGAAATGAATTATTAGGATTTGTAATAGCGATGATGCACAGTATATACAAAGGGATTATCTTCAACATGGATATATAAGAGTAGGGGACTACTCTCTTTCTATTTTAATCTATTATCGTTAAACAAAAGATT
>ERZ1673697.3874-NODE-3874-length-10361-cov-5.989230_pt1 | contig 10361 bp, 6 predicted proteins | sample MGYA00580227_ERZ1673697 | MGnify/ENA primary metagenome ERZ1673697 (study PRJEB41218, sample SAMN15661759) | gut metagenome | host: Homo sapiens | place: Canada: London | collected 2015-08-20/2019-03-30 | study: EMG produced TPA metagenomics assembly of...
CCGCCGCCGGTGGAGATGTGGGTCATCTTGTCGGCGTAGCCCAGCTGCTCCACAGCCGCCGCGCTGTCGCCGCCGCCGATGATGGTGATGGCGTCCGTACGGCTCAGGGCCTCGGCCACAGCCTCAGTGCCCTTGGCGAAGGCCGGGAACTCAAAGACGCCCATGGGGCCGTTCCAGATGACGGTGCCCGCGTCCGCCACGGCGCCGCAGTACAGCTTCACCGTCTCCGGACCGATATCCAGGCCCTGCCAGCCGTCGGGGATCTCCCCGGCCTTCACCACCTGACTCTTGGCGTCGGGGGCGAAGGCGTCCGCGCAGACGGTGTCCACCGGCAGCAGCAGCTTTACGCCCTTCTCCTTTGCCTTCTCCACCATCTCATTGGCGTAGCTCTCCCAGTCGGCCTCCAGCAGGCTGTCGCCCACCTTGCCGCCCTGGGCGGCGGAGAACGTATAGGCCATGCCGCCGCCGATGATGATGGTATCGGCGATGTTCAGCAGGTTGTTGATGACGCCGATCTTGGAGGAGACCTTGCTGCCGCCTAAGATGGCCACCAGGGGCCGCTTGGGATCGGCGATGGCACCGCCCAGGAACTCCAGCTCCTTCTGGATCAGGAAGCCGGAGACGGCGGGCAGGTACGCCGCCACGCCGGCGGTGGAGGCGTGGGCCCGGTGCACGGCACCGAAGGCGTCGGACACATACAGATCCGCCATGTCGGCCAGCTTCCTGGCCAACTCCGGGTCGTTCTTGGTCTCGCCGGGCTCGAAGCGGGTGTTCTCCAGCAGCAGGATCTGTCCCGGCTGCAGGGCGGCCGCCTTGGTTTGGGCGTCGGGGCCCACTACGTCATGGGCGAAGATCACTTCCCGGCCCAGCAGCTCGCTGAGGCGCTTCGCCACCGGGGCTAGGCTCAGCTTGGGGTCGGGGCCGTTCTTGGGCTTGCCCAGGTGGGAGCAGGCGATGACCGCCGCCCCATTCTCCAGCAGATACTGGATGGTGGGCAGCGCCGCCACGATGCGCTTGTCGCTGGTGATGGCGCCGGTCTCTTTGTCCTGGGGGACGTTGAAGTCGCAGCGGAGCAGGACCTTTTTGCCCCGTACCTCCACATCCCGGACCGTCTTTTTATGGGTATTCATCTGAGATGTCCTCCTATCTGATCTCGTTCCATTGGATTCCTCATGATTCATTCCAACGCAGCCGAAGCCGCAGAGGCGTTCGGCGGCGGTGTCAGCGCGTTCAGGGACTAGTATGGACCGAAGGATGGAAATTCACCCCCGGCCGCCCCCCCTGCAATGCAAGGCCGCTCCGCGCCCTGCAAAAGCAGCCGGGCCTCCCCAGCGGAATCGGCGCCGCCCGGCGGGGCTCAGCCCCAGGCCATCTCGCCGGTTCCCAGCAGGCCCGGAAACCCGTTCTGCCGCAGCGCCTCGTAGACGCAGACGGCCACGGTGTTGCTCAGGTTCAGGCTGCGGGCCTCGCTGACCATGGGCAGGCGGACGCAGCGGTCCCGGTACCGCTCCCGGAGAGCCAGAGGCAGCCCGGCGGTCTCCTTGCCGAAGAACAGCCAGCTGTCGGCGGTGAACCGGGCCTCCTGATAGGACCGGGGCGCCTTGGTGGTGGTGAGCCACAGGTCCCGCTCCGCCTCGGGGCGGCGGCGGAAAAAGTCCTCCAGATTCTCGTAATCAAAAACCTCCACCAGGTTCCAGTAGTCCAGGCCAGCGCGGCGGACGGCCTTCTCCGAGATGTCGAAGCCCAGGGGGCGGATCAGGTGCAGCTGGCTGCCGGTGGCGGCGCAGGTGCGGGCGACATTGCCGCAGTTCTGTGGGATCTCCGGCTCCACCAGTACGATATGAAGCATAGACAGCTGTCCCCCTCTTTTCATGCAGTCAAAACACATTGTACCGCGTCGCCCCGGCAAATTCAACTGTAATGTGTGAAGAAAACCGGATTTTTAGAAAAAATCACGACAAATCCAGCTGGATTTCTGCAAAATGCCGGAAATGACAGAAGGAGGGGGCGCCGCAGGAGCGGATCTGTTGTCTCCCACAAAAAAACGTCCCTGTACAAGAAAAATCTGGAGGAAATTTCTTTTATAAATTCGCCGGAAATACTGGATTTTCCCAAGATATTTGTTATAATAAAAAATACGAACGAACAAGGAGGAGAAAACCCATGGATTTTCCGCAGCGCGCCGTGTTTTTTCTGGAAGAGGACTCCTCCCTCCCGGCGCACTCCAAACCGCTGATGCTGGAAGCCGTGTTATTTTGCCCGATCCTAAAATGGATGAGTGACAAGCTGTTGGCCGACGGCGTGCAGCGGTTTTTTGCTGTCTCCAGCCCCCGCTTTGCCCAGGAGGTCCGCGCCTGCTTCCCGGAGGACGCAGACGTGACCATCTCTGAGCAACACAGCGAGCTGCTGGACTTTTTGAACACGCCGGACCCGGTGGCCGTGTTTGTCCGGGCCGCCCTTCCCATGGAGGAGGCGGGCCCCGGCTTTGTCTACGGCGCCGCCGGCTACGAGCTCCAGGCGGTCTGGCAGGAGAAGATGACCAATGCCGTCTCCGCGGCGGAGCTGATCCCCGGCTGGGTGCCGGTTTTCAGTCTGGAGACCGTGGCCGAGCTGGAGCCCCTGCTCCGGGAGCGGATCGTCCGGCGGCACATCCGCGCCGGCGTCCGGGTGCTGGACCCGAACGCGGTGTATATCGACCCCCGGGTCACCATCGGCCGAGGGACCATGCTCCTGCCAGGCACCATCCTGCGGGGGGAGACCGCCGTCGGCTGCGGCTGCACCATCGGTCCCAATGCCGTGGTGCGGGATTGCGTCATCGGCGATGAGACAGAGATCAATGCCTCCCAGGTGAACGAGAGCACCATCGGCAGCCGCACCCACGTGGGGCCCTTTGCCTACGTGCGCCCCGGCTGCGCCATCGGGGACGACATCAAGGTGGGCGACTTTGTGGAGGTGAAGAACTCCGCCATCGGTGACGGCACCAAAATCTCCCACCTGACCTATGTGGGGGACAGCGACGTGGGCCGCAAGGTCAACTTCGGCTGCGGCACCGTCACCACCAACTATGACGGCGTGAAGAAGTACCGCTGCACCATTGAGGACGGCGCCTTCATCGGCTGCAACACCAATCTGGTGGCGCCGGTGACTGTGGGCGCGGGTTCCTATATCGCGGCGGGTGCCACCATCACCAAGGATGTGCCCGCGGACGCGCTGGCCGTGGCCAGGGCCAAGCAGGAGAACAAGGAGGGGTGGGCCAAACGGCGGCGGACGCTGTACGGGCAGGAGCACTGATGCTCCTTCGGCTGATCGATCCTACTGACAGAAACCAAGAACATTCAGAACATAGAAAGAGGGCGTTCAAACAATGATTTCTCACGGCAAGGACATCAAGGTGTTTTCCGGCAACGCGAATCCGAAGCTGGCGGAGGAGATCTGCAAGTTGATGGGAACCAAACTGGGCGAGGCGGAGGTCGGTACCTTCTCCGACGGGGAGATCTTCGTCTCCCTGTACGAGACGGTCCGCGGCAGCGACGTGTTCGTGGTCCAGTCCACCTGCACCCCGGTGAACAACAATCTCATGGAGCTGCTCATCATGATCGACGCGCTGAAGCGCGCCTCCGCCGGCCGCATCACCGCGGTCATCCCCTACTACGGCTATGCCCGGCAGGACCGCAAGGCCAAGGCCCGTGACCCCATCACCGCCAAGCTGGTGGCCAACATGCTCACCGCCGCGGGCGCGGACCGGGTGCTGACCATGGACCTGCACGCCTCCCAGATCCAGGGCTTCTTCGACATTCCTGTGGACAATCTGGCGGGCAACCCCATCTTTGTGGACTACTACGCCAAGAAGTACGGCTCCGAGTGCGAGAACATGATGGTGGTCTCTCCCGACGTGGGCTCTGTGTCCCGGGCCCGGGCCTTTGCCCAGAAGCTGCACATGAATCTGGCCATCGTGGACAAGCGCCGGCAGAAGGCCAACAGCTGCGAGGTCATGAACGTCATCGGCGACGTGCGGGACAAGGACTGCATCCTCTTCGACGACATGGTGGACACCGGCGGCAGCCTGTGCAACGCCGCCAAGGCCCTGATCGAGGTGGGCGGCGCCAAGAGCGTCCAGGCCTGCGCCTCCCACGGCGTGCTCTCCGGCCCGGCCATTGACCGGATCAACGACAGCGTCATCACCGAGCTGGCCCTGCTGGACACCATCCCCGCCATTGATCCCAAAAAGAGCAGCAAGATCAAATACCTGCAGGTGGCCCCCATGTTTGCAGAGGCCATCGAGCGTATCTACCAGGAGATCTCCATCTCCAAGCTGTTCCGCTGAGAAGCGGCGGAGCTCCGGCATTTCTGCGTATCAATAATGGACTGGTCAAGGCGGGGAAGGGAACTTTCCCGCCTTGGCTGACGTTGCAAAGGAGTTTTTTTCATGCTGTTAGGCGCCAAATCCGCCGCCGTGGACTGGCTGGTGGTGGGCCTGGGAAATCCCGGGGCCAAGTATGAGCACACCCGCCACAACATGGGCTTTCTCACCGTGGACCTGCTGGCGGAGCAGGCGGGGGTGAAGCTGAACAAGGTCAAGTTCAAATCCGCCTATAACATCATCCCCTTCGCCGGGGCCAAGTGCCTGGTGATGAAGCCCCAGACGTATATGAACCTCTCCGGCGAGGCGGTGCGGGAGGCGGTGCAGTTCTACAAGATCCCTGCCGACCACGTGCTGGTGATCTATGACGATGTGTCATTGCCGGTGGGGAAGCTGCGGGTGCGGCCCACCGGCTCCGCCGGGGGGCACAACGGCATCAAGAACATCATTGCCCACCTGGGGACCCAGGACTTCCCCCGGATCAAGATCGGCACCGGCGCGCCGGGCGAAGGGGGCGACATGATCGACTGGGTCATCGGCGTGCCCTCCCAGGCGGAGCGGAAGGTGTTGGTGGAGAGCTTCCGCCGGGCCATCGACGCGGCGGAATGTATCATTGAACATGGCTGTCAGAAGGCCATGAATGACTTCAATTGAATGAGGGCCGTCCAATGGGGCGGCTCGCCGCGCCTCTTTTTGCCGCCGGGCATGGCGCCCGGTAAAGGGGAATACACTAAGGACGGATCCATTTTCCCGGATCGTGCCGGTGGATATGACCTGGGTGGGAGAATCATGTCCATCCGCTTTACAGCCCCTGCCTCCAAACAGGCGCCGGGCGGAGAACGCCCACCGGGCCATGCGCCCGGAAGCAGCCCGGCGCCCAGAGAGTCTTCCCAATTTTTCATGTTGACAAGGACCACATCCTATGGAACAGTTTCTGAGACAATTGCAGACTATCCCCGAGGCGGCGGAGCTGATCCGCCGGGTGGAGGAGGGCGGCTGTCCCGCGGCGGTCAGCGGCCTCCAGCCGGTGCAGCGGGCCTGCGTGGGCGCGGCGGTGGCGGCAGCCTGCGGCCGTCCGGCGGTGTTCCTCTGCGGGGACGAGCGGGAGGTCCAGGTCCTCTCCGCTGATCTGGAGACCCTGACGGGCCGCCGCCCCGTGACCCTGCTGGGCCGGGAGTGGCAGTTCCGCCCCGGGGCCGTGGGTTCTCGGGACTGGGAGCGGAGCCGTCTGGCGGCGCTGTACGCCCTGGCCCAGGGGGACGCGCCGGTGGTGGTGGCCACCGCGGACGGCCTCATGGCCCGGACCCTGCCGCCGGAGACCCTGCGATCCCTGGCCATCACCCTGGAGGTGGGGGGGCAGGCAGAGCTGGGCGCGCTGGCGGAGCAACTGCTCTCCGCCGGGTATACCCGTTGTGAGCAGGTGGAGGGCGTGGGCCAGTTCGCCCTGCGGGGCGGCATTCTGGACGTGTTCTCTCCCCTGATGGACCAGCCGGTGCGGTGCGAGTTTTTTGACGATGAGATCGACTCCATGGGCGCCTTCGACCCCGGCACCCAGCGGCGGACCCGGAACGTGTCCTCCGCCCGGATCCTGCCGGCGGCGGAGGTGCTGCCCCACTGCGCCCCCGGAGGCCTGCCCGGTCTTGCGGACCAGCTGACCGCCCTGGCGGAGAAGCTGGCGAAAAAGCAGAAGACGGAGGCCATCGTCCAGACGTTGCGGGAGGACGCGGAGCGGCTGCGCAGCGGCGCGGCCCCGGGGGCGGCGGACCGGTATCTGGCAGCCATCTATCCGACTGTCACCGCCGGGGTCCACTACCTGCCTCCGGACGCGGTGGTGTTCCTCAGTGAGAGCGGCCGGGTGGACGAGCGGGTGAAGAACACGGTCCTCCAGCAGAAGCAGGACGTGGAGGCGCTGCTGTCCGCCGGGGTGCTGGCGGGGGAGTACGCCCATCTGACCCTCACCGCCGAGGAACTGTACGCCGCGCTGGAGGACTTCCCCGTGATCCTGGAGGACTCTCTGCCCACCTCCCGGCACCCCCTGCGGCCCCGGGGCCTCCTGACCATGAATGCCAAACAGCTCAGCTCCTACGGCGGCAGCCTGGAGACCGCCGTCACGGATCTGGAGCACTACCGCTCCTCCGGCAGCGCGGTGCTGGTGCTCTGCGGTGGGGAGACCCGGGCGAAGAATCTCCACCGGCTGCTGGAGGAGAAGGGCATCCCGGCCACCCTGGATCTAAGCGGCGCCGCCATGCCTGCGGCGGGGGAGGTGCGCCTCTCCCTGGGGGCCCTGTCCGCTGGCAGCGAGTGGCCGGCGCTGAAGCTGGCGGTGCTGACAGAGGGCCAGCTGACGGCCCCGGCCATGCGCAAGCGCCAGCGGGTGAAGAAGGACTCCAACCGGCAGAAGCTCCAGTCCTACACCGACCTGTCCCCCGGAGACCTGGTGGTCCATGAGCACCACGGCGTGGGCCGGTTCGTGGGCATCCAGCGGATGCCGGTGGACGGCGTGGAGAAGGACTACATCAAGATCGACTACGCCGGCGGGGACTGCCTGTACGTCCCCGTGACCCAGCTGGATCTGGTGAGCAAGTACATCGGCGGAGGCGAGGACACCGAGCGCACCAAGCTCAATAAGCTGGGGGGCGCCGAGTGGACCCGGCAGAAAACCAAGGCCAAGAAGGCCGCCAAGGATCTGGCCAGGGGCCTCATCGCGCTGTATGCCGAGCGGCAGAAGCGGCCGGGCTTCGCCTTCTCCCCGGACTCCCCCTGGCAGCGGGAATTTGAGGAGTCCTTTGACTACACCGAAACCGACGACCAGCTGCGGTGCATCGCGGAGATCAAGGCGGACATGGAGAAGCCACGGCCTATGGACCGGCTGCTATGCGGCGACGTGGGCTACGGCAAGACGGAGGTGGCACTCCGGGCCGTGATGAAGTGCATCCTGGACGGGAAACAGGCCGCCATCCTGGTGCCTACCACCGTCCTGGCCCAGCAGCATTACGCCACCGCTGTCAGCCGGTTCCGGGACTTTCCGGTGAAGATCGAGGTGCTGTCCCGCTTCACCCCCGCCAGGGAGCAGAAGCGGATCCTGGAGGCCGCCAAAAACGGCGGCGTGGACCTGCTGATCGGCACGCACAAGCTGCTGCAGAAGAGCATGGCGTTCAAAGACCTGGGCCTGCTGGTGATCGACGAGGAACAGCGGTTCGGCGTCACCCACAAGGAGCGGCTGAAGGAGATGAGCCGCCAGGTGGACGTGCTGACCCTCTCCGCCACTCCGATCCCCCGGACGCTGAACATGGCACTTTCGGGCCTGCGGGACATGTCCACCCTGGAGGAGCCCCCGGCGGACCGGCAGCCGGTGCAGACCTATGTGCTGGAGCACGACTGGGCCATCATTGAGGATGCCGTCCGCCGGGAGCTGGGCCGGGGCGGCCAGGTATACTACCTCCACAACCGGGTGGAGAGCATCGACGCCACCGCCGCCCGGCTCCAGAAGATGCTGGGGCCGGAGGTCCGTATCGTCACCGGCCACGGGAAGATGACGGAGCAGGAGCTGTCCTCCGTCATGCAGGCCATGGTGGACGGGGAGGCGGACATCCTGGTCTGCACCACCATCATCGAGACCGGCATCGACATCCCCAACGTGAACACGCTCATCATCGAGGACGCGGACAAGATGGGGCTGGCCCAGCTCCACCAGATCCGGGGCCGCATCGGCCGCAGCGCCCGGCGGGCCTACGCCTATCTCACCTACCGCCGGGGCAAGGTGCTGCAGGAGACCGCCGCCAAGCGGTTGGCGGCCATCCGGGAGTATGTGGAGTTCGGCTCCGGCTTCAAGATCGCCATGCGGGACCTGGAGATCCGGGGCGCGGGGAACCTGCTGGGGCCGGAGCAGTCTGGGTATCTCATGAGCGTAGGCTACGACCTGTACCTGAAGCTGCTGGAGGAGGCCGTCCTGGAGGAGCGTGGCGAGGAGAAGCGGATCGAGACGGAGTGTGCCGCCGACCTGACGGTGAACGCCCATATCCCGGACCGGTACGTCCCCTCGGCGGAACAGCGGATGGACCTGTACCGCCGCATCGCCGCCATCCGCACGGACGAGGACGCCTCGGATCTGCTGGACGAGATGCTGGACCGCTACGGCGAGGCGCCCAAGTCCGTTCTGGCCCTGCTGGACGTGGCCCTGCTGCGTTCTGCCGCGGCCAAGGCCGGCGTGTCCGATATCTCCCAGAAGGGCAGCCTCCTGCGGCTGCAGCTGGGAGTGTTCCACCCACAGGCCCTGGTGGCGGTGTGCGGCCACGCCAAGTACCGCCAGCGGCTGACGCTGGCGGCGGGGGAGATCCCTGCCCTCACCCTGAAGCTCAAGCCCGGGGAGGATGTGCTGGAGGCCGCCCGGGACCTGGTGGAGGACCTGAAGCTGGCCGCGGAGGAGGCCGCGGGCGGGACCCCGTAAGTTTCATCATGTTTTTGCCATGCCCCGCATAGGATGGTGGCGGTGGGACGTCCCCCGCCTGTCCTGTGCGGGGCGTTTCCACGGAATCTGCGAGGAATGACAAAGGAGAACCGTGATGAAACGATGCATCGCTTTTTGCCTGGCCCTGGGGGCCGCCATCTCTCTCACCGCCTGCGGGGGCGGAGACACAGAGGGGGGACTTCTCTGCGAGGCGTCCGGCATCCGTCCGGACACTGTGCTGCTGTCCGTGGACGGGCGGGACGTGTCCGCCCAGCGATACCTCTACTGGCTGGCCTACGCCTGCGACTACATTGCCGACTACTACGACAGCGGGGAGGGGATCCAGTGGGGGGACACTGTCTCCGGCCAGAGCCTGGAGGATTACGCCAAGGACCAGGCGCTGCAGAACGCCGCCCTGTACGCCACAGTGGAGACCTGGGCGGAGGATTACGGCTGCACCCTCACCGACGAGGACCGGACTGCCATGGACCGGGAGTGGGCGGCCCGGGCGGCCCAGTACGGCGGGGAGGAGGCCTATCTGGCCGTGCTGGCCCGCATGGGGCTGGACCGGGCGGAAGCGGAGGCCATCTCCGGGGACTACTATCTCTACGAGCACCTGTACGACCTCTACTGCACGGAGGGCAGCGAGCTGGCCCCCGCGGAGCATGACCTGGAGACCTTTGCCCAGGAGCAGGGCTACCTCACCGTGGACCACATCTGGCTCTCCACCGCCGCCGCGGACCCGGCGGACGCGGAGGCCGTGGCCGCCTGCCGGGCCAGGGCGGAGGAGGCCTTTTCCAAGCTGAACGGCAGCGCGGACCCTGCCCATGACTTTGCTGTCCTGGCCGCCACTTACAGCGATGAGACGGACCGGGACCAGCATCCGTCCGGATACACCTTCACTGTGGGGGACGGCACGCTGCCCGCCGCCTGCGAGGAGGCGGCCCAGGCCCTGGAGGAGGGCCAGTTCAGCGGCGTGGTGGAGGCGGATGACGGCTTCTACCTGATTCTGCGCAAGCCCGTGGACCTGGAGGCCGTGGCCCCGGACTACTTCGACGCCCTGCTCCAGGCTGCGGCGGACAGCGCGGACATCTCCACCACCCGCACCTATGCGGACCTGGATGTGAGCCGGTTTTACGACGAGCTCATCGCCGCCCGGGCGGAGCTGGATGCCTCCGGCGGAGAGGTTGCCTGATGGGTGTTTGTGCCAATTTTGGCAAAATGACGAAATTCGCAGAGGTTTTGATAAAGTTTTAACAAATTTTCGAATTTCACAGAAATTTGCATTGACGGGGCAGGAAAAACCCAGTATAATCAAATCAGCAAGCGGTTGGTGTATGAGCATTTGTCAAAAATTTGGCAATCATGTTTTTCTTTTGACAAACTCTCGCCGCCACCCTCAACTTGTGATTGGCGTCTGCGGCAGCGCCTGACGAAGAGCCGTCGGAGCTGCCAATCCCATATTTTTATAAAAACGGAGGAAGATCATGAAAGAGCTCTATGTTGTGAATTGCTGCAGAACCGCGATTGGTTCCTTCGGCGGCGCGCTGAAGA
>ERZ1673697.3881-NODE-3881-length-10322-cov-5.126035_pt1 | contig 10322 bp, 10 predicted proteins | sample MGYA00580227_ERZ1673697 | MGnify/ENA primary metagenome ERZ1673697 (study PRJEB41218, sample SAMN15661759) | gut metagenome | host: Homo sapiens | place: Canada: London | collected 2015-08-20/2019-03-30 | study: EMG produced TPA metagenomics assembly of...
GAGGTTATGCAGTATCTGTCTGAGAACAGAGATCACAGAGGAGTATGGAAGGGTGTTCCCATTTCCAGAGACGGTAAGGTACGTCTTCGTGACGGTAGAACCGGTGAATACTTTGATGGCCCTGTAACGATCGGACACATGCATTACCTGAAACTGCATCATCTGGTAGATGATAAGATCCATGCGCGTTCTACCGGACCGTACTCCCTGGTAACACAGCAGCCTCTGGGTGGTAAAGCCCAGTTCGGCGGCCAGCGTTTCGGAGAGATGGAAGTATGGGCTCTGGAGGCGTATGGCGCATCCTACACCCTGCAGGAGATTCTGACTGTGAAGTCCGATGATGTGATCGGACGTGTGAAGACTTACGAAGCAATCATCAAGGGAGACAATATCCCTGAGCCCGGTATCCCCGAGTCCTTCAAGGTTCTGTTAAAGGAACTGCAGGCACTGGGTCTGGATGTCAGAGTGCTGCGTGAGGATCAGACCGAGGTTGAGATCATGGAGACTGTCGATTACGGCGATACCGATTACCGTTATGAGATGGAAGGTGATCGTAAGTACGATGACGATTACGACAAGAGCTCCCTTGGCGAGATGGGCTATCAGTCACAGGAATTTGATGACAATGGTGAGCTGGTGAACTCTGAGGACGACGATTACGTTGACGATGATTACACCGATGATAGCTTTGACGGCAGTGATGATGAATTTTAATGCTTTGTATAGAAGGGAGTGCCATTAATGTCAGAAACAAAAAATGAAACAACCTATCAGCCTATGACATTTGATGCCATCAAGATTGGATTAGCTTCCCCGGAGAAAATCCGGGAGTGGTCCCATGGCGAGGTATTAAAGCCCGAGACAATCAACTATAGAACACTGAAGCCCGAAAGAGACGGTCTGTTCTGTGAGAGAATCTTTGGACCCAGCAAAGACTGGGAATGTCATTGTGGTAAATATAAAAAGATCAGATATAAGGGCGTTGTCTGCGACCGTTGTGGTGTAGAAGTTACCAAAGCCAGCGTACGTAGAGAGCGTATGGGACATATCGAGCTTGCAGCTCCCGTATCCCATATCTGGTATTTCAAAGGTATCCCCAGCCGTATGGGCCTGATCCTGGATCTGTCTCCCAGAATCCTGGAGAAGGTTCTGTACTTCGCTTCCTATATCGTTCTGGATCCGGGAACCACGAACCTTGAATACAAGGCAGTGCTGTCCGAGAAGGAATATCAGGATGCAAGAGAGACCTGGGGCAACAAGTTCCGTGTAGGCATGGGTGCAGAGGCTATCAAAGAGCTGCTGCAGGCCATTGACCTGGAAAAAGAGGCAGTAGAGCTGAAGACCGGTCTGAAGGAGTCCTCCGGTCAGAAGCGTGCACGTATCATTAAGAGACTGGAAGTTGTAGAAGCTTTCCGTGAGTCCGGTAATAAGCCGGAGTGGATGATCATGGATGTGGTTCCTGTCATTCCTCCCGATCTGCGTCCTATGGTACAGCTGGATGGCGGACGTTTTGCTACCTCCGATCTGAATGATCTGTACAGAAGGATCATCAACCGTAATAACCGTCTGAAGAGACTGTTAGAGCTTGGTGCTCCTGATATCATTGTTCGTAACGAGAAGAGAATGTTGCAGGAAGCGGTAGATGCTCTGATCGATAACGGCAGACGCGGACGTCCTGTTACCGGCCCCGGTAACAGAGCACTGAAGTCTCTGTCCGATATGTTAAAGGGTAAGACCGGTCGTTTCCGTCAGAACCTGTTAGGTAAGCGTGTAGATTACTCCGGACGTTCCGTTATCGTCGTTGGACCGGAACTGAAGATCTATCAGTGTGGTCTGCCGAAGGAAATGGCAATCGAACTGTTCAAGCCTTTCGTAATGAAAGAACTGGTAGCCAAGGGAATCAGCCAGAACATCAAGAATGCGAAGAAGCTGGTAGAAAAGCTGGATACACAGGTATGGGATGTGCTGGAAGAGGTTATCAAGGAACATCCTGTTATGCTGAACCGTGCGCCGACACTGCACAGACTGGGCATTCAGGCATTTGAGCCGATCCTGGTAGAAGGTAAGGCAATCAAGCTGCATCCCCTGGTATGTACCGCATTCAACGCGGACTTCGATGGAGACCAGATGGCTGTACATCTTCCTCTGTCCCAGGAGGCACAGGCAGAGTGTCGTTTCCTGCTGCTGTCTCCCAACAACTTACTGAAGCCTTCCGATGGTGGACCCGTAGCCGTTCCTTCCCAGGATATGGTACTTGGTATCTACTATCTGACCCAGGAGAGACCCGGTGCGATCGGCGAAGGTAAGTATTTCAAGAGCGTAAACGAAGCAATCCTGGCATATGAGAACCAGGCGCTGACCTTACATTCCCGCATCCATGTGCGTATGCACAAGGTAAATGCAGAGGGCGAGACCATTACCGGTACGGTAGAGTCCACTCTGGGACGTTTCATCTTCAATGAGATCCTGCCTCAGGATCTGGGATTCGTAGACAGAAGCGATCCTGAGAACTTCCTGAAGCTGGAAGTAGACTTCCACGTAGGCAAGAAGCAGTTGAAGCAGATCCTGGAGAAGGTCATCAATACCCACGGAGCATCCAAGACCGCAGAGGTACTGGATGATGTTAAGGCTATCGGTTACAAGTACTCTACCAGAGCTGCTATGACCGTATCCATTTCCGATATGACCGTTCCTGAGAAGAAGGGTGAAATGCTGGCAGCTGCACAGGCTACCGTAGACAAGATCGCAAGTAACTTCAGACGTGGTCTGATCACCGAGGAAGAGCGTTATCGTGCCGTTGTAGAGACCTGGAATGAGACCGATAAAGAGCTGACCGACGTACTGCTGTCCGGTCTGGATAAATACAACAACATTTTCATGATGGCAGACTCCGGTGCGCGTGGTTCCAGTCAGCAGATCAAACAGCTGGCAGGTATGCGTGGACTGATGGCTGATACTACAGGTAGAACCATCGAGTTGCCCATTAAGTCAAACTTCCGTGAAGGTCTGGACGTACTGGAATACTTCATGTCCGCACATGGTGCACGAAAAGGTATGTCCGATACCGCTCTGCGTACCGCAGACTCCGGTTATCTGACCAGACGAATGGTTGACGTATCTCAGGAACTTTCTATCCGTGAAGTAGACTGCTGTGAGGGTCAGGCTGAGATCCCTGGTATGGTAGTCAAGGCATTCATGGATGGCAAAGAGACCATTGAAGGCCTGAAAGACAGAATCACAGGAAGATATTCCTGCGAGGATATTTATGATAAAGACGGCAATATGATCGTTAAGCACAACCACATGATCACCCCCAGCCGTGCTGCCAAGATCTTAAGTGTTGGTGTCAATGCACAGGGTGAGCCCATTGAGGAAGTGAAGATCCGTACGATCCTGACCTGCCGTTCACACGTTGGTATCTGTGCAAAATGTTACGGTGCCAACATGGCAACCGGTGAAGCCGTACAGGTAGGTGAAGCAGTTGGTATCATCGCTGCACAGTCTATCGGTGAGCCCGGTACCCAGCTGACCATGAGAACCTTCCACAGTGGTGGTGTCGCAGGTGACGATATCACTCAGGGTCTTCCCCGTGTCGAGGAGTTGTTCGAGGCCAGAAAGCCTAAGGGACTTGCAATCATTGCTGAATTTGGCGGCAAGGCTGAGATCCGTGATACCAAGAAGAAGCGTGAAGTGGTAATTACCAACGAAGAGACCGGTGAATCCAAGGCATATCTGATTCCTTACGGTTCCCGTATCAAGGTTATCGACGGCCAGGTACTGGAGGCCGGTGATGAACTGACCGAAGGTAGTGTAAACCCTCACGATCTGTTGAAGATCAAGGGTATTCGTGCCGTACAGGATTACATGCTTCGTGAAGTACAGCGTGTATATCGTCTGCAGGGTGTAGATATCGCAGATAAGCATATCGAAGTCCTGGTACGTCAGATGCTGAAGAAGGTTCGTATCGAGAATAACGGCGATACCGAGTTCCTGCCCGGAACTCTGGTAGATGTTCTGGATTTCGAAGAAATGAACGAGAAGCTGACCGCTGAAGGCAAGGAGCCTGCAGAAGGTAAGCGTATTATCCTGGGTATTACCAAGGCAGCACTGGCAACCGAGTCCTTCCTGTCTGCAGCATCCTTCCAGGAGACCACCAAGGTTCTGACAGAAGCTGCCATCAAGGGTAAGGTAGATAATCTGATCGGTCTGAAGGAGAACGTTATCATCGGTAAGCTGATTCCTGTAGGAACCGGTATGAAGAGATATCGCAATACCAGACTGAGCACCGATGCCGTAGAGACCATTGACTTCGGTGGTGATATGTACGGTGACGATGCAGAACTGAACCTGAGCGACGGAAGCGAACTGGATGCAGAAGGTGCAGAACGGAATGAAGATGTGAACACAGAAGCAGAAACTGTGGAAGTGGGAACAGACGCTGATAATCAGTAAAATAAAAAGACTTTATTAAGAAAGGCTCTCCGGGATTTTCCCGGGGAGCCTTTTAGAATCGGAACAATTATTGCAATTCTTCTGTATTCAGAACCTGCCAGGCAGTGATCTGGTAAAAGGTATCTTCATCAGATTCCGGATAGAGGATCTCAATGGTCACCTGCAGGGTCTGTAAGTCGGAGATTGGAATCACGTAAGATTTTCCGTGACCTACCGCCACAAAATAGGCTTCTTCGCTGCCACTGGATGCATACATGCGTTGCAACGTCTTATCCATACCTGCCAGGGATTGTTCTGCCTGATTGCAGGCGGCATAATAAGCGGTGGTACGTTCCAGCACACGGGCGCTGAGTTTGCTATCAGCGTTGGCACTGACGATGGACAGTACGGCAAAAGACACCAGGCAGAGGATCACGAATACCAGAAGGATCGAGGCGGATCCGATATTCATGCCGAATTGTTTTTTTCTGGAGGAATTATTCATGGGATCCCCTCCTTTCTGCGGTGTGATGCATGACAGAGAGTGTGTAAATGGGAGATTCCGGTGTAGATACATCATAGACGGTGATCTCGCCTTTCATGATTCCGGTCTCTTCTGCCGGAGTGCTTTTTAGTTCTGCATAAAAGCCGGCGTTATCTTCGGCAGTGCAAAGATTCCAGCTGCTGTCAAAGGCAAGGCGGAGAGTGTTTTCATCGGTCAGCTCCGATGGGGAGAACAAATCCTGCATGGCAGCCACATTGCCCTCCAGAGAGAGATAGGACTCTGCCAGATTCTGTGCCTGAATGACAGCATGATTCTGGTTTACCGTCTGTGTGCTCAAAAGATGTGAGCGGGCAAACAACTGGATACAGACGGCACTGGCCAGTGAAAAAAACAGGATCGCTATGATCATTTCCATTAAAAATAAACTGGATCTGGAATGTTTCATAATAAGTTCGGAATCCTTTCTGTTCGGTTTCTATTCTGTGGTAGTATTACAGTGCACGTGGATATAAAAAGTATGGTCCTCTCCGGAGGCGGTTCTCAGGGATATCCGGATCAGATCGTCCGACGCATAGGATAAGGAGAACTCCTGCAAGTCCATAATATCCGTACCGGCAGGCAATACCTGTCCGCCGAGGGAAGCTCCTTCCCGCATAAAAAGTTCTTTTAAATGTCCGTCATACAGATAGAGGTAAGTACAGTAGGTTTCTTCGTCAATTTCGGAAAGCATGCAGAGCGCCGGAACATTTTCCAGATCGGTCAGGAAAATACTGTCAGCGGTATCGTTCTGCCGCACCTTTTCCATGATATAAGACACCGCCGTCCGGCTTTCGTAATTGACGCCCATATCTTCTACAGTGTGCTGGTATACATCTGCTCCGATGGTAACAAGGGCAAGTGCGGAGACAGCGAATACACCAAACAACGCCAGAACGAACAAGATATCCACAATAAAATGTTTTTCCTGCTTCTGATGATTTCTATTGTTCATATGTCAGAAACTCCTTTAGTGAGCACCGGTCCGGCGAAGTACAGTGACTTCCGGAAGAAGGTTGCTGCCATAATATTCATAGTCAATGAAGAAGCTGTCCTCGTCATACAACAGTCCGTAATGCTGCTCCAGATATTCCAGAGAAGGAGGATAACAGCCTTCTACGGCATAGCACTGGGAAATGCTGCGTTCCAATGCGGTTTCCAGACTTTCCTGCTGCTTGCTCAGAGTAGATTCACCGACGGAGCCGATGCCCCGCAGAAAAAGAACAAACAATATCACAAAAGCCAGAATGGGAAGTAAATAGATCAGCTTACGCCCGAGGGACATACTTTTTTGCTCAAAACGGTTCATAGTATCGTACTCCTATCCGATGCTGGTCATAATACCCATAAGAGGCAGGATGACCGATAACAGGATCAAGCCCACGATCACCGACAGAATAATGACAAGGGTCGGCTCCAGAATGGCAATGATGGATTGTAGTCTGCGGTTGGTATTTTCCTCATAACGATCCGCTATTTTTTTGAGCACCACATCTACGTTACCGCTGCGGAAACCGACAGATACCATCTGGGAATACAGGTGGTTGAAAATGCCGGCACCGGTCAGAGCCTCGGCAAAATTGGCACCGGCATTAATGGCTCCCTTACAGCTCAGGATCTTCTGTTTCATTTTCTCGTTGCCTACCAGAGCGGCCACCATATCCAGGCTGGAATAGGTATCCATACCGCTGCTTAAAGTCAGTGCCATACCGCTGGCAAAACGTTCGCAGGCCACACTTTCATAAAAACGTCTGGTGAGGGGGAACCAGTTCAGGAACCGGGCGGTGACACGTTTGCCGGTCTGGGTTCTGGTAGCAAAAAGGTACAGTAACAACAATATGCACAGAATACTTACGAAAATAAAGGAATACCGGTTCAGATGGTTGCCGAGACGCAAAAGTGATGCAGCAAACCCGGTCATCTCACTGCCCAGCTCTATATAGACCTGCTCGAAGATCGGCATGACGCGGCTGACCAGTACCACGATGACAGCGGCCATCATGGCGATCATGATAAAGGGATATGTTACAGCATCCCGGATACTGCCTGCGATGGCATCCTCTTTTTCATAATAATCCGCCAGAGAGCTCATACACACATCGAGATTACCGGATTCTTCACCCAGAGCGATCATATGCAGGCAGTAATCGGGGAAGACCTTGGTGGCTTCCAGTGCTTTGTGAAAGCTTTCTCCCTGTCGGCATACGGTAAGGATCTCCTCGAAGATCGCCTTGCCTTCGGGAGACTGGGCATCACTTTGCAGGATGGCCATGCCCTCCACGGGCGGAATGCCTGCCTGAAACAGCATGGCAGCCTGACTGCAAAAAGAAGCAATCTCTTCATTAGAAAGTAGTTTTTTCTCTGTGGTTTTCATGGCGTTTTGTTCCCTTTCACTAATACATTTTCTGCAGGATATAATTACTGCCGTCACCGATGAACTTTTTCAGAGTCTTGTCATCCGTGTTGGCACCGAACGTAGGATCCACCAGGGTCCAGACATTGCCGTCAAATTCTATGATGCCGTTCAGCCATCCGGTATCAGCGGTGTAGACACTGATCCAGGCATGGTAGGCATCCTGGGCATAGCCGACCTCCAGCCGGGTCGGGATCCGCTGGCTTCGCAGCATGCTTGCCATTACCGCGGCATAATCCAGACAGATACCGGTGCCGGAAGCAAGAATGGCATCCACATCGGAGGTATAGCCCGTAGGAGGATCGGAGGCTTTGCCGTAGTCGTAAGTAATATTCTGGGTAATATAATCATAGATCCGGGTGATCACTTCCAGATCCGAGGAAGCACCCTCGGCAAGTTCCTGTCCCTTGGCCACCACTTTGCTGTCCGCAGTAAAATTCACGTACTGGTTGGGGTAGAGAAAAGGGCTGAATGCATCCGTAATCTGTACATCCAGGTCTGCATACAAGCAGGTGGCATAATTGGTACCGGAGATATTTTCATAGATCGTCACGTCATAATATCCGTCTCCGGAAGACAAGGGGAAAGTCTCATAGCCGCCACCGTGCAGATCGTAAGTATAGACAACGGTATCCGGCCCGGTAATGCGCAGTTTGACCTTGGGACAGGTGCCGGTGTAATTGGCACAGACATAGCCGTCAGACATATGAGAATAGTCAATGACAGCCACATCATTGGAAGCTGTTGCTGTTCCGTCGGCCCGGGGCACAAGACAGACAGGCGTGGCATCCCGGAGAGGCTCTGCGTCAGCTACGGCTTCCGTTTCAGGAGAAGAGGCATCCGCAGAGCTGATATTCGTATCCGCAGAAGAAGGAACTGCGGAGGATTGTGATGGTTCGCCGTAAGTGTCTGCGACGGGGGCATCCACAGGCAGATTGTCAGAGCCGGATCCGCAGGCACATAAGCCGATTGTCATGGAATATGTAATTAGCAAAATGCGCAGTCGCGCAGATAATTTTGGCATCCGCATAAAAATCGTTACATCCTGTTGTTATTGTTCCAGGCCCGTTACATTATCGGGAGTAAAAAGCAGGTGGAGAGTCTCACCGTTTTTGACGGGGACATAAATATTGGCTTCCTCGGACAAAAAAGGAAAATTGATCACACCCTTGGAGGAATCCACAGAGAGCGGTTCGATGATCTCCCCGGACACAGTCTCCATAAAAGCCTCCTCGTAAAGAATGTTGTCACCGGTGAACTTCAGACTTAAAATATTATTTTCCACATAATCCAGTGTAAGCACCGCAGGTGTGGGGGCCAACAGTTTTTCAGTCATCTCAGAGAGAGGAACGATGGCGAGCGGCGACAAAAAGGTCAGCACGAAGATCAGTGTCGTGGCAACGATCAGCCGGTTGTAGGAGGCGGCATTCACTTTTTTGCGAAGCACCAGCTTGTCAAAAGGGATCGTATTGACCGGCTGGTTGCAACTGGACAGGATATTCTGCAAAGCATTGTTGGCAGTTGTCATGTCCAGTTCATATCTGTTTTTTTTATGAAAAAACATCATTCTGTTATCCTTTCATACTTTCTTTCAAATGTTCCTGTCCGGAGGCAATGTAGCGTTTGACGCTGCTGCGGCTGATCTCCATGGCGGCAGCAATCTCTTCCAGCTTCATGTCGTTATAATAACGCATGATCAGCACCTGTTTTTCATTAAAGGGTAACTGCTCTAAAGCTTCCGTCAGGCGGGAATACTCATCCTTCTGCTGGTAGTGCAGTTCCGGATTGGCATCCAGATGAGGGTCCTGAAGAATATCCAGAATTTCCTGACTTAAGACCTGACAGTCATTCTGCGGACGATTCTTCTGGGTCATGTCATAACAGACATGGAAACAGATGCGGTTCAGCCAGGCGATAAAAACGGTGGGATCATTCAGTTTTCCGATGTTTTTCAAAGCCAGTATGTAAACCTCCTGCATGGCATCCTGAGCGAGAAAGTCATCTCTCAGATAATGCCTGGTGTAGTTGTATACTTTATTATAGGTAAGAGCATACAATTCTGCGAAGGCATCCGAGTCACTATGCTGGGCACGGATCACAAGACCGGCAATGTAAGGAATGTTCAAGTCTTTCATGCGTTCGTCTCACTGTTGTGTTAACGGGTTCCTTAGGGGTGCAGCTTGTTGTAGGTCTCTGTGAGCAGGGTGGAAAAATATTCGGCATGCGCCTCTTCATTTAAAATATATGCGTATTGGATCTGAATGGGAGCGTTACTGTGCTCCTCGTTGTATTCTTTTAACTGCTGGTTCAGACTTTCGATGAAATATTCCATGGTGTCATGAGAGCCGTGGTTGACGATCATCAGGAATTCGTTGCCTCCGTTACGGCCCACCACACCGAAAGCATCACCAACGCTTTCCAGAATACCGGAGAAGTCTTTTAACATCTGGTCACCTACGACATGGCCCATGGTCTGGTTGATCTCTTTCAGGTTGGTGATGGTCACCATATAGCAGGCTACATGAGCCAGAGATTCCGGAGAGTCATAGGTCTCGAAGACCACGTCCAGACCGTGCCGGTTGGGGATACCGGTCAGATGATCCAGGAAGGCCGCACGGTTCAGAGCATGGCTTTCTTCAGCAAAAGTGCGTAATTTATAGAAATCGTATAATAACCATATCAGATTAAATAATGCAAGGATCCAGGAAAGTGTGCATAAGATAAACAGAGTCCGGTCTTCGAAAAGCTTTGTGCCCAGTGCAGGGTTCAGAGTCAGGACCAGAACATAGGCGGTTTCCAACAGCAGAAGAAGAATTAACTGCACGGTTTTGGTGTTACGGAAGGTTTTTACGAATTTCTTTTTCTGTATCATAGGGTCGCTCCTTTAAAAGCCTGTGTCATGATTTTCTTTGGATGTATTATAGCATATTGTCTGTC